>Ga0247839_1004572_pt1 | contig 17646 bp, 18 predicted proteins | sample LaCruzMarch2015__6_FD_192405 | JGI IMG/M metagenome (GOLD analysis project Ga0247839, IMG submission 192405) | Freshwater microbial communities from meromictic Lake La Cruz, Castile-La Mancha, Spain - LaCruzMarch2015_16m | ecosystem: Environmental > Aquatic > Freshwater > Lake | place: Spain... | reverse complement strand
GCGCGTGCGCGACTTTGCGAAGACGATCAACCTCGATCCGTTTGCGATCGCCGACCGGCTGTGGACCCGGACGAGCCTCGATCCGGAAGAGGAAAAACTACGCATCCCATGCTAGGCGGGGTTTAACGTCAGCCGGAATCAGTAGTCCATGTCCCAGCCGAGTCTCCAATACACACTTCAGTCCCACGGGATTGCCGTCGGCGCGGACCAATTGGCTGGGTACCTGGCCGAATCCATCGCGCAGATGGAGGAGGGCGCCCTGATCCCCGCCGCGGCCGAACTCCCGGCGGCGGAACTCCAGGTCCTGCGTGGCGGCGGATTCGCCGTGGATAGTCCTTCGACGGTCGGGGAAGACCCGATCGCCCGCGCCACCGCCGCCTATGCCGCCCTGCTCGAGACCGCCCTGACCATCAAGTCCGTCGCCCAGGCACTGGGTCGCAACGAGAGCCGCATTCGGCAACGGTTGTTGCAGCGCAGCCTGATCGGCATCCGCCGCGGTCGCGGCTGGCTGTTGCCCCGCTACCAGTTCCAGGTGCAAGAGTGCGACGGGCAGCCCCGGGTGCGGGCAGTGGTGCCGGGCGTCGAGCAGGTCTTCCCCCGGTTGAGCCCCGAAGTACACCCGGTCGCCCTGTGGCGCTGGTTCACCACGGCAAGCACCGAACTGGTGCCGGAGGAGGGGGACGAACCCCTGTCACCGCGGGACTGGCTGATCTGTGGGCGTCCGGTGGCGGTGGTCGCCCGGCTGGCCGCAGACCTGTGAGCAGGTCCTGACCTGCCCGGGTCCTGACCGCCGACGCCATGCCGAAGTTTCCGCAGCCCCCGGCCGTCGCGACCCTGTATCAAATCCAGCCTGAACTGCGCCGACTTCCTGTCGGCACCCATCTGTGGCGCGTCTACTTTCGTGGCGGCGCCACTCCCGGGCGTTGGGACCTGTTCCGCGATTTCGGGCCAACCAGTGCCCTGAAACTCACACTCCGTCAGCCCGCGGCCAGTCTGTCTTATCTGATGATCTGAACGAAATGCGAGGCATTCGAGTATATTGCCATGCCCGACCTGCAAGACTGGATGCTTGGAATGTGGAGACGCTTGGGCAGGGGTCAGACCGACAGCCCGGCCGCTCAGCAGTCGCCACCGTGCGCCGCGCCCGAGACCCTTGCCGACCCGCTCGACAACCAACCCTGGGTCAAACTGGTTGAGGAATGCGTGGACCTCTTCGATGAACTCGACGGCCAACTGAAAGGCATCGATGCGGGAGGCTCCGAGATCGCCGAACACGTCTGTCTCCGACTTCAGGAAATCATGCAGCGCTGTGGCGTGGAACTGATCGACCAGCCAGGGGCTTTTGAGCGGACGCTGCACCAGCCCATCGGGAGCCGTGCGGGTCTGAGCACCGCGGCGGTCAGCATCATCAGTCCAGGTTTCCGGGTGGGACGCCGGATCTTGCGGCGTGCCCGTGTGCGATTCGCTCAGGACCCTTCCGACGCAGCCCACGGGGACGCCGGTCCCGCTTGGCCTGGCTGACCGCCGAACACCACAAAGAAGACCACGCACATGACACCGACGTTACTGAAGCAGATCGACGGCCTGCGCCAGCAGGGCCTGACCCTCTTGGATCAACTGACGGACCGGGCCACGACCTTCGAGTTGCCCGCGCCGCCCGAGGCACTGGGCCAGTTCCGCCAGAAGCTTCAGGAGAACCGCTACCAGGTCCTGGTGGTCGGCGAGGCCAAGCGCGGCAAGAGCAGCTTCATCAACGCGCTGCTCGGGCGTGCCATCCTGCCCACCGACGTGGACATCGCCACCAGCCAGGTCTTTCTGGTCAACCAGGCCGCCCAGGAGGCCTACCGCATCCGCTTCGAGGACGGCTCGACCGAGGAGATTTCCGCCGCCGACCTGCCCCGCTACGGCTCCCAGGTCCTGGCCGATATTGAGGGTACCCCGCGTCTCGACCAGATCATCCGCTGGATCGAGGTCGACGCGCCCGCCCGTTTCCTGCCGGACGGGGTGAGCCTGTTGGACACCCCGGGCCTGGGGTCCCTCTATGCCCCCCACGGCCAGATCACCCAGCGTTTCATCCCCCAGGCGGATGCCGTGATCTATGTGCTGGACTCCGGGCAACCCATCGGACAGGCGGACCTCGATAGCATCGAGGCCATCCTCGAGGTCACTGAGAGCCTCTTTTTCATCCAGACCCGCATCGACCAGTTCCGCAAGGAGCAGTGGCAGGCGCTCCAGGCCCGCAACGAGCAGATCTTGCACGAGCGCTTCGCGGACCAGCTCGCCGACGCCCGCGTCTGGCCGATCTCCAGCACCAACCTGATGAAGGCGGCCGAGACCCAGGATGCCGACTATGAGATCGTCAGCCGTCACCGGGAACTGGCGGCGGCACTGAAGACCTTCCTGTTCCGGGTCGCGGGCCTGAGCCGGGTTGCGGCGGCCATGGCCGTCGCCGGTCACTATCACGGCAGCGCCCGGCAGGTGCTCTTGGGGCGGGCGGCGGACCTGGCCGACCAGTCCAAGGAACGGCGCACCCAGGTTCGGGATCAGATCGCCCAGCGCAAGCAGGCGTTCGACCGCGCCTGGGGCGAGCACGGGTCCAAACGGCGGGCCTTGATGCTCACGCTGCAACGGACGGTCGCCGTGGGAAAGCAGACCTTACGCCAGGCACTGGACAGCGGCGGTCAGATCGAGCGGGCGATCCGTGCCAGGATCGAGGAAGTCACCTCGCTGGACGAGGCCAACCGCCTCGCGGACACCTTGGCGGCCGACGTCACCAAGGCGGCCGTGACCAAGTGGGAGGATGTGGACCAGCAGGTGCGCAAATACATACTCGACCAGCTCGCCCCCTTTCTGGATGCGCAGGACCACCTTGCCCAGGCCTCCTATGCCGGCCCGGACGGCGCACCCCCAGTCCGGGAGCGCTACCGATTACAGACCGAGGACGATCAGTTTGAAAGGGCGAAGGGGGGCTTTCTCGACCTCAGAAATGCCGCGCTCATGGCGGGCCTCGGCGGCACCGTTGCCGTGGGTCTTGCGGCCGCAGCGACTTCAACCACGTTGGTCGCCACCTTCTTCGCGTCCGCCATCTTTCCCCCCTTGGCCGTTGGCGCGGCCGTCTGGGCACTGATGCAAGGGCACAAGGGCTGGAAGCGAACCGCGGGAGTCCAACTCAAACGCGCCCAGCAGGAGTTGGACAAGCACCTCGGCGACGTCAGAGACCAGGTGCGCCGCTACTACTTCGAGGCCGACCTCCCGGCCCGCCGACTCCAAAGTCTGGTGGACGAACATTTCGATCAGTTCATGGACCTGATCGGCAATTACCTGCAGCGCATTGTGCATGAGCAATCCGAGGAGGCCAGCCGCGAGCTGGCCTGCCTCACGGAACAGGCCAAGCTGGATGAGAAACAGCAAGCCACCCGGTTGGCGGAGCTGCGCGGGCACTTGGCGCAGTGGGACCAGGTGGGGCAGGGCCTCCAGGGGATCATCGGGGAGTTGACCGGCATCGAGCAGACACTGGCGGGTCTGGGTCAGCCCCCGGTCGAGGAGCCGCAGGCATGAGTTCCGCCACCATCGGCATCGACTTCGGCACCACCACCAGCAGCATGGCCTGGGTGGACCCGCGCACCGGCGAGGCCAAGGTTATCAAGAACGCCGAGGGCGAGGAGAAGACCCCCTCGGTGGTCTACTTCGGCGAGCGGGAGACCCTGGTCGGCAGTCCGGCCGAGCAGATGTTGGAAGACGAATCCGAGCGTCGGAGGGTCGTCCAGAGCGTCAAGCGCGAGCTGGTCAATACCCGGACCCTGGCCTTGCCTGGCCGCCGGGTCAAGGCGGTCGAGGTCGCCGCCGAGGTGCTCAAGAAGCTCAAGTGCGACGCCGAGGATCTGCACTTCCACGAATCCGTGGAGCGTGCCGTGGTCACCTGCCCGGCCGCCTTCGGTCCGCTGGAGCGCGACGAGATCGAGCGCGCGGCGCGGCTCGCGGGGTTCGCGGAGGTCCGGCTGCTGGAAGAGCCGGTCGCCGCGGCGCTCGCCTACAGCCGCCAGGGCTTGGGCATCGGGCGCCATATCCTGGTCTACGACCTAGGCGGCGGGACCTTCGACCTCGCCTTGCTGCGCGAAGTCGACGGGTCCTACAAGCTTGCCATGGAGCCCAAGGGCCTGCCGAGCTGTGGCGGCGACGACTTCGACATCGCGCTCTACGAGTGGTGCGAGGAGGAGGCGTTGCGCCAATGGGGTGCGCCGATCGACGAGCGCGGACTGGATCTTCGATTCCTGCGCGACTGTCGCAAGCGCAAGGAGAATCTCTCGGTCCACGACCAGGTGCAATTCAGCAGCTTGATCGGCGCGGGACGGGTGTTCAAGCACACGCTCACACGCGATCTGCTCGAAAGCGTTATCGGTCCCCGGATCGAGGCCACGGTGCGGCTGACGGGCGAGCTGGTCCGCACCGCCAAGGTGCAGGGATACGAGGTCGATACGGTCGTGCTGATCGGCGGCTCAACGCGCATCCCGTTGGTCCAGCGCCGGCTTCGGGAAACGCTGCCGGTGGAGCCGCACCGATGGCAGCACCAGGATGTTGCGGTGGCGCTGGGGGCAGCCTATTTTGCGCAGAAATCGTGGCAGCTAAAGCCTGGCTCCGATGTCGCCGCTTTCGTGACCGATGGTGCGGATGATCGCCACAGGCACTTTGCCGAGTTCTTTGTGACGCATCCGATGGCATGGGAGGCGTTGCTAGGTGCGGTGTGCGACACTTACCCCTGTAGCGAGACCCTAATCGAGCGGTATGTCGAGCGGTGGGATTGGAATGCGTTGAGTGAGAATCCCGCTCTTCCCTGGAGCGAGGCATTGATCGAGCGCTTTGCTGAGCAATGGTGTTGGACGGCTAATTTACACCCAGGGCCAAGTGAGTGCCTCAGCAGGAATCACGGTCTGCCTTGGAGCGAGTCGTTGATCGAGCGCTATGTTAGTCAATGGTGTTGGCGTGAGTTGAGCGCTAACGAGGCATTACCTTGGAGCGAAACCCTAATCGAGCGGTATGCTGGCCGATGGGATTGGGATCGGTTGAGCGGAAACGCCGCGCTGCCCTGGAGCGACGCGCTGATTAAGCGGTATGTCGAGCGGTGGTGTTGGCGTAAACGCTGGAGTTATTATCGTGAATTACTATATAACGGCGACGGACTCAGCGGTAATCCATCGCTGCTCTTAAGCGAGGAACTGATCGAGCGGCACGCAGAGCGATGGGATTGGGAACAATTAAGCCGGAACTCTGTGTTGCCTTGGAGCGAAGAACTGATCGAACGGTTTTCCGAGCGATGGAGTTGGGGAAGACTCAGTGCAAATAAGATGCTACCCTGGAGCGAGGCGCTGATCAGGCGGTTCGGCGGAAGATTGGATTGGCGCGATTTGAGTTCTAACGAATCATTGCCTTGGAGCGAGGGTCTGATCGAGATGTATGCCAAGCGATGGGATTGGGAACGGTTAAGCGGGAACTCTGCGCTGCCTTGGAGCGAGGGTCTGATCGAGATGTATTCCAAGCGATGGGATTGGTATTGGTTAAGCGAGAACTCTGCGCTGCCTTGGAGTGAGGCCCTGATCGAGCGGCATGCAGAACGATGGGATTGGGGACGATTAAGCTGTAACTCTGCGTTGCCTTGGAGCGAAGCCCTGATCGAGCGGTATGCGGAGCGCTGGAGTTGGGATGGGATCATTTTGCGAGAACTTGTAACGAAATGGACTGAACCGCAGATATCCGCTTTTATTGATTATGATGGGAAAACCACCGGCTTTGCCGGGGAGACAGAAAAAGTTTGACATTTTAGGGAGTCCATCCGGGAGACTCCGCGTTGTGATCCGCCAAGCACACAATCGCGGAGAATCCCGATGGACGAATCTGAAAGCCTAAGCCACTCCAAGTGGGAGTGCAAATACCATGTGGTCTTTATCCCGAAGTGCCGTCGTAAGACACTGTACGAACAGCTGCGGCGACATCTGGGCGAGGTGTTCCGGAAGTTGGCGGAACAGAAGGAGAGTCGCATCATTGAGGGGCACTTGATGCCCGACCACGTGCACATGTTGGGGTTCGAGGCGCAGTGGAACGGAAAACCGGTTTAAGCGCAGCGTCGTCCTTGTGAGACTTGATGTTGAAGGAGTTTCTTGGCGGTTCTGGCTGGTTGCGCAGACTGGTCAAGATGGGTAGACCGAACTTGGCCGGCCCTGAAACGGACGGTCAACAACTCTGAAAGCGATCCAAATTGGCCATCTCCCACCTGGCTATCCAAGTTGACCCGCCCAGGACCTCGAACCCCGTACACAAAATTTGGCTTAACCCGGTTTTCCGTTCCACTGCGCCTCGAACCCCATGTTGATCGCGATTCCGCCCAAGTATGCAGTGTCGCAGGTGGTTGGCTTCATCAAGGGCAAGAGTGCCATCCACCTTGCTCGCGTGTACAGTGAGCGTCGGCGCAACGTCGTGGGGCAGAGTTTCTGGGCCCTCGGATATTTCGTCTCGACGGTTGGTCGGGACGAGGCGACAGTTCGCGAGTACATCCGCAACTAAGAGCAGGAGGACGCGCGCATCGAACAGCTCAACCTCTGGGGCTGATGCGCCACTTTAGTGGCCAAAGAACCGCGGGGCCGCGTTAGCGACCCCGCATAGTCGCTTTGAGCGGCTCACGAATGAAGGCCCCCGGCTTTGCCGGGGGATTGTTACTGATCGCCTTATCACCCAACACTGAAGCCATCGAAACGGCTAGCAAGATGTGCAGCCTTGCAGACCGTGGCTGTCGAGGCACGAGTCCATCGTGCTTTGTTGAAGATCGGGCATGAGCCCCATCCAGGAAGCCGTCGTTCAGGTCTTGGAGCAATCCGCCGGCTGGCTGCGTGTCTCCGGCCTGCCCGAGGCCGTCGTTCATGAGTGCCGTAGGTCGGGTTAGGCGCGCACGGTATGACGTTGATGAGGAACTTGGCGATTAAAGCGTGCCGTAACCCGACAGACTGCCGCGCAAGGTCGGATTGTACTTCGCTAATCATACCACGACGTCGTATCGGCAAAACGGCCGAAGAGACGATCGCCTGATTATTATGCGAAACGTGCGATGGAGAACGAAGTGAAATGTTGGATCGCCATCCACGATGGCTTCCGCGCAGGCAATTTGTCGCGCGGGCTGCGGCCGTCTGTCGCCGGAGGTCGCGCATGAGCGCCATCCATGAGTCCATCGTTCAAGTCCTGGCGAAATCGGCTGAACGCCTGCGCATCCCCGGTCTGCCCGGGACCATTGCCGACGAGGTGGCCGCCCTGGCCGGCAAGGTCTCCGACCCCTGCGTGGTCGCAGTCGTCGGCCGGGTGAAGGCGGGCAAGAGCACCTTCATCAATGCCCTGCTCGGCGCCCGGGATGACCTGGCGACGGTGGGCACTACCGAGACCACGGCCACCATCAATTATTTCCGCTATGGCCGTCCCGCCGACCCCGAGCGGCCGGTGCGCTGCTATTGGCGCGGCGGCGGCTATGAGGATTGCCCCGCGAGCTTTCTGCACCAATTGCAAGGCAATGACCTGGAGACGCTGCGCCGGGCCGAGGGGATCGACCACCTGGAATACCGGCTGGAGTTGGATTACCTGCGCCGCGTGACCCTGGTGGACACCCCCGGTACGGGCGCCGTGGTGGACGAGCACCAGGGACGCACCGCCGAGTACATGCGCCTCTATGGCCAACTGCGCGAACGCCACGACCGCGAGACCCAGCAGATCGGGGAAACCAGCGACGCCATCATCTATCTGATCGGCTCGGTGGCGCGGGCCACTGACCGTGACTTCCTGGAGGAGTTCGGTCAGGCGACCCAGGGGACCTCCCGGGCGCTGAACGCCGTCGGGGTCATGGCCAAGATCGACCTTTCGCCCGATGTCATGATGCGGCGCGAGGACCTGGCCGACAAGGTGGCCGCCCAACTCAAGGACAGCCTGAATACGGTGATGCCGGTCTCCGCCGGGTTGCATCGGGCACTGGAACGGCTCATGGACGGCGGGGGCGCCGGTCTCCAGGCGTTCATGGACGCCTTGCGCCGGGTGCCGCCGGGTCGCCTCACGAAGCTGTTGGACAACGACGAGTTCTACCGCGAATACGAGTTCGATGACTGTCCACTGAGCACGGACGAGCGCCGCGCGCTTCTGGGCAGCCTGGACTGGACCGTCTTCACCACCATCGCCCGGCTGGCGGCCGATCCCGCCTTGGCGTTGAACGAGGTCGCGGCGCGGCTCGGGCACATCGCCGGTTTCGGGCCGCTCGGGGAGATGCTGGAGAGCCATTTTCTGAAACGCAGCGAATTCTTGCGCTGTTACCGCCTCATCGGGGATGCGCGCCGGCTGATCAACGGCATCCGTTACCAGCGACTCCCGGCGCTGCGTCAGCGCGAGCGCGACGAGGCTGCGCGCCGGGAGCGCTTCCTGGCCTTTCTCCGCGCGGCGCCCGGCGATCAGGCGGTGGCTGCCGAACTGGCCGAATGGGTGGAGCGGGCCGCGGTGCCCTCGGCAGCGCCGGTGGCCGCGGCGGTCGACGCGGTCGATCGTGACCTGGGGCGGGTCTTCCACCGGTTGGAGGAGTACAACGCCGATTTCGAGGCGTTACAGACCCTGGAGCAGGATGCGGGGATCTTTAGCGTGGAGGAGCAGGACGAACTGCGCCGCCTGTTGGGACAATACGGTCAGGAAAGCGCGGACCGGTTGCCGTTGGACCGCGCCCGGGATACCGGCTATGTGGAGCAACGCCAGCAGCACTGGCGTGACCTCAGTATGCGCGACCGGGCGCCTGCCCGGCGGGCGGTTGCCGAGCGGGCGGTGGCGCGGCTCGGGCTGTTGTTGGATGAGTTGCCGGTGGGGCCGTCGGTCGTTTGAAGCCGATGGTCTTGATCATCACTGCTGCCATGCGCCCTCGCGGCGACCCGTCGCGGCCGGGGGGCCGCTCCTACGCGGTAGGAGCGGCCCCCCGGCCGCGACGGATATCGCCCCAAGGTGGCCGGAGTATCGATCAATGCCTAAGGCACTGATCGACACATAGCTGACGGCTGACTGCTCGTCCCGGGCTAAAGGCCCCCCGTGGCGGCCGACGGGAGGGCGCGCCGCACGGCGTCCAGCCGCCCCGGGTCGAGCCCGGCGGTGCGCCGGTCGGCGTGACAGAGTGCGCCGCGGAATCCCAGATAATCGGGCCCCAGCGGCAGCAGGGCAGGGATGTCGGCAAGCCGCAGGGCCCCGGCGAGTCCGCACAGGAGACCCAGAGACCGGGTCTGGGCGACGAAGGCGCGCAGCACATCGGGACCCAGATGGTCGAGCAGCCCACCGGCCGCCTTGTCCGCGGTGTCGAGCATGACCCCGGCGCACCCGGCCGCGGCGAAGGGGCGCAGGTCGCGCAGGTCGGGGGCGCGGTCGGCAAACAGGACCACGACGATGGCGCAGGTCGGCGCCAGGTCGGCAATGGTCGGCAGGCAGGCGGCGCGGTGGCCGTCCGTGAAGAGGCCGACCTTCACATAGTCGACCCCGGTGGCGGCGGTGGCGCGGATCAGGTCGTGGGTCAGGTCAGGATCGGCGGGCAGGTCGCCGATGGTGGCGCTGACCGGGCGGCGGCCGGCGACCCGGGTGACGATCGTGCGGATCTGCGCGCAGGGCAGGGCGCCCAGGGCCCCGCGCGCCGGGTCCTTGAGGTCGATGAGGTCGGCGCCGCCGCGCAGCGCCTGCTCGGCCTCGAGCGTGTCGGTCACACTGGCCAGCAGTCGGGTCATGGCAGGGCCCCGCCGGACTGATGGGCCGTCACCCGCTCCATCAGCCAGTCCCAGGCCTCCTGTTCCCGGGGGCCGGCGGTCTTCTGCATGGCGATGCTGAGGTAGGCAATGTCCCGGCTGACCTGCTCCTGCGGCAGCCGGTCGAGCCGGCTGACCAGGATGGCCAGCTCGAGCACGGCCCCCTGGGCGCGGTTGAAGCCCTGGAAGGGGCCGTGGGTCTGCTCCAGGATCGGGCGGCAGAGCAGGCGCGGGCGCTCTCGGTCGTCCTCGAGCGTCTGCAGTTCCAGTTCGGTATGGGCCAGGGCGTCCGCCAGGCGCGGCGCGGCGACGCGCTGGGCATCGACCAGGGGCCAGTTGGTGCGCCCGGTCAGGCAGCCGGCGAAGATGCGCACGTCATCGGTGTAGTTGACCACCGCGCTGCGGCCGGCGAGCAGGAAGTCGAGCGTGGTGGAGGGCCGGAAGGGGGCGACGACAATGAGCGGCCCCGCGCGGCGGATGCCCATGGGGGCGCAATGGGTGCGGCCGTCCGGGTGGCGGGTGGTGACGATGATTTCTTGGATCATGGGGGCCTGGTCGCGCTCTTTCACTTAGAAAGAGCAATTATCCACAGATGAACACAGATGAACACAGATTATTCATTGGCTTACGCTTGGTCGGGGGCTCACCGTGCCGGCGATTGTGACGATAGCGATAAGCGCATGACACTTCAGAGAAAATCTGTGTTCATCTGTGTTCATCTGTGGATTTTAGGTTTAAGGTTTGGCGGTGCTGCGATCGGTCCGCACAGCGGACCCTACGGGCTTTTCGAGAATAACCCTGAGCTGAAGCAATGGACAGGATTAACAGGATTTCTCAGGATCTACAGGATAGGCTGTTGCTGCACGTCGCACTGAACTCATCCTGTTAATCCTGCAAAATCCTGTTAATCCTGTCCAATTTCTTCGGCTGACTCGGTCGCCAGACTGGCATCGGGAATTCCGCTTCGCGCTATGCGGTCCTTGCCGCTCCAGGCTCAGCGCTTACGGGTCGGCCCGACCGGCGCGAAGTGCTCCAAGTCCGTCGGCCCCGGCGGCAGCACGCAGCCCCAGCGCAGCGGTTGGTCCTGGACATAGCGCTTGCCGAGCTGGTGGGCGATCTGGGCGCGGGCCAGTTCCACGCCCAGATAAAAGGCGTGGCCGGCGTCCTCTTGCACCCCCAGGTGAGGGTAGAAGGCAAAGGGGTCGTCGAAGCTGTGCAGGCCGTCGCGGTTGAAGCAGTGGATGGCCTCGCTGCTGACCTGGATGCGGTAGTTGGGGTCGCGGATGGCGGCGGCCAGTTCGCGGATGTCCGGCAGGCTCGTCGGGAAGGGGTTGCGTTCGTGGATGGCGGTCAGGCCGCCGTCGATCTGTTTGGGGAGGCTCCCTTCCTGGCGTGCCCAGTGCATGATGCGGCGGGCCCGGTCGGCCTCGCGCACCGCGCTGCGGCAGTGGGCGCTGACCTGGGTGGTCAGGATGTTGCCGATCTCAAGCTCGGAAACCAGGCCCATGAGGATGGCGGTGATGCCGGTGGTGTCGGCCTCGGTGAGTTCGGTCAGGTTGCCCAAGCCCATCATGATCTGCGCCCCTGGGTAGGCCCGGCGCAGACTGTGATAGCGCACCAGCGAGTCGGCGAAACCGAAATGGATGGGGTCCAGGATGGGGTCGGCCAGGTAGGGTCGGCCGCGCGCATCCAGTTGCGCCATGGCCCGCTCCAGGGAGGCCAGGTCGCCCGGTTGGCTCGGCACCAGCACCGGGCAGGCGGCGACCTGGTCGGCGATCCAGAGGTTGTCCTCGTTGAGGCTCAGCAGGAAATCCGCCCCGGCCTGGCCGCCGGTCAGGAGTTCCGCGGACTGCATCGAGTCGACGCTGACCAAATGGCCGGCCTCCTTCAGGGCGCGCACGCTCGCGTCCAGGTGCGCGAAGGGGGTGTCCGGCAGGCAGCCCAGGTCGATCACGTCGGCCCCGTCGGCGCGCAACTGGGTGGCCCGCGCCAGGATCGCCGGGACGTCCAGACGCGGCGCATCGACGATCTCGGCGAAGATGCGGACACTGTGCGTGCTGAGATCCGGCTGCCGGCCGGTGAGGCCGAAATAGCCGGGCAGGTCCATCAGTTCCTCGGGCCCGCGCTCCACCGGGATGCCGAAGTGCTCGGAGAGCGCCGCCAGGTCCCCGCGGCAGCGCCCGGGGATGATGATCCGGTCGGCCCCGGCGGTATCGTCGAGCCGCCGCCGGATCATGTCCGCGGTCATCAGGGCGGCGACCTTGACCCCGAGCTGGCGCACCGTCCAGGTGGTATCGCCCAGGTCCATCCCCTCCAGGACGCGCCGCAGGGGCCGCTCGGCGAGCTGGCCGGTCAGGAACAGAATGTGCCCGCTCATGGGGGCAGCGCCAGGGCGGCCGCCAAGGCAGCGACGCTGTCGACCACCGTCGTGTACTCGAAGCCGCGCAGCCGCTCGACATTCTCCAGGTCGATGCGGCGCGGATAGACCATGACCTGGCCGCCCGGGGCCTCGGTCTGCATGGCGGGCGCGGTGTCGCACGCAAAGACGATGCTCGGGACCCGACACTTGCCGGCCTGGGCGTAGATGTTGGTCACCAGGGTGTCGGAGATCCCGCAGACCATCTTGGCGACGGTGTTGGAGGTGGCGGGGGCGATCACCAGGCGTGAATAGACGCCCTGGTAGAAGCGCGCGACCGGGGGGGCGCTGGCGGCGCCGTCGCGGTAGCAGGTGATGCGCTCACGCAGGCGCTTCAGATCCACCCCGTACATGACCAGCACCTCGGCCGCCGCGCGGGTCAGAAAGAGGTCCACGTCGGTGCGCGACTCCACCAGCGCCAGGCATTCGCCAAGGAAATGACCGGAGCCGGTGATGGCCCAGGCGAGTCGGGGGGTGGCGGGGTGCTGCATCGTGGGGCCTGGGGTGTTTGATTTAGAAAGAGGAGTTCTCTCACAGAGACACAAAGATCACAAAGATTTTCAGAGCGATCTGTCGGTCGCGGAGGATACCCGGGCGGTGATCGGCCCGACGCCTGCAATGATCGGTTTTTCTTTGTGTTCTTTGTGTTCTTTGTGTCTTTGTGTCTTTGTGAGAGAAATTGCCGGACTTCGGTTTAAAGGTGGAAAACGACCGAGGGGCGAGGATCTGAATACTCGCTCCCATGCGTCAGGTCACTGCCATTAGGTTAAGCCGCACCGCCTACTGGGAGCGCCGCACCCCAGTGCGGCGCGGCCTCTGCTCAACCCACACCGGCGCGGTGAGCTGCGAGATCGTGCCGCACTGGGGTGCGGCGCTCCCAGAGCGTCACCGCGCGCTCAAGGCCGCTCCGGGGGACCATAAGCCAAACAGCGCCGCCTGCACAAGCCCCGCGCGCGGGGCCGCCGCTTACTGCGGATGCCTGCTCCCGGTCCCATCAAACGCCTGATAACGCGCCTGTCTCAGCGCCGATCGCCTCTTGGTGACACCTGTTGCATAATCGACGCAGGGCGACCGGCGGTCCCGGGTCCGATCCTGGCCGCGCCCGGCCCGCCCTCTTTGTTGACCGGGAGGTCGCCGGTCCGCACAGCGGACCCTACGGGCCCGTAGGGTCCGCTGCGCGGACCGCTCGCCGGCTGCTGCGCCCGGCCCATCCCCGGGCACCCGGCTGACCGGTCCGGTCCTTGCAAAGGACTGGCACCAGCCGCGCATCGATTCCTCAAAGAGCCACCGGTATGTCGAACTCCGCCGCCGCCGATCCCGCACCTGACCACGCGGGCCAGGTCGGCCCCATCATCGCGGCCCACCGTGACCGGCCCGGCGCCATGCTGCCCATTCTGCACGCGATCCAGCGACAGTTGGGCTGGGTCCCGGGGGCGGCGGTGCCGCTGATCGCCGACGCGCTCAACTGTTCCCGGGCCGAGTCCTGCCAGGCGCTGGGCGCTCTGGCGCTGGAGGCCCACGCCCGCGCCGCCCTGGGTCTGGATTATTACCAGACCAGCGCGGACGGCGCCCTGACGCTGGAGCCGGTCTACTGCCTGGGCAACTGCGCCTGCTCGCCCGCCGTGCGGGTCGATGACGAGATCCTGGGGCGCGTGGACCAGGAGCGCTTCGACGCCCTGATTGCCGGACTGCGCGGCGCCGGGGCCACGGCATGAGCCCGCCCCTGACCGCGAGCCGGCCCCAGCGGGTCTATGTGCCGGGCGATTCCGGCGCACTGTCGGTGGGCGCCGACCAGGTCGCGCGGTCGCTTGAGATCGAGGCGCAGCGGTGCGGCCTGCCGATCGAACTGGTGCGCAACGGGTCGCGCGGGCTCTATCGGCTGGAGCCGCTGGTGGAGGTCGAAACCCCGGCCGGGCGCATGGCCTATGGCTCGGTCCGGGCACCGGACGTCCCCGACCTGTTCGCGGCCGGCTTTCTGGACGGCGAGCCCCACCGCCTGGGCCACGGCCTCACCGCCCTGATGCCCTACCTGGCCGGCCAGGAGCGCCTCACCTTCGCCCGGGTGGGGCTGACCGACCCCCTGAGCCTCGACGACTACCAGGCGCATGGCGGGTTCGTCGGGCTCAGGCACGCCATTGGACTTGAGCCCGGTGAGATCGTGCAGGAAGTGACCGACTCCGGCCTGCGCGGGCGCGGCGGTGCCGCCTTCCCGACCGGGATCAAGTGGGCCACGGTCCGCAATGCCCCGCTCGCGCCCAAGTATGTCGTCTGCAACGCGGACGAGGGCGACTCCGGGACCTTCTCCGACCGCATGTTGATGGAGGGCGACCCCTATTGCCTGATCGAGGGGACCACCATCGCCGCCCTGGCGGTGGGGGCGACCCAGGGCTATATCTATTCCCGCTCCGAGTACCCCCACGCCTTCCGGATCATGGAGGCGGCCATCGCCCGGGCGCGGGCGGCGGGGTTCCTGGGGCCGGACCTGCTCGGTTCCGGCCGTACCTTCGAGTTGGAACTGCGCATGGGCGCCGGGGCCTATATCTGCGGCGAGGAGACCGCCATGCTGAAGAGCCTCGAGGGCAGGCCCGGCCTGGTGCGCTTCAAGCCGCCGCTGCCGGCCATTGCCGGGCTCTTCGGTCGGCCGACCGTGATCAACAATGCCATGAGCCTGGCCTCGGTCCCGATCATCCTGGCCCAAGGCGCCGCCTTCTATCCTGACGCCTGGGGGGTAACGTACTCCCGTACTCCCCTACTAACGTACTTCTCTTAGAGGGCAACCGTTGGACATCAAGAACCTGATCAAACAAGCCAACCAGATCGGCGATTTCTTCGGCGCCTGGCCGGACCCCGCGCAGGGGCGCGCGGAGGTCACCAATCATCTGAAGCGCTTCTGGGAACCGCGTATGCGCCGCCAGATCATCGAGCATGTGCGCGCCCAGGGCGGGGCGGGCCTGAACCCGCTCGTGATCGAGGCGATCGGACAACTCGAGCCGATGGGGGAGGGCGCATGAGCTTTTCGTCGCAACTGTGGTGGGCGCTCGGCATGGGCCTCTATGTGCTCGCGGTGCTCTTCGGGACCCTCATCCCCTATCGGGCCATGGTCGCGCGCGGGATGGAGCCGATCCGCGCGGTCTATTACAACCGCAAGATCGTCCATATGCTGGCTGGCGGGGTGGGGTCTCTGGTGGTGCCGCTGGTCTTTACCGATCCCTGGTGGCCCCTGATCGCGGGGCTCCTGTTTACGCTGTTTACCCTGCTCGCCCATCGCCTGGGGCTGCGGATGTACTGGTTCCAGACCCCGGACAATACCAATGACGTGAAATTCGCCCTGATGTGGGGGCTCTCGGTCTCCGGCCTGTGGTGGCTGCTCGGCGACCCCTGGCTCGCAATACTCCCCGCGCTCTACATGGCCTTCGGCGACGGCGTGACCGGTATTGCGCGCAATGCACTGGTGCGCCGCCGCTCCAAGAGTCCCATCGGCAACCTCTTTATGCTGATCGTCTGTGTCCCGCTCGGCTGGGTGATCGGCGGCTAGGCCGATCCATCGATCCCCTGGTGGGGGGTGGCCTCCGCGGTGGTCGCGACCTGGATCGAGCGCTATGAATTCGGCCCCATCGACGACAATGTGCTGATCACGGTCGCGGCGAGCGCGGTGCTGCTCTTGGGGTCGGTGGCGGGGCGCATCGGTCCGTAGGGTCCGCTGCGCGGACCGAATCAAAGCGCCAATCGTGCGCGCGCCTCGCCCGGCCCTATTTGAGGTTGGCAAGCCACTCGGCGATGCTCTGGAACTCCTCGTCGGGCACGCTCGACATCAGCGGGCGCATGGCCGCAGACAGGCCGTTGGTGCGGGTGCCGTCGCGAATCGCCTTCATCTGTTCCAGCAGATAGGGCGCGTTCTGGCCAGCGAGCTTGGGATAGATCGGCAGCACCGTCGTCTTGGCGTCATCCCCATGACAGGCCTGGCAGGCGCGCGCCTTGTAGAGCGCCCCCGTCCGCGGCGCACAGGGTCCCGGTGACCCCCAGTGCCAGGCCGACGCCGGCCGCCGCGCACCGGGCCAGTCTCTTGATTGCTCTCATTTGTCCTCCGAATCTTCTTTGTTGTCGGTCGCGGGTGCATCCCCGGTGGCGCGAGGGCGCCAATCCGCAGTCCAGCTTCCACATCAAATTTGATGCCATTGATTCGGGCCTTGGCCTCTTCCGATCCGCCCCGCACGGCGGGCCCGCCCTTGCCCCAGCGCTGCGACACACTGTCACGGCGAGACTGTCCCATCCGCAGACAGGGCGCCCGTGTCGGGTCCGTTGTGCGGACCGGCAACCTCGCTGCCATCAACCTAAAATCCACAGATGAACACAGATGAACACAGATGAACACAGATTTTCTTCAAATTGTCATGCGCTTATCGCTGCTGTCACAATCACCCGCAAGGTGAGCCCCCGGCCAAGCGTAAGCCAATGAATAATCTGTGTTCATCTGTGTTCATCTGTGGATGATTGCTCTTTCTGGGATCACGGCCGGCACCAGGCCCTAACGCGCCGGATTGATCCCATAGCGCTTCATCCGCCGATACAGTGTATTACGGCTGAGCCCCAGGTTCTTGGCGACCAGGCTGACGTTCCAGTGCAGGCCCTCGAGCATCCGCAGCAGGGCGTCGCGCTCGGCCACCCCCAGGGCGTTGAAGGTCTCCTCGGGGGCGTCCGCGGCCTCGTCGGTCAGGGGTGGGCGCCCGATTTCATCCGGCAGGTCGGCCACGGTGATCCGGTTGTCCTCGCACAGGGCGGTGACGGTGCGCAGGACGTTGCGTAGTTGACGCAGGTTGCCGGGCCAGGGGTAGTTGAGCAGCAGGTCCATGGCCGCGGGTTCCCACTCCAGCGTGACGCCGGGGCCGGCCTGATCCTGGGCGACCTTGACGATCAGTTCGCGCCGGTCGCCGCGCTCGCGCAGCGGGGGGATGGTGAGCGAGATGCCGTGGATGCGGTAATAGAGGTCCTCGCGGAACTGGCCCTGGGCGATCAGGGCGCGGATGTCGCGATGGGTGGCGCTGATGAGCTGGATGGAGACGGGGATGGGCCGGTCGCCGCCCAAGGGCACGACCATGCGGTCCTCCAGGACACGCAGCAGGCGCGCCTGGAGCTGCACCGGCATGTCACCGATCTCGTCCAGGAACAGGGTGCCGCCGTCGGCCTGGAGGATCTTGCCGCGGCTGCCCTCACGGTTGGCCCCGGTGAAGGCCCCGGCCTTGTAGCCGAACAGTTCGCTCTCGATCAGTGACTCGGGCAACGAGGCGCAGTTGAGCGCCACGAATGGCTTGTCCCGGCGCGGGCTCGCCTGGTGGATGGCGCGGGCGAAGACGTCCTTGCCCACCCCGGTCTCGCCGAACAGCACGCAGGGGATGTCGCGGTCCAGCACCTTCTTGATGGTCGCGACGTTACGCTCCATGCGCGGGT
>Ga0247839_1004570_pt1 | contig 17665 bp, 9 predicted proteins | sample LaCruzMarch2015__6_FD_192405 | JGI IMG/M metagenome (GOLD analysis project Ga0247839, IMG submission 192405) | Freshwater microbial communities from meromictic Lake La Cruz, Castile-La Mancha, Spain - LaCruzMarch2015_16m | ecosystem: Environmental > Aquatic > Freshwater > Lake | place: Spain... | reverse complement strand
CGACGCCGGCTCATCGACCGTGACCAGGGCCGATTCATCGTTGCCGAGCGGAACCAGGGTATGGCCCGCGATGCGATAGCCTTTGTCCCGCACCAAGGCCAACCACTGGCGTTGGTAGCCGATTCGCCGCGGCTCATCGAAGAGGCCAACAGACTCCGCCGCGGATGTCAGTGCCTCGTATTCGGCTCGTCGCGGGTGATCAGGCAGCAGCATGAGTTCTTTACGGTGCAGGATCGGCGGGTTCAGTGAATCGGCATAGGTGCGATAGCTCACCGACGCCTGTTCGAGATCGACCAGCCAGCTTTCCCGCAACGCCGGAAACGGGTCGTCAAAGAACGCGGGGTAATGCAGCAGGGCGACACAGGGACCGTCCTGATCCATGCGAACCAGATTGAACTGCCGGCCTCGCGCCACCCCCGCGATTCGCTCGGCCTCGGCAATGCGGGTAAGGTGCGCCGCGCCCAGCACTGGTAGTGCCTCGACGTGGAGATAGGCCCTACCGCCAATGACCTTGCCCGCTATCGCCGTCATCGTCTGTTACCCGTCGCGCTCGCCGTCACACCGCTTCCGACCTCAACAGCTCAGACAAGCGCTCCAGCAGTTGACGCTGCTGGGCGCGCGCAAGCTGCGAGATCCGTCGGAGCAGTTCGTCCAGGCTCAGTCGATCGAGGTGCGCCACCAAGCTCGCGGCGATCGGGGCCACGCGTTCCTGTTCGTCTTGAGTCAACTCGCTTGGGGGCGTCCTGATCTCCCGCAGCAAGCGTTCTGTGTCATTAGCCCCAAGGTCCTCGATCTCCGCCAGGGTCGGGAAGCCTTGCTGCCAGGTCGCGACGGCCGCGCGCCGCGCCTGCTCCTCAAGCAAGGTCCGCCGCCGCTGCACCGCGGCCAGCAAGGCGTCGGCACGGGCCCGGTCCTCGTCGCTCAGAAAGCTTGGGGCGGCCATCAGCTCTTGCTCCAGCTCAACGCACCGGGGCTGATCAAAGGCCTCGATCACCTCGGCCGGCGCGAGTCGCGGCTGCAACCAGGCCGCCGAACGCCGCCGGGCGGCCTCGATCCGCTCCTGCGCCACTGTTCGGTAGATCGCTGTTAGGTCGGTCCAGGCCAGGTCAAGTTCCTTCGCCTCAAGCTCGGTGCTGAGTGCTCCCGCCTGATAGTCGACTTGCAGATTTAGCAACTCCCCCAGTCGCTCGGGGCTCACATCCCCGGCCGGCCATGCAGCGATATCCGCCAAAATCCGTTCGATCTGCACAGCCATCTCGCTGATCGAATCGGCATCCTTCGTCTCCCCGAAAATCTCTCGCAGTCGATTGGCCTTTGCCAGGGCCGCACGAAGACCCTCGTTTCCCGCTGGAGCCGACGCCTGCAATCCCGATAGGGCATCGCTGTGTCTGGACCGAGCCGCCCGCAGCACCTGTTGGCGGGCCTGGATGGCGTTCACGCGCGCGGCGATTTCGGCCGCCGACAACACTGAGGGCTGTTTATCCCCGGCCCTTCTCAAATCGGCAACAAGCCGCTCCCCCTGATCGATATCCTCGCTGATCCGCTTGACCGGCATCGACTCAGTAGGCGCCGCTTGAAGCGGATAGTCGTCGCTGTCGGTCAGTATCCTTCTGAGGGCTTCCCGCTCCAAGATCTGTTGAATGACCCGGTGACCATGCGCATCCAACTCCTTCGCCTCGCGCGGGAACCCCAGCGCCTTCAGTGACTTCGCGGTTCGCTCGATCCAATGAAGGTAGTCGTTGACCTGGATTTGGCTCTGACAGCCTTTTCGCGGTATCCAGTCGGCAGCGTCGCGAGCGATTAGTTCCCGTGCAAACCCCAACAGACTGTCGCACTCGGCCACATACCTTTGCGGCCATTGCGGCTGATCGACAATCGTCTCACGCTGCTCCAGGACCTGGAATCCCCGCTTGATCGCGTGCTCGACGCTCGATTCGCGGACGGCCCTTTCGATCTCCCGTTCCAGATTTCTGACATTAGTCTGCAATGTCAATAACTGAATGCCCGCCTGGTCGGACTTCGCTTTAAGTTCGCGGTAGCGGCCTTCCAGCACCTCGGGCACCGGGTCAACCGCCAGGAGCTGCCGCGCCTGCACCGCCAGAGCGACCTGCTTCTCGTAGTCCTCCAACGCATCCCATTTGTCCAAGAAGAGGCGCCAGCGACCCTCGGGGTCTTCCTCCAGGAACATCACCCGGCTTCGTCCAAGCACCTCTTCATCCAATTGATGGCGGCGCTGCACCGGAAAGGCACGATTGACCCAGTCGGCCGACGCGACCGGGACCTCGTCCAGAACAATTCGTCGCGGTGGGTGATCAAGCCCGAGGAAAATCCCCAGCAGGACACCGGCAGATGCCGAGTTGAGCCCATAAGGCGGAGCCAACAAGGCGCGATAGGACTTGAGCAAGGTCCGTTGCGGATCATCTTGGTGGGACCGTATCACCTCTGCGTAGAGGTGCGCCACACTCGGCTGCGTGGGTGCGATTAGCCTGCCACGGGTAGAATCAAACGCCTTCCAACAGTTCACCAGCAGCGTATCGACACGGTTTTGTAGACGCCGCTGCTGTATCTGCACCCAGGTACCGCTAAACTCACGACCGATTAGGCCCCTGACAAGTGTCGCGGCATCGACCGCGCCGCCGGCCGCACTGCCGAAGCCATCAAACGGGAACGGGATGGTCCGCGGATAGATCTGCTCAAAAATGCGCTGGGCAACGATCTCCCGGCGACCGGCGGGCGCCTCATCGAAGCCGGCGATCCAATAGACCCGTGCCGCCACTGCATCCGCCACGCACGTCTTGAGCGCCTGGAGGCTTCGCTCTCGCTCCTGCGGAACAAAGCGGCGAAAGCGTTCCCGATCGCCCGCCGAGATCTGCTGATCGAACAGATGGAGACGGCCAAGGTGTTCGGCCATCCGGCCCTGTGCGTCCACGATACCGATGATCCAGATGGGTGCCCGCGGTTGTTGGAGCCGTTCGAGCTCAGCCGTCAGGCACGCCTGTATCCGTCGATTGAGGGCATCGACATCGTCGTCGGGATGCAGATAGAGATAGATCACCTGCCCCTTGGGGTCACTCCACAGACAGGTGCTTTCCCACTGCTGAGAGGCGCCGCGGATCGCGGTCTCACAGGTATGAGTGTGGGCCAGTTGCGAGGCAAATAGCCAGTCCGGCGTGCTGATCATCGGCTCGCGGCTCACCGCAAAGTCAGTCGTGATCGGACCAAGGTCCAGGTCAACGGTGCCCCGGTGGACAAACAAGTCGCGAATCCCATCGGCGCCGAGTCCGGCCTGGTGTGTCCGTAACCACTGTTGAAAGACGCCGCGGGTGGTGCTGTCCGCAATCAGCTCGTATTGCCCAAGGTCCTCATTCCATTCCACGGCGCCCGACTCCCGGACCAGAGTCTCCAGGGCCAGGCGCAGCGGCTCGTCGGCCAGCGCGGTCGCTTCGCGGAGCAGGTCGTTCGCCACCGTCTGGACCTGCTTGCCGACACGCAGGCGAGTCAAGACGGCGATACCGGCCAAGACCAGCTCTTGCGCGGCGTTCAGGTGCCCCTGCAGCCGCGTCAGGACCGTCTGTAAGGTCTCGAAGATCGCACCGCCGGTCTCGTGCTCGGCCGCGATCAGCTCAGGCAGCATCTCCTCCTTGGTCCGCAAGAGGAACTCCGCGGCACTGACCCGACGCAGGCGCCCGTCCTGACTCGCGTTCTCGCCGCCGATCCGGGCCACCAGGTCCTTGATGAAGGTGAGCGCGGAACGCGATTGCAGGACATCGCGCTGGCGCGTCAAGAACCAGACCGCCAGCGGATGCAGCGGCCAACAGCCGCGGGCAATGATCCGCGCGAAGGTGTCCGGATCGCTCCAGACCGGAAACCGATCAAACCCCGGCAGGCTGGCGGACATCCGCTGCCAGGTCGACGTCGACTGCGCGGGGGCGTCGGTCCCCTGCCACAGGGTATCGAGAGCATCCTCATCCTTGCCGATCAGATGGGCAAAGATGGTCTCCAGGTTAGTCGACAGATACCATTTCTCGGCCTCATCGTAGCGCGTTACGTCCTTTTGCAATTGGCGCAGGTCTGAAATTCCAAAGCGCTTCAGATACGCCTTGAGCTCATATTGGATGAGTCCGACAAAGCGCACCCCCGCCTTATTGTCCTGCACCCCCTGAAAGATCTGCTGCAGTGCGCGGTCGCCAGCGAGCTGCGGCTTCACGGCGGCGTATTCCAGATAACGGCCGAGCTCATCGAACAGGATCAGGACAAAGGCGAATGGCCCGTCATCTCCACAATAGCTGGAGCAGAGGGTGGCGATCAGGTCTTGGGCGGATTCCTGCCCCTCGACCGGGATCGCCCGCCCATTGGCCTCGGCGAACAGGGCATCCACCTTTGCATAGACTGACTCGTCATAGTCCAGCAAGCCGCTCGTGATCGCCCTTAGATCCAGACCCGGCAGGGTCGCCGAAAAGGCGTCAGCCCGAAACGCGAAGTTACGCGCGACGAACTCGGCCGCGGTCTGGAAGCGCGGCGACAGGTCCCGGATCGGCCCGGCGTCGACCCCGTACCGGTCAAATTGGGTGAAAACGGCACGACTCAGCGCATTGCCCAAATGAAAATCGCCGCTACCGTCCAGCGGCAGCACCAGCACCGGCTTGGCGAGGGCGACCAAGTGGTCGCGGACCCCAGAGCCGAGCTCGGCGTCGGCGCGGTCGATGTGGTCGAGGATGGCCGCCGCGGTCCCATCGGTGGGGGCTCCCAGGAGTTCCGCGCAGGTCAGCGCCAGATGAGATTTCCCCGATCCGTAGCCGGCCACCGCGAGTGAAAAGGGATTCGCGTCGCGGCCGTCGCGCGCGGCCCGCATGGAGCCGAGCAGATCATGGATGAAGCTCGCGGTGTCCTTCAGCCGGTAGGTGCCCTCGATCCCGTCCTGGTCGGCACCGGCGGCACCGTGATAGCGCGGCCCATGAAAGACGAAAGCCGTTGCCGCGTCCCGCGCCTGCTCGCGGCGCGTCTGCGCCCAACCGAGTTGCACCGCACCCTCAAAGAAACGCTCCTCATGGAAGTGGGCCAGCCTGCCGATCTCCATCTCTGTCCTCCTCTGGACTGCGTGTTAAATCAGCTCATCGTAGATTCCAGTCACTACCTGCTGCGTCTCCCGCAGGCGCAGCGCGAGCGCGTTGCCGGTCTGCCGGTCGATCTGGATCAGACCCTGGTCGGCCATCCAATCGAGCCAACGGCTGGCCGTCGCCCGGTCCCAGCCCAACACCGCAAGGGCACGCGACTCCGCAAAGACGTCGTCGACCGCCAGTTGCGCGTCATCCGGAAACAGGTCATCCCAAACGACATAGAGATAGGCGGCATAGACCGGAAAATAGGCGCGCTCCGCGGGGGCGGGGCGGCGTAGATAGGTCGCCGCACCAGCAACCCCCTCGTCCAAGGCCAGCGCACCGATAGGTCCCAGACAGCGCGGCTCCAGATAGCACCGCGGCACCAACCCGGACAGACCGCGCAGATAGCCCTTGGCACCATGACGTTGCGTAAGGTAATCGAGATAGGCGGCCCGCGTGAAGCCATTGCCCAAGCGCAGGCCGCCTTCCGCAAACAAGGCAAACCAGGCATCGGCGATGCCGGCCGCCGGGGTACTGAGTCCGCAGCGCCGGCAGAGCATCAGGTGCAGCAGCCAGAGGGTCGCCGGCTGACTCAAATAGGGATCACCGGCCGCGACCACCCGGCCGAGTTCAGTCAGGGCGAGCTGCCAGCGGCCCGCGGACCGCTCGGCGCGCACGAGCCCCATGCCGCGGGCAAAGTGGACCATCGGCTCGACCTTGCCGGTGCTCGCACCCGTCGGAATACCGGTCTGCGCGCCGATCTCCACCTTATCGCCACTGCCGCCCGCACCCGCGAATGGCAGCAATTGACTGAGCAGCCTCCGCTCGGGCAGGAAGGTTTGCGGGAAGTTCAGGGGCAAAGTGACGCAAGGTATGAAACACTCAGCCATCGTGCTATTGCTCCCCGGCGCCCAGACGCATCGCCATCAAAGGGTTGCTATTCGTCAAGATCTCAGGCATTGGCAAGGTCCCGCACGAGATCCTCGGGCGAATGATTGAATGCCGAGATCCCGCAGCCGCCCAGCGACTCCATGAAGGCCCGTTTGGACAGGCCCGCCATTTCGGCGCCTTGACCAAGCGAGAGCCGGCCTTGGTCATAGAGTGTTGCGGCCAGCAGCAAGCGCATTTCGGCGGCGTCAAGGTCAACGAAATCGGGTACGGCGATCTGTATTTGCTTGGACATGGATTACCTCTTGCTTGGCTACCGCCCCGGATTCACTGATGCCAGGTCATGACCTCAGGATTCAGAAGGCCGGGCGGGCGGATGGTGTGGCGGTAGCGGCTCAGCCGTTACGGCCTCGGGTTGCCGCACAATGAACGGGGTACCGGTCTGCTGTGCCAGACGACGCGCCGCCTCGGAGGCGCGCAGCAGTGCAGCAGGCACGCCTCGCAGGTCTGGATCGGTAGGTTCTTGATTCTTAACACTCATGAGTTGACTCCTTCGTCAAGCAATACCGGCGGCGCTTGCACGTTGTCGTATAGCAGCCACGTATTGACCAAGGGCTTGTAAACACGTTGAAAATTCTGGAGTCCCGCGGCGAACCGCCGACGGACTGTGTCCTCCCCGATCGCGTGCCCGCCCTGCGCGACCCGGGCGGCAACGCGCGCCAATGCCGTGTCTGGGTCAGGCAATGACAGAAAGATGAGCTTGATCAAGTACCCTGACGCGCGCCAACCTGGGATCATCCGCGCATAACCGCGGCCCGAGAGCGTCGTCTCAAAGGCAAAGGACTCCCCCTTCCGCGCGTGCTCGGCGATGGCATGCAACATAATTCGCCCGGCCTGCACCGCCGCCCGCTCCGGCTGGAAGGGCGACAACCCAGCGGCAATCAGATCGGCGTTCACAAAGACCGGGCAGGCCGCCTCGTTGGGCAGGAACTCCCGCGCAAAGGTCGTCTTGCCCGCACCGTTCGGACCCGCGATGATCACAATACGCTTGGGTGCTTGATGCACTCCACGGCGAGCATTGATCACCCGTTCGTCCCCCCCAAGACCCGCTGCTCTAGCGGCGTAATCGACACCAGTACCGCACGCTCCTTCAGCGCGCCACTGGAGGTGAGCGCCCACCCCAGGGAGTAGCACTGGCCCTTCTCCAACCGTGACAGCCGCTCGGCCCAGTCCGACTTCGACACCCCCGTCGCTTCGGCGAGCAACTGCGCAAAAAAGCCGACCTCCGTCGTCGCCGGTTTGAAGAACAGCTTATGGCCCGCCAAGAAAAGACGGCCTCGTTGATCTTGAGTGAAATTGCTTGCGGTCTGGGTCGCGAGCATCATGGCCAGACCGAACTTGCGCCCCTCGCGCAGCATCTTGTCGATGGGCGAGTCGCTCCTGTGATTCAGGTTCTGGATCTCGTCGAGTACGATCGGGATCGGGCGGTGTTTACTGCCGGTATTGCAGGCGTAATCGTACAGGTCCCAAAGTACAAACTCGGTGACCATCTTCTGGATCTCCCGGGCTCTGCCCTTGAGCTGGAGGATCTGGACCCAGTGCGCGGACGCGCCGAGTACCGCCTCCCAGTTCGGGCTCTCACCTTCCCGAAACGGCTCGGCGCGGATCAAGGGCTCCAACTTGTTCGCCAGCGATTCACCATGCAGGGTGCCGTCTCGCAAGCGTAGCGGCAGATTGCGCAGCCTGAACTCAGGGTCTTCCTCGATCCCCGTCTCGATGGCACGGATCAGCGCAGCGGTCTGCTGATCCCCCATCGTGAAGATGGACGCAAAGATACTCTGGATGCGGGTTGCGACCTCATAGGGCTGCTCCTCTCTGGGCGGCTGCGACGGGTCGATTTCCTGCCGCTGGCGCCGGAACGGTGCCAACGGCAGACCATCGGTCATGACGTAATGGCTTTTTGGTGCGGCAACCTCAGCGAAGTGCGGCTCCATCTGGCCGGGCAAAAAGCCGTCGGTGTAGTCGATGATCAGTGAACGCAGACGCTGGTGCGCCATCTCCGCCAACAGACATTGGATCGCATAGGTCTTGCCGGAGCCCGGGTAGCCGAAGATCAGGATATGTCGGTTGGGAAGCTGCGGGTGGCCGAAGTGCCAGTAGACCGGCTCAGTGCCATTGCCGCTGGTCCCGATCAGGATCTTCTCCGGCACCTGGGACCATTGGCCGCGGCCGCCAGGCACCGCCGGTGGGTCCACGGGTCGCGTGGGTCCCGCGGCGGGAACCGCGGGCGTCGCTTCCGGGGTCGGCGGGCTTGTCGGCTGGATTTCCGGCGCCACCGGTGGCGCGAGCGTCACCGTCGGCACCATCGGGTCGGGGTCGGCGGGTGACGTCACCGCGGTCGGCGGCGGCGCGGCCGGAGTCACCGGGGCCGGGTCGCTGGCCGCAGGAGGTGCGCCGCCCGGTGCCGAGCCGGCCGCCGCCGCGGCGGTGCTGGCAGAACCGGCCGCGGACTCGCTCGGCCGCAGCCGGATCGCGGTTTCGCCGAGCGTCAGCAGCGGTGCCGGCCGGGTCTCGGCGAACAGCGCGGCCAGCCCCTCATAGCCCAGGGCCACATGGGTGATCGCAAAGTCCGGCGGCACCGCGAAGGGCGGCTGCACGGTACCGGCCGGCAGCACGTAGGGGGTCAGGTCGGGTACGGGGCCCGCCTCATCGGTCCAGAAGGTGAAGACCGCCGCCTGCCAGCGGATCTCGAAGGTGCCCTCGGCCAGCCCCTCCAAGGCGCTGTCCAGCGCGCGCCAGTGGCTCTCCGGCAGCGTGACGACGGCGCGCGAGGTCAGCGCCCGGTGCAGTTGCGCCCACCAATAGCGGCGGTCGAAACCGGGGCGGCGCAGGTCCCCGCGGCTGGGGGCGAGCAACTGGGTCAGGTGGCTGAGCCCCTCCTGCACCTGCTCGAGCGCGTGGGCCAGGCGCGCCGGGTTCCGCAGCCCCAGTTTGCACTCCACCAACACCGCCCGGACCAGCGGTATGTCGTCGTCGCGCAGTTGCAGCGAGAGTTGGAGCAGGTCCGGCCGCAGATCAATCGCCGCCCCGTCGAACCAATGCTGCAGCGAATCCACCGGCAACAACTGACACATCGCCGCCGCGGGCTGGGTCTGGGGCTCGGCCAGGGCGCGCCGGATCGCCGCAAAGCCGATCACCTCGCGGACCTTCTCGCCATCCCCGACCACCGCCCGCAGGGATGCCAGCCCAATGACCTCCTCCGCCTCGTTCACCACCCGCACCGCCATGGCCTCGAAGCCCGCGGACGCGGCGTGCGGCAGGATCTCGGTCAGGCGGTCCACCACCAGCGCGCTCAGCGACTTGAGCGTATCCTGCTCGGTGGAGATGGTGAGGTTGAGTTCCCCATAGGCCCCCAGGCCGGAGGCGAAGCCGACGATCTTGCGCGCGGGCGAGGCATCGGCGCCGCTGATGAGGCGCTTATCGACAAAGGGGTCGATACAGGCGACCCATTGCGCCTTACGGTGCAGCGCGGCGACGATCTCGGCCCAGGGGCCATAGTCGATCTGTCCGAAGATGACGTGGTCCCTGTTGGCCGAACCCGGGTTGACCAGGCGCGCCGAGAGGTCCGCATGGCGCGTCTGAATGCGCAGGCGGCGGCTGCTGAGCAGGCTTTGGCGCCGCTGCGGATCGCCGGAACGGGTCGGCCGCGGATAATCGCCGATCGGGAACTGACCGCCGCACCAATCGTTGAAGTGGTATTCAAAGGCGTCCGCCGGGTCCGCATCGCCCTGCAGGTCGCCTTGCAGGAAATGGAAGAGAAAGGCCAGGTCGTAGAGCCGCGCCTCGCGCTTGAGCAGGTCCGCCACCTTGACCTTAGGCGCATAGCGATGCCCGACGCCGAGGATCAGGGGGCGCCCCGCCTCGCGGTGCTTCTCCATGACCTCATTGCGCCAGAGTGCCAGGCGGTTCTCCATCGCCAGCGGTGAGGCGGCGGTGGAATAGACGGTCACGGTGCAATGGAAGGCCGGCCAGTCGTCGCGGCTCTCGTCCAAATAGGTCTTCAGGAAGGTATCGACCCCGGCCAGGATGGTCGCGAGCTCCTTCACATTCACCGCCAGGATGCGCAGCCCGTCCTGGGCAAATGGATAGAGAGCGAGATATTCGTCCAATACCCGTACCACCAACGCGCGCTCCTCCTGCCGCGGGTCGCTCACGGTCAGGATTTGTGAGACCCGCCCCGCGTCGGCGCCCTCGTCATCGCGCAACAGGGTCTGGACCGCGAGGCTCTTACCCGTAGCGGGCGCCGCCCCCAGATAGTGCAGCAGCCCGAATGACTTGATCTCCGCCGACAGGTGCCGATGCTGATCCACGAGCGCGGCCAACGGGCGCTGGATCTCGGCCAGGGCGAACAGGCGCCGGAAGAGCGACTTACCGTCCCGGCCGCCGGACAGTTCCGCGACGGCCTCCGGAAAGCCGTTCTGGAGATACCAGACCTGCGCCTGGGTCAGTTCCAGCAGGGCCGGGCTGAGCCCCCAGGCCAGCGCCACCGGCAGCGTATGGTCATTGGCGCCGACGGTCTCATCGACCACCAGGAAGGCCTTGTAGAAACGGCGCAGCAATTCCGTACTGCCGAGCCGCCGCGGGTCAAGCACGGCCACGGCCAACTGCTCATAGGCGTTCAGGACCGCCACCAGATGCCGCCTCTGGGCCTCGTAATAACCGGCGGCGACCGCGCAGGTGAGCCAGTCCCGATAGGCCGCGATCAACTGCCCGGTGAGCGTGCGCAACGCCGGATCGAGCTGATCCGTCGGCAGTCCCGTCATCAGGTCGAAAGACGCAAGGGCGGTCAGTGCCTGGCCGAGCAGCCGCTGGGCCTCATCCCCATCGGCGGCAAAATAGAGCGCCGTCATCAACTCCGATTGAATACGCCAGGCCGGCAGCACCCGCGCCGGGTGCGCGGCCTGGTCCCACAGCTTCAGCACCTCCTGGGCGCACCGGTAACGCACCCGCTCCGGCTGGGTCGCGCCAAAGACCCATTTGAAGACCGCCTGTTGATCGAGGTGCCCGTCCTGGCTGCCAACCAGCACCTTGAATTGGATCGCAGGCCGTGAGCGCCCGACGCCCAGTTTGATGGTGTTGAGCCCCAATGTCAGCGTCAGGGGGACCTTGAGATCCCATTGGCGGCTCGGCAGCAGGGCCTGATCGGCGTCCCGCGGCAGCCGCCAGTCCATGTCCTCGAAGACCGCCTCCAGCCCGCCGAGGCACCCCCGCAACAGGTCCCGGGCCTGGTCGCCCGCGCCGTCATCCCCGTCCGCGTGCAGGTCGTGGGCGAAGCTGATCAATTCGATCCGGACCTCCTTCAATACCTCGGCCAGGTCGCGCCCATGGGCGGCCTTGGCGAGCCGCTCCAGGGTCAGCCACACGGCCTGGAGCAAGACCTCGAAGCTGTTGCCGCTGAGCGATTTGACCGTCTCCTTTTTCTCTTTCTCCTCCCCGTCGGGCTTGACCCTTTGTTTGAGCACGCGCAGCAGGGGCACGGCATCGGTCTGCAGCAGGCGTTCCCGGGCGTCCGCATCCGCCTCGTAGATGAAGGCGTGCAGGGTCTCGCGGTAGTCATCGGCGTCCGCGTAGGCCGGCGCGCCATCCAGGGTCGTCGGCAACTCGAAGTCCGGGTCGGCGAACCAGGTAGCGATCTTGTCCCAATCCTTCTTCTGCCCGGAGGCCGTCTTGTAGCGCCGATGCGAGATAAAGGCATCTGCGTCCTTCAAGGCCGCCGCACTCTTTTTACCCTTCAACGCTCCCCCGCCGGTCACCGTCAGGAGCGGCGGAATCCCCCAGGCGGGCAGTGCCGCACAGACCCCCTCCAGCACGTCCTGAAGGCTCGCGAGCGGCTGCCCGGCGATGACCTGGCACTCCAGGAAATCGGCGAGCCGCCCCAGGCGCAAGGGGCGCACCATAAACAACTCCCGCAAGACCAGGTCCAGGTTCTCGGACCCGGCCGCGTCCAGCGCCAAGCGGTCGCGGAGACGGCTGGCCCAGGACTCGAAGCCGCGCTCCATGAATTGCCACAGGCGCGCCTCATCGACACAATGGAAGTCGATCAGGCCGCCCTGATCCGTGGCATGATCGAGCCCGACTAGGACCACCACCAGCCCGTCGCTACCCGGTGCGCGGGTGCGGCTGCGGTACCAGGTGAGCCGATCCTCTTCATCGATCCATAGGCGGGCACCGTTCGGTCCAAGGGCACCGAGGGCCGCCATTTGCTGGTCGAGGTCCGATTCCGGATGGGTCTTGCACCAATCCTCCCACAACCCCGTCGCCACGCGGAAATGGCATTCAATCTGGTGCTCTTTCAGCCAGTGGAGCCGGTGCTCGTCGAGCGCCGCAAACAGAGCGAAGGTCACCGCCGGGTCCAGGCTTTGGCAGATGAAGCGCGACTCCCGCGTACCACCCGCATCACTGAGCGCTCGATCCCATTCGCCCTTGATGTGGGCCAGCAATTCCTCGACAAACAGGTTCATGCCGCGTCCCTCCCCGCCCCCGGGTTATGCACCATGGACACCGCATCGGACAGTTCCACCAAGAACCCGCCCTGCTGCAGCGCCTCCTCCAGCCAACCGGTATCGGTCGCGACGGCATAATCGGCCGGGCCGGACTCGCCACCCATCCAGTGCAGGGCGGTCGCCAATTGCTGGCTGCCGAGCGCGATGCCGTAATGGGCGAAGACCCGCTCGTAAAAGACGTTGAGCCGTACCCGCTGCCCGGGGGGGATCAGTGCAGCGACCAGGAAACGCAGGAGCGCCGGCGGCAGCACGAAGCGCTGGCCGACGCTGGTACGGGGAATCACGAGGCCAAGCTGTTTTGCGATTCTTGCGAAAATCTTGAATCCGTGCTTACGGGCTTCATTAAACTTCTTCTCAATAGCTCCTTCTTGACGCGCTTGTCTAAGCACCCGATAAAGCAACTCTTGGACCCGATCAAAGGAGCTTTGCGCGAGCATCCTTAGAGGCATTCCAGAACGTGCCTCGGGATCAACGACAATCCAGGCATAGTTGCCGACAAAACCATTGGTGTTGCCCTGCCCATTATCGAAACGACTGCCTTGAAAGCACAGGCTGCGCAACACTTGCATACAACAGAGTAGCTGCAAAAGATCGAGCTTTTCCAGCGATCCCAGGGTCGATGCACAGATATTATCCATTTCATAGGCGAACAACAATGCCTCAGTCCGGCTGACAACAGGAACCCAGCCGAGACACGCCTCCCGTGGAGCGGCATCAATCCGGAATCGGCTCAATGCATTTTCGATGAAGCCCACGAGCCCTGTGAATCCAACATTCGTGCTCTCCAGTATGGCTCGCAGACCAAGCTCAAGCCGCACCTGAATCTGGGATAGTTCGCACTGATTTAAATGCTTGTAAGTCGTTGGATCGAAGCCGGCCATCATCGCTTCGGAATCTGGAGAGGCGAAGAGGTTTGCGAGTTGCAGGAATAACAATTCACCGCCACGCGCCATAAAGAGATGCCGATCCCTCGCAAACAAGTGAGACACGTCCTCCCAGTCATTGAGGTCCCGCTTTCTTTGGGCGGCCGAGTGCAACCACGCAACCTCTCGCCCAAGCAAAACAGTCGAAGCGGGAAGAAACGTATTGGTCACCCAGGTTCTATTGCAAACAAGCCCAACGAACCCCCCTAACAGGCTTTGCAAGAGGCGAACCACCTCATCCTTATCCGTATCGCTTGCATCGATTCTTGACCTGATCTCCGAAATTGCCTCGCCGTATGCCTTTCGATGCACAGCATGGCGTGTGTCCAGCCTTGACGTCGGAAAGAAAGCAAACAGCTTAAGCGCCACACGATCCTCTGGCCAGTAGCGCGCCGTGCCGATCGCGTCATCCACCGATAGGCTAAAGGTTGCACCGCCACCCTCTTCTTTCGGCGAGGCAAAGACGAGCAGAAGCTCCGCCAGATATTCCACCGGCGTTTGATCCTGGTAAAACCTTCGGCCGTAGAGGCGAATGGCGGGATTATTCTGGTCCGCTTTGAATTCGCGGTCCTTGACGGGCGGAAATGGCTCAAATAGGGCGGATGCTTCCGTCATTGCAGATACTCCAATGTCCCGTGCGTCTCATCGAATTGACAGCGGTGCGGAATGATCTCCCCGTCGATACCGGCACGCAGGAGTTCGATCTCGCCTAGGTCCCGGCGATCCTCGGCCGTGACGCGCAACAGTTCGGCCCGGAACCACTCCAACTGGCCTGAATGGATTGGTGACAGTTCATTGCCGATCTCGCCGGCCTCACGGCCGCTGATGTAATCGAGTAGCGGCAGGCTAAGCGGGAGTTCAACCGGAATCTGGCCGCCGTCGAAGCGCAACACCGGCAGGCGGCGCCTGGCACAATAGACGACCTGGAAGTCACGGAAATCCAGACGCGCAATCACCAACTGGGTTGGCTGAACCACCGCCTGATCGGGTCGGCGTAAGGTCAGATAGAGTTGTTCTCGAAGCGCGCCGAATTGCCCGGCGCTGAAACCGGAATAGAACTCGAGCAGCACCTGAAGGCAGGCGGTGCGCAGGCGGTGCAGTTCCGACCTGCTGAGTTTCAGTGTGCCGGCCCGCTGCCAGGCATCATAGTCTCGCAGGCTCGGTGATTGAAGGAAGGCATCCAGAAAGATCTCGGACTCGCCCCCGCGCTGCGGCTGAGCGTCCGCGAAGACATACGCCAGGCGCCGCAAGGCAAAGCGTCGGCGTACCCCGGAGGGCTCCTTGGCACGCTCCCGCCAATGCGCTGCCAAGCCATGCAGCGGGGTCGGCAAGCTGGACCAGTCTAGACCCTCTCCGCCAGTCAACCGGCGCTCAAAATCCACGGCGATCGGCCCCCCGTATGTGCCACGTCGCGTCAGGGCAATGGCCCGCAGCGCCGTCGCATCCGGGTGCGGGGCGCCCCCTCGATAGCCGAAAAACCCCTCGCTGAAAACCATCTGGGCGAGGAGTTGCAGACCGTGGTCCATCCCGGCGACCGTCGATGACTGCACGGCCTCATGGGCATCCGCACAGCCGACCCCGCCCGTGAGACCGAAGGCGAGCTGCGCCACCATCTGGCGCATCGTCAAGCGCTGCTCATAGGCCGTAAGCCGCTGCCAGATCCACCGGACCCGTTGCTCCGCGATGGCCCCGGCCGACTGGATGGCCTTGCGATTGAGCAACAGCGGACAGGCCAGCTCGATTGGACAACCGGTGCAGTCCGACCAAGCCGGATGATCGACCAGGCGCGTCAGTATTTGCGCACCCAGAGCAACATTGTCCAGCCGCGTCATGTTGATGATGACGATCTCTTTGGGGAGTTCGCTATACCGATGCGCGTCCCACAAGCCGGCCTGATAGGTCCGGTCCATCAGGCCCAGCAAGTCGCTTTCAATGTCGCTCAGACCGAGGGTCTCGGCGTAGTCATTCAAGCTATTCAACAAGGGGCCGGTGTTGCTGACAACGAGCCAGCTTCCGGGCTCTGAGCAGGCTTGATGCAGGTAGTGAAGCCGCAGCTCACCCGCAAGTTCGCTCATGTCCTTGACGATGACGACCGGCCCGGCCGCGCTAGGGCAGTCTTCACGCTCCAGCCAAGGCGCGGCAAGCGGCGCCGTGGGATCGAGACGGCGCAGGCGCTTCAATACGTCCAGGGCGACGCTCGACTTGCCATCACCGGCATGTCCGGTGAGAATCACGACCCGTTCGGTCCCGTCGGTCAGCGCGGCGAAAAGATCATCGACCAGCGGGAAGGGTCGATAGACTGCGCCATAATAGGGATTTAGCGCCTGCGACTCGGCTAGCGAGTTGGAACCGCTGGATTCAACATTGAAAAGCGAGCCAAGATAGGCGATGAAGCCGTTTTCCTGCATATCCGCATCCTCCCCCGCATTGGATTCCCGAATGTAAGATGTCGCATATTCTCGGTCTACCGCATTGCCGGCATCAATGAACTGGGCGCGTTCAATACTCGATGATGACTCAATGCCGACGGCCGCCAGGAGGGGTGCGTGATCTTCCGGCGGGATAAACTTCGTAACCAGGCTCGCTGCGATGGACCGGATTATATTCGGATTGGCAGTAAGCTCAGCAAAAATCTCGGGCGTGAATCCGCCATGTATGTTCCGTGCCAGGATCTCACTCTTGAACAAATGCCCGACGCTGGTCCGCTGCAGCGAATCGCTGTTCTCGACTACCCAGATGCCATCGTTCTCGAGCTTACCAAATGGATAATGAGTATTAGCCGAAGCTGATGCCTTTTTGTGAAATAGATCGAAAAGTGTTTTCAGCTCGATATCGATTTCGGCGAAGGGAAGCATGCGTGGGGCGCCTTGGAGCGCGCGGCCCAACGCAAACAATAGAAGCAACGGCTTATGGAGAGCCGGACTCTCGGCATCGACGTGGACGCGGACACTCAGAAATCGCTCTTCAAGACTATTCATGTCGCTACTTCATGCAGATCAGGCACCCTTCTTCGGCGTCAAGAACGCCATCGAATCCAAACTTATCTATTAGTTTCTTTGACAGACCGCACTTGGGTGCGATCTCGGGTTTCGCCTTTGCTTTGGCGACCACCTCGTCGAGAAGTCCGGCCTGATTCCAGGTGTAGACCAATCCCGTTCGCTCGTCGGGCCGCTCATAGGTCTTTGCCTTCTCAAAGAGATCGGGGTGTTCTTTCTTCAAGCCTGCCCATTCTTTTTGGCTTTGAAAAAAGCAAAAGTAGCACCCGGAACGACTTCTCCATGAATAATACGTCGGCATCCCCAGGCCGGACGCGTCAAGTATGTGCTGCACGTCATCGCGCGTAATGCCATCATCCCGAAAAGGCATACAGGTCTGGATGTTCGATTTCTTTGAGACATACCCCACGCGTTCGGACTCGTCAGCGCGGATCGCGATATAGGACATCGCCTCGTCCGAGCCGACGAATTCCTCGAATGGGACCAGCTTCAGGTTGACTGTACACCAGCGCTGCCGTGCCGACGGCAGGAAATTGTTATGCAGCTTCAAGTAATAGTCGAAGTCGCGCCCGGCATTGAGCTTGGCGATCGGCTTGCCGAGATAATCCTGCAGCCGGTCAATGAATTCGAGGGTCTCCGGCAACTCGGCCCCGGTATCGGAAAAAAAATACTCCATCTCCGGCACCCGATCCCGCATATAGATCGCCAGGGCCGAACTGTCCTTCCCGCCGGAGAGGCCAAGCAGGTGGCGGACCGGTTTCTTGGTCGTCTGGTCACTCATGATCCTGATCTCCTGTGGTAGGCGATTGCGAAAGCCCCTGGAGCAGCGCGGCGATGGCCGTGAGGCGGGTGGTGTCGTCGAGCCCCGCCAGGTCGGCGCTGATCCGCGCGCTGGCCTGCTGCGCCCGATGGCGTTGTTGCGGCGACGGACGGATGACGCGGCGGAATTCGCCGTGCTCCACGTCCACCAGCTTCAACAGTATGGCGTCTTGGGGGCCGTCCGGGTCCGGTAGGTTCTGGCGCAGTTCCTCCAGGTCGCGCAATTGGGTCGCGACCTCCGCCAGGCGCAGTTGCGCCTGCATCCGGGTGGCGTCGCGCCACTTGGCGGGCGGGGCCCCGCCGAGCAGGGTCATGACGGATTCCAGCCAGGCGCCGTCGGCGGCAAGCCCTGGGTCGGCCAGGCGCCGGATGAAGAC
>Ga0247839_1004567_pt1 | contig 17670 bp, 10 predicted proteins | sample LaCruzMarch2015__6_FD_192405 | JGI IMG/M metagenome (GOLD analysis project Ga0247839, IMG submission 192405) | Freshwater microbial communities from meromictic Lake La Cruz, Castile-La Mancha, Spain - LaCruzMarch2015_16m | ecosystem: Environmental > Aquatic > Freshwater > Lake | place: Spain... | reverse complement strand
AAGCAATTCGTTACTTCTTTGGGGATACAGTGCATCGTATTCAAGATGTATTGCGTGCCAGAATAAATGATAACTTTGAAGTTATCCGTCACAACCCAGTCCAACTTTCAAGTTGATTGAGTATATAGTAGAATAAGTGAATTCAGTGTAAAATAAACACGGAAATAAAGCACCTATGACTCTTTTAAATTATATCATAGTTCTAATAATGGATTGAACTTTCGCCGTAATAGAGTTATATGAGGTTTGTTGCATTTTCAGTCAATTGGTGTAAAATGGGTAGATTATGCAAAAATAGCGACCTAAAAGGCAGCGCTTTTTTGTGAGTATGGTGGGTGGTTACATTGATGAACCAGTGATATAAAATTATACACTTTGTACAGTATTCTGATTGATTGCTAATTGTGTACAATGTTAAAGAGCTGCTATTTTACTTTGCTGGGTGTAGTATAATAATCTAATATTAATTTTAGAAGGTAGAATTTTGATGAAAAGCTTTATGGATGAAAATTTTCTCTTATCTAATCCAACTGCGGTTAAGCTATTTCATTCTTATGCCAAAGACTTACCCATCATTGATTATCATTGTCACATTCAACAATCTGAAATTCGTCAAAATAAACACTTTACTAATTTAACCCAACTGTGGTTAGCTGCTGATCATTATAAATGGCGTGCCATGCGTAGTTGTGGGGTGGCGGAGCATTTTATTACGGGTAATGCGACGGATTATGACAAGTTTTTAGCGTGGTCTAAAATTATGCCACAATTAATTGGTAATCCGCTCTATCATTGGACGCATCTTGAATTGCAGCGTTATTTCAATATCCACGATATTTTGAATGAAGCTAATGCAGGTAAAATCTGGTTGACGGCAAATAAACTGCTAGTTGGTGGCTCTTTGAATGTTAACGCTATCATTGTGCGTTCAAAGGTTGAGGTGATTTGTACTACCGATGATCCATTAGATGATTTGGCAGATCATCTTGCACTTAAAGAGGCTCGTGACAAAGTTCAAGTTTTGCCAAGTTTTCGTCCCGATAAAGCTTTAGCCTTAAATGCACAGGGGTATTTAGCATGGATAAATAAATTGCGCGTGGTAACTAATCTTGAAATTGGAAATTACGAACAATTTTTGGCGGCGCTACTGGTGCGAATTGATTTTTTTGATGCGGTTGGTTGCAAAGTTGCAGATCATGGGATGAATTATGTTCCCTTTGCCGAGACGAATCGCGATGAAGTTAGCGCGATTTTTAAACAGGTGCTAAGTGGGCATAGCTCAAGTGAGTTAGATGAAACTAAATTTCGTTGCCATACACTGATTTGGTTGGCGAAAGAATATGCGGCTCGGGCTTGGGCGATGCAATTACATATGAATGTTACACGCAATAACAATAGCCAAATGTTGGCTAAACTTGGTCCAGATACGGGTTTTGATGCGGTTAATGATGCGCCAATGGCAATGCCATTATCGCGGTTATTAGATGCGATGAATCATGCTGGTTTACCCAAAACCATTTTATATAGTCTCAATCATACTGATAACTATGTTTTGGGAACGTTGTTGGGGTGTTTTCAAACTCATGAGGCGCGCGGCAAAATTCAATTGGGCTCAGGTTGGTGGTTTAATGATCAACGCGATGGGATGGAGGAGCAATTAAAGGCTTTGGCTAATTTGGGTGCACTGGGTACATTTATCGGTATGCTAACTGACTCAAGAAGCTTTTTATCTTATACGCGCCATGAGTACTTTAGAAGAATTTTGTGTAATCTAATTGGTTCATGGGTGGAAAATGGTGAGTATCCGGCCGATGAAGTTGAATTGAAGAAATTAATTCAGAATATTAGTTATTATAATGCGAAAAATTACTTTGCTTTTTAGGGGGTGAGCATGTTAGATTTAGTTACGTTGGGTGAAGCTTTAGTTATTTTTAGTCCCGCAACTTCAGGTCCACTGCGTTTTGTACATACGTTTGCTAAATCAGTGGGTGGTGCTGAAGCGAACGTCGCAATTGCGTTGTCGCGCTTGGGATTTAAAGCGGGTTGGGTTTCGCGACTTGGTGATGATGAATTTGGACGTTATATTGAATATGCGCTAAAAGGTGAGGGCATCGATTTGAGCCAAGTTAAATTGGATCCAACGCGCCCAACGGGACTCTTGTTTAAAGAACAATATCAAAGCAGCAATCCCACGGTTTATTATTATCGTAAAGGTGCCGCCGTGACAACAATGGGGGCGACGGATGTTGCTGAAAGTTATATTGCCCAAGCTAAAATTTTGCATCTGACGGGGATTTTACCTGCCTTGTCGGATGAAAATCATGCGGCAACTTTTCAGGCACTGCAGTATGCAAAACAGCATGGCGTGTGTATTTCATTTGATCCTAATTTACGCTTGAAATTGTGGGATCGAGCGACCGCCAAAGCCACGTTGCTAGCGATGGTTCCTTATGCGGATATTATTTTACCTGGCTTGGATGAGGCGGAATTTTTACTTGGTTTAAGTGAGCCGTCGAGTATTTGTGCGCAATTTCATGCTATGGGGTGTAAAATCGTAGTTTTAAAATTGGGTAAAGATGGCTGTTTGATTAGCGATGGGAATGAAATCATTAAGGTTGATGGCTACACCGTGCATAATTTAGTTGATACTGTTGGTGCGGGTGATGGTTTTGCAGCTGGGTTTTTGGCAGGGATTTTAAGTCACCAGCCACTACGCGAATGTGGTGAATTAGCCAACGGGGTTGGTGCGATGGCAACTTTAGTTGGAGGGGACAGCGAGGGTTATCCAAGTATGCGGCAATTATTGGAATTTACGGGGAAAGCTCAAGCGGTTGAGCGTTAATTTGGCTAAGAAACCAAGGAGATACATTAATTAATCGACAACATGAAGCGTGCGGTTTTAGTAATAAAATTGGTGGTTTGCGTAAATAGAATTGAATAAACAAAAAGAATAATTGAGAAAATGGCTTTTTAGATAACGTCAGTTGACGTGAGAATAACGATAATATTTCATAACAACGAGGAAAAAATGGCAATTACAATTAAAGATATCGCGCTTAAGGCAGGGGTCTCGCATATGACGGTTTCGCGGGCGCTAAATGGTAGTAAATTGGTGACGGATGAAACACGGGAGAAAATTTTGCTGCTGGCAAAGCAGCTTAAGTATAACCCAAATTTACACGCTAAAGGTCTGGTACTCAATAAGAAATTTAGTATTGCGGTAGTGTTTTCAACTTTATCGAGTAAAACTGCACCAAGTTTTCTGCTAAGCTGTTTGAATGGGGTGTATCAGTAATTGACCAAAGACTATAATTTGGTGATTAAGGATTTATCGCAGGGCTTGGAGCATTTTAATCTCTCGCGTGCCGATGGAATTATTTTTGTCAGTCAACAGGAAAGCGATGATGAATTCATTCGATTTGCTTTGGCACAAGGTGCTAAATTAGTTGTAGTTAATCGTAAAATAGCGCTACCCAATGTGGTGAGTATTACGGTTGATGAAATTAGTGCGGCGGAAATGGCAGTGAATTATTTACTGCAACGTGACTATCGCAAAATTGCCTGTATTAATGGTCCAGAATTGATTCAATCCAGCATTGATCGGTTGGCGGGTTATCAAAATGCGTTGACACAAGCGAATTTAGCTAGCGCAGCAAATTTTGTTCAGGATGGTGGCTTTTCGATCGCGGGTGGTTTTATAGCGATGCAACGCTTGCTTGCTTTGGAAGATAAGCCGGATGCGGTATTTTGTGCCAATGATGAGATGGCAATTGGAGCACTGAAGGCAATTAATGACGCGGGCTTAAAGGTGCCGTGCGATATTGGTCTGGTTGGGTTTAATGATAGCGAAATTTGCCAATATACCACCCCGAGTTTAACGACTATTCATAAGCCAATCGAACAGATGGCTAAACTCGGTGGTGAAAGATTATTTCAATTAATTAACAACATGCAACTAACGAATCCCGTCACAGAATTAGTTGCAGAGTTGGTTATCCGCGATTCCGTGCGCTAAGTTCCAGTTGCTTAAACGCCAGAATAGGCGGCAAAACCACCATCAACTGGAATCACCACCCCATTAACAAAACCCGAGGCGCGTTCATCAGCAAGCCAAAGCAGAGTCCCAAGTAATTCTTCGGCTTCGCCAAAGCGCGCCATTGGGGTGTGTGCAATGATTTTCTCAGCGCGCGCGGTCCAACTACCATCGGGATTCTTGAGTAAATTATGATTTTGCTGGGTCAGGAAAAATCCTGGCGCAATGGCGTTAACGCGGATGTTGGTTTTGGCAAAATGTACTGCCAGCCATTGAGTGAAATTATTCACGGCGGCTTTAGCCGCGCTATAGGCTGGAATTTTAGTTAGCGGTGAAAATGCACTCATTGATGAAATATTAATAATTGTGGCATGTGGTTTATCTAACATTTGTTTGCCAAAAACTTGACACGGCAATAGCGTACCCAAGAAATTTAATTTAAAGACAAAATCAATTCCATCTAATTCTAAATCAAAAAAACTAGTGGCATTAGCTTGTTGGCTTAGATCATCAGTGTAATATTCTGCACTACTGGTGCCTTTGGGATGATTACCGCCTGCACCATTGATTAGAACGTCACAACTACCGAGTTGCTGCTTAATTTGTTCGGCAGCGGCAGCGAGACTGACTCGGTCGGTTACATCCGCATGTACTGCAATTGCAATTCCGCCTGCTAAATTGATTGCGGCAGCTAACTCTTCGGCTTTGGCGAGATCACGACCTAAAATTGCAACTTTATAACCATGTTGTGCCAGTACATGGCAAAATGCGCTGCCTAAAACGCCGCTACCACCAGTTACAACTGCTACTTTTGATTTATTTTGAATCATTTATTTATTCCTTAAATTTTTGTTTTGGTTAGATTACGGCATGGTGCATTTTTATCTTGCCAGATTTGACGGACAAAATGTGCTGCCATTTTAGGTTGCCGATCGCGGGTGAATAAACCCTTTTTATTACCACCTGCGCGAATGTGGTGTTGCGCGGTTCTGAAATCGGCAAAGTTCCAAATTTGTTCGCCAATGATAAATTCTAAATCGCGAAAGGCTTTGATTAATTCCACCATTAATTCTGTTTGATATTCTTCGCTCCACATTTCCGCGGGTAGGGCATGGTATCCCGCCAATGTGTCAGCACCAAATTCACCGATAAAGATGGGCTTGTTAAATTTAGCATGAATGGTAGTTAGAAATTCGCGCGCAAATTTAACCGCCGCAGGAATATTGCCAGGAATTAAATACCAACCTGGATAAGTATTAATTGAAACAATATCAAACCATTCCAAAGCATAATCCTCGGGTGCCCAACAACTAACTAGGGTATTAGGACGGGTTTTATCCAAACGATGCGTCAATTCAGCTAGCGGTTTAAAATAGTCGCGGCTACTGGCTTGATGTGAGCGCGGTTCATTCGCAACTGACCACATGATGACACTTGGGTGATTATAGTCACGCTGGATTAACTCTTCGAGCATAGTTAAATGGGTGGCTAAGGTTTTTTCAGTGGCTTGATCGCAATTTAGACTGACCGCGGGCGTTTCTGAAATTACCAAAATTCCATGTTCATCGGCTAAATCGAGTAATTCTTCTGCATAGGGATAATGTGAGGTACGAAACGAGTTAGCATTAATCCAATTCATGAGCTCAAAATCACGCACGTTTACCGCGTTATTATTGCCTTTGCCTGAGATAAAGAAATCTTCATGTTTGCCAAAACCTTGTAAATAAACTGGCTGACGATTGAGTAAAAGTTGCCCATCGTTGACTTCAATTTCGCGGATACCAAGCTTGGCATAATAATGATCGACTAATTCATTTTCTTGGAATAAGTGTAAATCAAAGCGGTAGAGATTTCCCGTACCGATACCCCAGAGTTGTGGGTTATCTAAGTCAAATGTGAAACTAAATTGTTGTTGCGCTACGGCTTGTTCAACTTGTTGTCCAGCCAGACTTAGGCGAATTCGGGTCGCACTACCTTGGCAGGTCCCATAAATTTTTATTTGAGCGCGATTATTAGCGAGTAATTTAGTTTCGACTTTATAGCTTTGAATTGCATTTTGCGGTAAATACATTAGAGTTACCGAGCGCTGTAAACCTGCATAGGGGAAGAAATCAAAAGGTACTTGTGGTAATTGGCTATTAAAAATCCAATTATCGCTCGAAGTATCTAAATTACCTTGTGGAATAGTTTCATTGCTGAGTTGATTATCTAAACGCACGGTAAGTAAATTTTCGTCATCCCAATTAACTGCGCCACTAATGTCAGCACAAAACGGCAAATAGCCACCCTCGTGATGAGTAATAAATTGACCATTACAGTAAATTTCGGCACGATAGCTAGCAGCGGCAAAATAAATAACCGCTCGTTTGTCACGCTGTGCGGCGCTTAAGTAAAAGCGTTTTTGATACCACATTCCAGCACTGTGCAGGCGCTCATGATCGTTGACAAATAAATCGTTGAGACTAGCTGGAACTGGGACTAATTTTTGTTTAGTGAAGCCATTTTGATAAGATTCTGCAGTCTCAGATTCAAATGCAAAATCCCATAAACCGTCCCATAAATTGGTTTCACGGCAGCTGCTATTTAGTGGTCGTAGCATAGTAATTCTCTTTCTTAAAATAGTTGTATTACACAATGTTAATCAGGTTGTTTAGCCTAGGCGCTGACTTGACGGCGCTGATGTAGTTCCTCAACAATTTGGTTGCAGCGTTTATCGGTTAATTCATACCAAAATCCGATGATTAATGCCGCGATCAAAATGGTAATGGCTGGGTACATTAAGAGTAACCCCTTGATTCCAGATAACGCAGAACTAGTTTGTACTGCATTTGGAATATAGCCAATTAAGGATAAACCCAGCCCTGCGGAAAACCCTGAAATTGATTGCGCGAGCTTACGTGAGAAACTAAATGCGGCATAGGTAACGCCAGCTGCGCGTTTGCCAGTTTTCCATTCGCCATAGTCAATAATGTCGGAAATTAGTGCCCAGACAATGCCGTTAGGAATACTAATTGCGACGAAGGCGATGGTAGCAAAAATGGTAAAACTAATTGGACTTGAGGGTATAAAATAATTAATAATATCCGCAATAATGCTGATTGCAAAGCCAATTAGCATGGTCTTTTTCTTACCGAAAAGCGAAACTAATTTAGGAATGGCGGTAATTGAAATTACGGAGCTACCAATAATAATGAAATTAATAAACGCCATTAATTTGATATCGCCTAAGTTATATTGGCAGAAGTAAATTAGCATTGCAATTTTGATGTTATAGGCGGAAATGGTGAAAATTGACATTAGAATCAAAATACCAAGCGGTTTGTTTTTAGTTAAAGCATGGCGAAGATCTTTGGTTTTGATTTTTTCAGGACTAGCTGGCTCGACTAATTCACGGGTATTACGGTAACAATAAGCGTGTGACATCACACCAATAATCGCCATCGCGCCTGCAGCTACAGGGAATCCCCAGCGTGTATCACTAAATAACAGCACGATCGGCATAAAAATTACGCCTGTAATGAGTAAGGCAATTAGTGAACCAGCTTGGCGAAATGAGGCTAATTGAGTACGATCATTAACATCTTGAGTCATCGCGGCGGCTAGCGAACCATATGGGATATTGACCATTGAATAGCAAAAACCCCAAATCATATAGCTGGCATATGCATAAATTAATTTGCCTTGGATTGAGACATCTGGCGCTATAAAGGTAATTATGGTTAGAAAGGCCAGAAAAATTGCCGAAGTCATCATCACTGGACGATATTTACCATTTTTGGAGGCTTTGCGTTTATCGACAAATGAGCCTGCTAACACATCCATGAAAGCATCGAAAATTTTACTAAATAGAAATACCCCACCTGCGGCAACCGCACTAATTCCGCAAATGTCGGTATAAAATTTCAGTAGATAGGCTTGACCTAAATCAAAAGTAAAGCCGTTACCTAAATCGCCAACCCCATAGGCAATTTTTTCTTTCAGGGTAAGTTTTTTCTTGGTCATTATTACATTCCTATCAAATCAAAATGGGCGAAGCTGACGATAATTTGGCTATCGCGGTTAGGGAAATCGAGTTTAATTTCAACGCAACCCTTGCTGTTGCTATAATACCAGCCAGTTTTAGCGGCATTAAATTTATCGCGGTGTAAAAAATGCGCAATTCTCTCTCCCGCAACACTGATCCAAAATGGTCCTTTCTGAGGATTAATTAGTTCCAGATATAATTCCTGGGTTGGTGCTACAAAATCACCATTGTGCTGGAAGTTAATTAAGGTTTGCTCGTTATCACGAGTGAGTGTGATCAACGTTTCGCGGTAGTTGCCGTGCAAATATTCTTGACTAATTCCATCATCTTGATAGAGCGTAAATTGTGCATTCGCTCCACCGAGGATTAAGCGGAGTGCTGGAAAATTACCGCTCGCTTGCTTGGCTTCATTTACATTCAGTGCTAAAATTGCCGAATCGCGGATAAATAGCGGGATTGAACTTAATTCAACTGGTAAGGAGATAGTTTGACCACCTGTATAAGCCTGGCGAGTATAAAAATCATACCAATTACTGCCAATAGGTAAATAAACTTGGCGATTAGTTGCACCTGCTTCAACTACATTTGCCACTAAGAGACTACTCCCAAGCATGAAGTCAACCCCTTGGTTATAAGTTTGCTGGTCGTGTTGAAACTCGTAGAAAATCGGGCGCATAATTGGTGTGCCGTGTAAATGTGCTTCCCGCATAAGAGCATAAAAATAAGGCATTAGGCGATAGCGTAACTTAATTGCAGCACGGATTAACTGGGTTTTATCTTGGAACATCCACGGTTCGGTGACGGTATTATCGGTATTGCATGAATGGATGGAAAAGCGCGGTTGGAAAATTCCATTTTGTACCCAGCGTACAAATAATTCGGCATCAGGATGAGCGCCCCAAAAGCCACCGATATCACAGCCGTTATTGGCCACCCCAGATAACCCCATGCCCAAAATTGTGGCAATATTAAATTTTAAGCTTTTCCATGAAGTCATATTATCCCCAGCCCAAGTCTGTGAATAACGTTGGATGCCCGCAAATCCGCCGCGGTTTACTGAGTAAGGGCGTAGATTAGGGTTATGCTTTAGTAAGGCTTGTCTGCCTGTAAAAGCCATTAAGTTGGGCTGAATCGATTTTAGTTGAGCTAAGTGTGCTGATTTGCCATCAAAATTGCAAAGTACGCTGCGATCAGTTAATGAGTCATACTCGCAATTATCGTTCCACAGTGAGGTAACGCCATGCTTGAGTAAAGTTGAGTTGAGATAGTTACTCCAGGTTTGCCGTGCAACTGGGTTAGTGAAATCAATAAACGAACCTAAGCCTCCCCACCAGTAATCTACATATGGGCTGGAATTGGCTGAAGATTGTCCAATGAAGATTTGTTTAGCTGCCATCGTGGCGTAATTGGGGTTAGTTAGTAACACCCCAGGTTTAATATTCGGGGTAACTGGCGCTCCGTTGGCATGCATTTGTTGAAAGAAATCGCTCGGATTGGGAAAACGTTGTTGATTCCATGTAAAAAGTTGGCGTTTATTACTTTGGTCAACGGTGTAGCCCGAAGATAAATGGAAATTATCAATTGGAATATCTTCTTGGCGGCATTTTTTTACAAAATTAACAATTTCTCGATCGCAGTTTTCGGGTAATTCGACGTAATACATGGTTGAACCCAGATAGCCTAACGCGTAAGCTGGCAGCATGGCGGATTTACCTGTGATTTCGCTATAACCTTCAACCACTTTAGCCATGCTTGGACCATTGAGGATGAATAAATCTAAATCGCCACCATCGGCACAAAATGAGCTATAGCGATGATGATAATTGCTGTGTTCCACGCCCATATCAAACACCGACTCATAAGTGTTGTGATAAAAAAATCCCACAGCAGCCTGAGTTTGTTGATTGAGTTTGATATAAAAAGGAATGTGCTTATAGAGCGGATCGCTAAATTCTGGATCATAGGCAAGGGTATCTTTGGCATTTTGAACTAAGCGTCGGCGAAGTTTATTAATTGCCCCAGTTTTCTCACCAAAGCCATAGAAAGAATCATTTTCAAGATCAATTTCAGTGTAATGCGTAACGCGTCCCAGCTGGTCTTGGGTGTAGGGGCGCGATTTTAGATCCGAATAGACTAAGTTTTGCTGCTGATCGTGAATTTGGATGTAAAATGGATTTTTATTGATTGTGATATCTAGAGTGGCGGTGGAAATAATTAGGTTGTGTGCATTCTCGGTGGTGAGTGGAACTAAGGCGTTAATTTTTTTGCGCTCGGTTGCGAGTAATTGATCGAAGCGGTCATCCCACGCGGTGGTGGTTAGAATATATGATTCTTCGCTAAATTCATTGGTAAATGCGGTACGTAAACGTATAATGTCATCACTCATAAGATAAATTTTGGTATAAGAACTATCGCAGTTAATCAAAATGCTGTTATCAGGATTTAACTGCCAACTGAGGAATAATTTAGGAATTTTCATGGCGTTGCTCACTTGAGGAATAAAAATAATTGAGCCGTAAATTATTACAGCTCAAGTGCTTAAAGTTAGTAATTAAAGGTACGAATGGCTAATTCCATGCCTTTGAGTTCGGCAATGCCTTTCATCCGTCCAATGCACGAATAACCAGGATTGGTCGCCTTACGTTGGTCATCAAGCATTTGATGACCATGATCGGGGCGAATGATGATTTCATGCCCAAATTGTTGTTCAACGTCTAAAACCGCTTTGACCAATTTAGCTAAGTTGGTGCTACCCGCAATATGTTCTGCTTCGTAAAAACTTCCATCGGCTTCGCGCTGCACACTACGTAAATGAACAAATGGAATCCGTGCACCCCAGGTACGAATAAATTTTTCCAAATCATTGGCTGCTGATGCGCCTAAGGAACCAGCACAAATATTTAAGCCACAATTGGGTGAGGAGAAATTATTCATAAGTAAGCTAATATCTTGTTCATTACTTAAAATTCGCGGTAAACCAAACATCGCGCGTGGTGGATCATCGGGGTGAATTGCTACGCGTACGCCACACTCATCGGCTACAGGCATAATTTCCCGTAAAAAAGCGAATAAATGACTACGCAGGCGCTCGGCATTAATTTCACGATATTCTTCGAGTGCCGCGTTAAATTCCTCAAGGGTGAAACTTTCCTCCGCACCAGGTAAACCCGCAATAATATTGCGAATTAAACGTTGCTTAGTTGCTTCATCCATCGCATCAAATACTTTGCGGGCTTGAATTTGCTCTTGGGTGGTGTAATCTAATTCGGCAGCGCGGCGTTGCAAAATATATAGGTCAAATGCGGCAAATTCAAAATAGTCAAAACGTAGTGCACGTACGCCATTTGGTAGGCGATAGGCTAAATCGGTGCGGGTCCAATCGATAATAGGCATAAAATTATAGATGACAATTTTAATGCCACACTCAGCTAAATTACGGAGCGTTTGTTGATAATTACGGATGTATTCAAGGTAATTGCCAGTTTGTTTTTTGATGTCTTCATGAACAGGTACACTTTCAACGATGCTCCAAGTTAAATTAGTGGCTTCGTGATTTTGTTCATCCCATTCAACTTCATGTTGGCGTTGCTTAATTTCTGCAATGCTCCACACCGCACCGTTAGGAAGATGATGAAGTGCCGAGACTATATCCGTTGCGCCTGTTTGGCGCACATCTTGAATTGAAACGGGGTCTTGTGGACCAAACCAGCGCCAGCTATATCGCATAATATAAACTCCTGTAGTTGTTGATGTTAGCGTTAACATTTTAATGGCTAAATTGTAACATATTTGCGTGATTAGCTTTATGCATAAATTGCTGCAGAGCATCATTAGAGGTGATTTCGTTGATTGTAATGAATGGAATGTTAGAATTAATCAGAGCCTAATTATTGTTATAACCCATCGTGTAAAATTTCCACCTTGCTCAGAAAATTAGCGTAGTAACCAGTAGATATGCGAAAATAGCTACCCAAAAGACTATGTTTTTATAAACCAATTAAATTTTAGACAAGGTAAATCAAGATGGAAGCTCCTGTTTTATTTATTATTCCTGGTGCCTGTTCGTTAGGCGCGCAAATCAGCTTAGAGTGGCTACAAATTCCTTATCAAATTGGGATTACCACGCCTGAGATTCGCCAAAGTGCGGAATTTCGCCAGATTAACCCCGCGGGTAAAGTTGGTGCGCTTAAAGATGGTTGCCAAGTAATTGGTGAGAATTTGGCAATATTGCTCTATTTAGCTGATAAAACGGCAAATGAGACGATTTGCCCAAATACAGCTGAAGGTGGTAGAGTTAAAGTTTATCAATGGTTATCCTATTTATCTTCGGCACTCCATCCAGTTTTTCAACAATTTAACTATCCAACGCGGTTTGTGACGGAAGATTATGTGAGCTCTTTTCAGCTTCAAGCGCTAGGACGCTTGCAAATTGTGCTGCAATATATTGAAGATAATTTACTTGCCAGCGGTTATTTCATTGGTGAACAGCCAACGATTGTGGATGCACAAGCCTATGCCTTATTACGTTGGTGTCGGAAGCATAACCGTGGCGAGAACTTAGTTGATTTAAGTGAGTTGCCAAAATTAAGTCGCTTCTTAGATCAAATGAGTCAATTACGTGCGGTAAAAAATGCCTTAGCCATTGAACAAAGCCAGCCTGAATTGGCTGTGGAAAGTTTGTTTACAGGTTATTTTAAATTTAGTGCTGGATAAGTAAATTTTAGGCTTAACAGAATACAAAAAAGAAACGAAGAGGAATTCATGCAAACATCAAAAAACTATTTATTTAATTATCTGGCGAATGAGCTGCGACCCATGTTCAAGCGTCAGTATTTACGTGAGGATATTGGTGCGGCGATTGCGGTGGCATTTGTCGCGATTCCATTATCTTTGGCAGTGGCGCTTGCAACAGGTGTTGCCCCACAGGTCGCTTTAATTTCTGCCGTAATTGGCGGTATTTTGGGAGCAGTTTTTGGTGGTTCACGACTGGGTATAACTGGTCCAGCGGTAGCGATGTCGGTCTTATTGGCTGGGGTTCTGCAAGATTTTGGCTTTGCGGGGTTATTGATTGTCGGCTTAATTTGTGGGCTGTTGCAAATTAGTTTGGGAATTTTAAAGCTCGGGCGGATTGCCAAATATATTCCGTTATCTTTGGTTTTGGCATTTACAGCAGGGATTGGCTTTCTGTTGTTTTTTGAACAATTACCATATGCGTTTCAAATTGCTGGTCAAACTAATAATACCATTACGCAAACTTATTCTAATTTGCATTTGTATGCACATCATGTTAGTTCGGCTGGCTTTGGTCTGGCTGTGTTGACAATTGCTATTTTAACTATCGTGCCACGTTTTTTACCACGAGCGTATGCGTTCTTTTTTGCGGTATTAATTCCGATGACATTAGCTCATGTCACAAATATTTCGGTGGCAACTGTTGGCATGCTCCCACATGATATTTTTCATCCAACGGTAATTGATTTTAATTTAATTGATGATTGGCCGAAATTAGCTCTCACTGGACTAGAGGTATTTATTTTAGCCTCCCTAGAAACGTTGCTGTCTTTAAGCGCAGTTGATTTGATGGGTAAGGGTGATTTACATAATCCAAGTCAGGAATTGATCGGGCAGGGAGTGGCTAATATTGGGGTGGCATTGTTTGGCGGAATTCCGGTGAGTGGAATTGTGGCGCGGTCTTCGGTGAATGTGTTAGCGGGTGCCAAAACGCGGCGGGCAGCGATTTTTCATGCACTAATTATATTGATCGTGGTGTATTGTGTACCACAAGTAATTGAAATGATGCCTGTTGCGGTGCTCTCGGGAATCTTAATTGCGGCTGCGTTCAAAATGATGAATATTCGCCAAGTAGTTGATTTGTGGAAAAGTGATCGCTGGGATGTTTTAGTCTATTTTATTACCTTTTTTGCCATTATTGGTAGCGATCTAATTGATGGAATTCGCACAGGTCTATTAGCCGCCTTTATTATTGTCGGGGTGCGGATGCTTAGAACTAAAGCTGAGATTAAACTTTGGACCAATAATAATGTTTTGCGGGTTGGACTTGCAGGTAGTATCACGTTTATGTCATATGAAAAATTGGCTAAAATTAAAGATTATGCCCTGAGCGAAAAGGGGATTCATTTTGTGATCTTTGAGTTTGCGATGCTGCAAAACATTGATAGTAGCGGAGCAAAACATTTAATTAGCATTGCTCAAGATTTGCTTGATTCAAATATTAAATCCATTTTCCATGGAATGTCGGATGAGCAATATGCCACGATTTCGGCAAATACTTTTGAATCGCAACCTTATGTGACTACCATTGCGGAGCATCAAATTAAAGCGATTTTGGAGCAATCAGGATTTTCGCATTCAGCAAACGATGTATTACGCCATGGAATTACTAAATATATTAGTCATTATGCCAAAGACAATAAACATTTACTCAACACTTTGGCACAAGGGCAAAGTCCGCATACCTTATTAATTACCTGTTCGGATAGCCGTCTTAACCCAAATGCGTTTTTGTCGGCAAATGTTGGTGAGATTTTTATTGTGCGCAATGTTGGTAACGTTGTTCCGCCGTATATGCCAAATAATATTTATAGTGAGATTGCCGCAATTGAATATGCGGTATCTGAATTAGGCGTGCGGAATATTGTAATTTGTGGACATACCGAATGTGGTGCAATTAAAGCATCTATTGCGAGTGGTGATAATTCTTTGGGGCACGTTGGTTTGGATAATTGGCTGAGTTTAATTAAGGCCGGCTTTAAATTAAATAAACCCAAAGATGCTCAGGATGGGGTAACGATTAATTTATTACATCAAGTGGAAAATTTGAAAACTTATCCCAATGTTGGTACAATGATTGCCAATCAACAAATTACGCTCAGCGCGTGGGTTTATGACGTACATTCGGGGCACGTTCTCGAATGGTCGGATAGCGCACAGAAATTTGTGCAAATTGTTTAAACTAAGCCCCAGAAAATATGTTTTCTGGGGCTTAGTTTATTAAAGACTTAAACTGTTTTTACATTAATGTTATAAAGCGTAATAGTATATAATACTTAGATATTTTATGATTTGTTAATCTAATTTGGAGGTGTTGTATGAGTATTTTGACGCAGTTTGACCAATTTAAAAATTTATATTCATTGTCTAAAACATTACGCTTTGAACTAATCCCACAAGGTAGAACCTTGGAACATATTGAAAAAAATGGATTGTTGCAGCAAGATGAACAGCGAGCAAAAGATTACCAGCAAGTTAAAAAAATAATTGATGATTACCATAAATATTTTATTGATGAAGCATTAGCGAATGTTAAATTAGAAAATTTACAGCAATATTATGATCTGTATGCAAAACGAGATAAATCAGAAAATGATAAAAAACAGTTGGATAATATCAAAAAAGAGCTGCGTATCAAATTAATTGAAGCAGTTAAATCCAATACCAAATTCACAACGATTTTTAAAAAAGAATTAATAAAAAATGATTTGCTTGTATGGCTGAATACACAACCTCGTAAACAAGAAAATGAAAAAGAGCTGATTGATAAATTCAGTGATTTTACGACGTACTTTTCTGGTTTTCATGAAAACCGTAAAAATATGTATAGTGATGAGGAGAAATCAACCAGTATTGCTTTTCGCTTAATTCATCAAAATTTACCCAAATTCATAGATAACCTGCAAATTTTTGAGAAAATCAAAAATTCTGGAATTGATTTATCCTCAATGTCACGCCTCTTGGGTGATGTGGCACTAGAGGATTTTTTCAAGCTTGAGTATTTTAATCAAACATTAACTCAAGTTGGGATTGGATTTTATAATTTAATGCTTGGTGGTCAAAGTAGTGATGATGGCTCTAAATTACAAGGTTTAAACGAGCTGATAAATTTATACAATCAGCAGCAAGTTGATAAGAAAAATCGCTTACCAAAACTAAAACCACTATTCAAACAAATTTTGAGTGATCGAGATGGTTATTCATTTGTATTGGAGAGTTTTAACAATGATGGTGACGTATGTCGTGCAATCAGTAATTATTATGGTGAAGAATTAAGTAACTCAGAGGGTGTTTTTGAACGACTGCCAACGATATTCAATCAGATTAATGAGTATGATACCAAACAGATTTATATTAACAAATCTGCGCTAACTAGTTTATCAGCAAAATTATATGGTAGTTGGGATGTGATTGGTAAAGCTTTAGAGTTTTATTACATTACAGAAGTTGATAAAAATAGTAATAAAACTCAAGCCTCAATTAAGAAAAAAGATAAATGGCTTAGTCAAGAGTATTTTAGTATCCATTCTTTAGATGACGTTGTTTGGCACTATTCAGAAAATAAACAAATAGAGGATGGCGCTGTAACGCAATATTTGGTGAATTATTTTGCACAAATATTTACAGTACCAAATAATCTTATTATGCAAATTACTAGCCAATATAATACCGTTCAAGCGATAATTCAAAACATACAACCAGGTACTAAGAATCTAATCCAAGAAAAAGAAAATGTAGCTGAAATCAAAACGCTACTGGATTTGATTATGGAATTACTGCATTTATGCAAATTATTTGTAATTAAAGCTGATATTGCTGAAAAAGAGCATAATTTTTATTCTGAATTAGAATACTGTTTAGAGCTGTTAAATCCAATTATTGCCTTATACAATCAAACGCGTAATTATTTAACTCAAAAACCATATTCATTAGAGAAGTTTAAATTAAATTTTGAAAATGCTACATTATTAGATGGGTGGGATAGAAACAAAGAGACTTCAAATACGTCTATATTGCTGAGAAAAAATGGCAACTATTATCTTGGAATCATGAATAAAAGACATAATAGAGTTTTCGAGATAATACCACAAATATTAGAGACCAACAATAATTATGAAAAAATTGTCTATAAATTACTTCCTGGTGCAAATAAAATGTTACCTAAAGTTTTTTTGTCAACTAAGGGTCAAGCAACATTTCAACCATCGCAAGAGCTTTTAGATAATTATAAGTCTGAAACTCATAAGAAAGGTGATAATTTTAATCTAGATCATTGTCATAAGCTAATTGGTTATTTCAAGGATTCAATTAATAAACATAGCGACTGGAAAAATTTTAATTTTAACTTTTCTGAAACATCATCTTACGAGGATATTAGTGGATTTTATCGTGAGGTAGAAGCTCAAGGATATAAAATAACATTTGATTTAATTTCAGAGCAATATATTGATGAATTAATAAATGAAGGAAAGTTATCTTTATTCCAGATATACAATAAAGATTTTTCGCCACATAGTAAGGGTACGCCCAATATGCACACCATGTATTGGAAAGCATTATTTAGCGAAGAAAATTTGGCTAATGTAGTCTATAAATTAAATGGTCAAGCTGAAATATTTTATCGTAAAAAATCAATTACAGCCGATAAAACGATTAAACATCTAGCCAATCAGCCGATTAATAATAAGAACATAGATAATGCTAAGAAACAAAGTACATTTGCCTATGATCTAATCAAAGATAAACGTTTTACAATGGATAAATTCCAATTCCATGTGCCAATTACCTTAAATTTTAAGGCGCAGGGGCGAGATGATATTAA
>Ga0247839_1004563_pt1 | contig 17682 bp, 17 predicted proteins | sample LaCruzMarch2015__6_FD_192405 | JGI IMG/M metagenome (GOLD analysis project Ga0247839, IMG submission 192405) | Freshwater microbial communities from meromictic Lake La Cruz, Castile-La Mancha, Spain - LaCruzMarch2015_16m | ecosystem: Environmental > Aquatic > Freshwater > Lake | place: Spain... | reverse complement strand
CACTTCACGAGCACGGGCTTCCCGCCTCCTTGCCGGGGTCCTTGGATGTCGTGCTGGATGCCGGTCAGGAGCAGATTGTCGCGCTGACGCGGCTGGACTGGCTGCGCAGCCAACTCGATCCGGTCGCCGCCTGGACCATCGAGCGGTGTGCGGCCAGCCGGGTGCTGCCTTCCTCCGCCCGGCAGCGGGGCGCGCTGGGAACCTGGTTGCGGCGCCTGGTGGACCGGGTCCATGCCGAGCCGCAGATCTTGGACTATCCCGCTGTCGTGACCGCTCTGGAACAGGACCTGCTGGATGGGCTGCTGCGTACCCTGTGCCCAGGCAGCCCGCCGGCGTCGTTGGAGGTGCCGCACCGACGACAACGGGGTTTCGATCTCGCGATTGAGTCCATCCGCTCGGCCGACCTTGATGATCTTAACATCGCGGACCTGTGCACCCAGGTCGGCGTCAGTCAGCGCACGCTGGAGTACGCCTTCCGGGAGCGGCTGGGGGTCTCACCGATGGAGTTCATCCGCCGGCTGCGGCTGCATGGGGTGCGCCGCGCCCTGTTGGCGGCAAGCCGCAAGGATGAGACGGTGGCGTCGATCGCCATGACCTTTGGTTTCTATCAGCTCGGCCGCTTCGCCGCGGACTACCGGGCGGTCTTCGGCGAGTTGCCGTCGGTCACGTTGTCCCGGCAGTGGACCTACCGCGGGGCGGGCCTGCTGGGTTGAGCGAGAGGCCGCGCCTGACGCGCTGCTAGCGAGCGCTCTGTCAGTCCTGCGCGCTTACCGCTCCGCGTAGCCGTGCGCATCCTCGCGCAGATCGAGGCGCGTTTGGCGCAGGTATCTGTCGATGTTTACGGAACAGCCGGCCAGGATGTCGTTGTAGAGGGACAGTATCAGGTGCGGCGATGCGTCTTTGTCCAGGAAGCGGAAGCAGGATGCCGCGACGTATTCCGGCACTTGTTCGAAGGCAGTCCAGCGGCGGCCTTCGGCTTCGGCGATCTGACCGGTGGTGTTGGAGCCGGCGAAGATGTCGACCACCAGGTCGTTCGGGTCCGTCAGCATGCGGATGAAGAACTCGGGCAGCTTGGCGGGGAAGCGCGCCGGGTGGCCTTTCACGCCGACGGTCTTACAGCCGGAGAGGTATTGGCCGTTCGACTCCGAGTTGGGGATCTGCAGGAGATTCGACGGGATGGCCCCGCCATTGTCCTTGCCGAAACCCGCGCTGATGTCGTGACCGGAGGGACGCGCCTTGGGGGTGTAGAATTTCTCGGGGTCTTCGATCAGCTTTTTCATCCGATCGCTGTACGGGACCAGTACCTTTGAGATGTCCGCCTTGGGCCACTCGGTCTTGCTGAGCCACCAGACGGTATTCACCGAGTCTTTTGTGCGGAGCTTGCGCTTGTTGACCCACTCGATGGGACTCGGGAGCTTCGACGGGTTGAACCAATAGCAGTCCTCGGCGAGGAAGAAGCCCAACTCGTCAACCATGCGGATCAGCACGCGGAAGTTGTACAGGCTGCGTACGGGGACGCCTTTCATATAGGCTCCGCCGAAGTCCACCACAAAGCTGCCGTCGTCCTTCAGCTTGCGCCGGACGATTCGGGCGAAGTCCAGAAACCAGTCGATGTACTCGTGCTGGTCGAGATTGCCGTATTCCTTCTGGCGCTGGAGTGCGAAGGGGGGGCTGGTGATGACCAGGTTAACGCTGTCATCGGCCAGATCCTCCATCAGCAACCGTGAATCGCCGATGAATATCGCGCCCTTGGCCGTATAGTAGGCCGGACTGGTCTTGGTCTTCGTCAGCATGGGCTGCTACTCATAGTCTGTAGACTCATAGTCATCATGCGCACATTATCGCGCACATGGCGAGATTTACCAGTCCTTCGGAGACCAGGCGGCAATTTGCCCTCAACCTGCGCCACGCTCGCGAGCGGCTCGGGCTGTCCCAGGAGGCGCTGGCCGACGTGGCGGGGCTGCATCGGACCTACGTCGGGTCGGTCGAGCGCGGCGAGCGCAACATCTCCATCGACAACATCGCCCGGCTGGCCGCGGCGCTTGGGGTGACAGCGTCGTCGCTCCTCGAAGGGCCGCGCCAGTGATCCTGCGCCCGCATTGTGATTACGCCCGGCTGGTCGAACTCTGGCCGGCGATCCAAGACTACCAGGCGCTTGCCGCTCGGCACGGGATTGAGGACATCTTCCAGGACAACGGCGGGAAACTCCTACAGGTCCTGCTGCTGACGGGTCTGAAGATATTGCCCGGACGCGAGGGCAACGACGCGGTGGATGCGACCGGACAGGAATACGAGTTGAAGTCGGTCAACATCGAACTGACCAAGGGGTTCTCGACGCATCACCACATGAACCCGACCATCGTCGCGAAGTATCGGCAGGTCCCGTGGATCTTCGCGATTTACCAACACATCACCCTGCTATGCGTCTATCGGCTCGGGTCGGCCGATTTGGATTTCTACTTCACCAAATGGGACGAGAAGTGGCGGGCGGACGGGGGCAAGGACATCAACAATCCCAAGATACCGGTTCGGTATGTCATGGAACATGGGGAATTGTTGCATGGGACGCCGCCGGACCTTCATGGGCGGCGTCGGCCTTGACCATCGTTCCGGCCGGGTGGACAAGCGATAGCGCAGTCCACCGAACCCTGCGCCGCTGGTGGACTGCGCTGCGTTTGTCCGCCCTACGATGTCCGGTGGCCGGAACCGTGACAAGGCCGCGGCGTCGGTAGATGGGCCACGGCTGAGGGTACTCCGATTTTATTGATGGTGCGTCCCCTATTTCCCGCACCTTGCCGCGGTGACGAAGATCCGGCGTCGTGAGAATCTCGTACCATAACCTGCACCCCAAACGGCTGGTGCGCTATGACCCGTTTGTTACTATTGCCAGCTTCGGGATCAGGCTCCCGCACCAGTGCCCCGACATCGCGTGACTTCGCAGGGAGAAGCCGGATAGAGCCATAGGTGATCCAGCGCGATCGGCTCCACCGGACGCTCGCCAAGCACGAATGAACGCCGATGGACGGACCGGAACACCTTGTCGCCAAGACAGGTTTTCGCCGCTTCTTCGATTGCTCCGGAGAACCCGTATTCCTGCGCCGCCGCTCCCCTGGCGCAGGCCAACAGTCCACTCGGAAGCCAGCAGCGGTTGCGGACATAGCCCACCATGAGGGCACGATCGACCGCCCAGGCGTAGTCGCCCCGGATGAAGCGAGCCAGGCCCTCCTTGCAATAGGCGCCGCTGAGCGGGTGGTTTGAATCGACAGGCTTACATTCGACGAAGATGCCAGCGAAGATCGTATTGGTCGTCGGGATGCTCTCCCGCAAGGGGTAGAAGGTCAGATCGGGCTGGAGGTCCAGGTGCCGACGGTCGTAGCTGCGCATTGCGCCATCGCGACCGCCGAAGCTAAGCAGTGAGAAACCCTCGACTGGTGCGGACTCCGCCGCGTGCAGTTCGCCCAGGATAACCTGGATCTGCTCGGTGATCTCGTCCTCCTTGGCCGAGCATAGGGAGAATTTTCCGTCGGCGACATCGCTCAGTAAGACGCGCCAGGCCCAGCTCAGGGCATTTTCAACCAGAATCATCAGCGAGGGACAGATCGTGCTCACTCGCTCCGGCGGTCCCGGCCTTTGCCAACTCCCTGTCATCAAACCACTCATGGCTGGGCACGTCCTTCCAGAACGGCGCCGTGCTGCCAAAGTAGGTCCGAGGCCAACAGCCGCGCCTGAGTCTGGGTCCAGTAACGGTAGCGATCCAGCAGACCCACGACCAGGCAGGGCTCCCGCGCGTCCAGCACCGTGATACGACTGGCCGCCAGGTCGTTGGCCGCTGCGATCCAGCGGGCTGGTAGGTCGGGGGGCAGGGGCCGGCCATCCACGGATACGCCGAGGAGGCACCAGGGCAGACGTTTATCGATGGGATCGAGCAGATCGACCCGCACCCGGTGACCACCGGCCGCCAGTACGCTGTCCAGCTCGGTCTCCAGCCGGGCGCGGAAAATTTCCTTTTCCGGCGACGTGGCCGGTGCCGCAGCACGCTTCCTCACGCGGGCGAACGGGGCGCGGGTGGCGACGGTGTCGGCCATGGCCTGCTGATCGCGCCCAGCCAGGCCATAAAGACTGGCTACGGTACGGTCCAGTTCGGGCCAGTTGGGTTCATCGGCCAACAACGCGTCGGCGCACGCATCAATGGCCCGACGTTGCTCCGGGTCGAGAAACTCGGGGACGACCAAGGGGAACTGCGCGACGTCCAGCAACTGGAATGCCCTGCGCTCAATGCCAAATTTTCCACTGCACATCAGGGTTACGTATTCAAAAAGCAGGCTGTGGACCAATACCAAGAGATAACGGACGAGGAACTCCCCCTCCGGATGCCGCGCAGCGGAGTAACCGTAGTACGACTCGCAGTAGGCCACATCGACGGTGCTCACCAAGGCACGCCCACGTTCTCTTTCAGCGCGGCTGCCCTCCCGGATTAGTAGAAGCGGGGCCTTGTAGATCTCAGGATCCCTGGGTCGATGCAGACCATGCGCCCGATAGGGAACAAGGGCATGATCAAGCACGCAGAATGGGTGCTCGGAATAACCTGCTTCAAGGGTCGGCAACCCGCGCAAAAAGGCATCGTCTCCCGAGCGACCAGCCTCTTGAAACCCCTGACCTGAAGTCAGTCCCTGCTGCTCGTCCCAGTAGGCCGCGATCGTGGATGGCGTCTTGGCCTGGATACGCTCCAGGATGGCAACGTCTAAAGCTGTTCCGAGATACAGGGTCTTTAGCGCAGCGGGTTGCCGGGTTACCAAAGCAAGACTCACCGGCACCGCGTCGCAGGCAGCAATGCGCATGCGTCCCTTATCGTTCAGTTTGCTTTCCCACTCCGGGCTGACCAGCACGAAACGATCGTCTTCGGTCGGCAACCGATTGTCCGCAAAGAGCAGGCAGAAAGGCTGGTTCATGTTGGGCCAAACCTTAGTTCCCTGCAGGGAGGCACCATTGAGGACGCCGGTGACAGCAAGCGAGCAGAAGACGGCGCTGCGAGCGGCGAACCCCGGAGCCGTCATCTTGAAAAGCCAGCGGCCATGCAAGGCCAGGGCAATCCGTCCATCCGGTTTTGCCCACTCCATGGCCCCCCAGAGGAACGGCAGATCGGGCACCTTGTCGGGGTTCGTATAAATGCGCGCGATCTCTGCGAGGCCGCGCCGTTCGGCAATGGCCCGACAACGCAGGGTGAAGTGACCGTCGATGGCGGCGTATTGCGGTTTGAGACTGGTCCAGGGCGGGTTGCCGATGACCAGATCGAAGGCACCCCGGTAGGCCTCGGACACATGGTCTCCCAGGCTGCCGACCATGGGTACGATGACGGCGGGGTCGCTGCCCGGATCGGCCACGTCGATCAACACGCGTCCTTCCAGCTTATCGAATCGGAGTGCCGCCACCGGCGTGGGGTCCGGGTCCAGATCCAGGGCCGTCAGGTAGAGGGCGAGTCCCGCGAGGGTGCGGGCGTGGGCGTTGGTGTCGAACCCGATCAGTTGGTTGTCGAGGATGCCGCGCAGGTCGTCGCGCGTGGGGCGTTGCCCGGTCTCCTTGAAGCGCAATTCGGCGAGCTTGCGGAAACAGGCCACCAGGAACACGCCCGCACCGCAGGCCGGGTCCAGCACCCGGGCCGCCGCGCCGGCGGGGTGCTCGTGTAGGGCCTCCTGCACCATGTAGTCGGCGATATGGGCAGGGGTGTAGTAGACGCTGGTGTCCCGCCGGGCATTCTGGTCGAGTTGCGCCATCAGTCGTTCGTAGGTCTCGCTGAGCAGGCCGATGGGCAGGTGGTTGAAATCCAAACCCCACCAAGCCAGCCGTCGTTGCGACACCCCAGGTGCGACCGGCTGATCGAGATCCAGTATGGCCCCCAACGGGCGCGTGATCCGCCCGCCACGGTCTTGGATCAGGCGGGCGAAATAGGCCGTGTAATCTTTATCCGGCAGGCGTAACAGGTCGCCGTTGAAGGTGTCGTCCAGCCAGCGGTTGGTCGCCGCCAGGTTGGCGGCGGTGCTGAAGCTCTCGCGCAGGGACAGCGCGGACGGCGCTATGGCAGGCCGGTGCTCTTCCCCGATGATCCCGCGACCGATCAGGTAGCGGAAGAAGAGCGCCCGCCCGGTTAAGGCGATGATTTCATCGGTGCAGAGGCCGTACCCCTTCAACTCTTGGGCGGCGTCCGTCATCAGTCGCAGCAGCTCGTCCCGCAGCAGGAGGCTCCCGGGCCGCGCCAGGTCTTCGCCCTGGGCCAGTCGGGGTAGTAGCGCGTGCGCCTCCCCTGACTCCAGGGAGTAGGTCTTGGGCGCCGTCTCGGGGTCGGGATCGAGGTCGGTGGCATAGATGTCCAGCCGACCGGGACGCAGCACACCCAGCCAGGCCGGATCGGCGCGCATGGCGAGGATGCGGCGCAACCCGTTGATGTCCGTTTGGTCGTGACCGACCAACCGGGCGCGGTCGATGACATAGAGCAGGGCGAGGGACTGCTGTTCGACCACCCCGTCGACCAGGGGCCGTTGCGCGTTGCGGATCAGGTCCGCGTACCGCAGCACGCGTGGATCGGTTTGCGCCCGCAGATCGACACAGTCGCGCGCCGGCGCACCGTACTCCCGTAGCGCTTCATGAAGCGCGGTCATGGACCCGCCCGGCCCACGCTGCCCATCAAGGGCAACTCCCGCTGGGGTGGCAGGATTCCCAGATAGCCGTCGATCCGTTCCCGCTCCGGTGCCAAATCGATGACCCATCCGGCCTCGGTGATGGCTCGGCCCCGCACTGGACGGGCAGGACCATTGGTCAGCGGTACGAACAGCCAGTCGTCCGTGCCTGTCGGCTGCGGGGTCGACAAATACGCGTGGATGCCAGCCGACACCTGGGCGAGTTGGGTGCTGCGCGCACCGAACCGGTCTTCCAGAGTGCACAGCACCGAAAACGTCAGGAGGTCTGCCCTGCTGAAACGGCGCGCGCTACGCTCTTGCGATGGAATGGCGGAGAAGGGAGGAAACTGCACCCAGCCATGAACACGGGAGCGGCTGACCCCGTCGAGGGCTGCGCAGACGTCCTTCACCGTGAACGCGTGTCTGGCGGACATAGCTGCCCTGAAGTTGGAACAAATCTGTTTTGATCTTAGTACAGATGATCCCCTGGGACCAGCGCTTTTCGATCCATCGTTGAAGACGGGCTCAAGGGTCCGCCACGGTCGGCAGCGATTCGATCAGCACGGTCCGGGCCCCCGGTACGGTGTTGGTCGTCAGGTAGTCCGCCCCACCGGCGAGTTCAGTCGGCAGCGCAAATTCCTCCGTTGAGGTGGCCGGGAAGACGATCAGGTCGAGCAAGACCTTCTTGTGCTGATGGGTGACGTTACCGACCCACAGCGGTGTGCCGTCGTCCAGTTTGAACTGCGTGGGCCACAGGCGCAGGATCTCGCGGCTGTCGATGCCCGCGGGTCGGCCGAGCACCAGGGCCTCGTGACGGGCATCGTGGACTTGAGGGATTACGGGCAGTTCGGCCAGGGTGAGCGAGGGTGAGAGCAGCCGCATCGCATTGTCCCAGTCGAGCTGCTCGACCGGTGCCCAACCGGCGCCGGCCAGGGCGGCGGCCAGCGCGGCCGGGTCACCCGCGTACTGGATGGTCAGGGGGTGTTGGTCGCGCTGGCTGAGGTCCTCCCGGCGGTCGGGGAGGCGCGCCCAGTCGGTGGCGCGCCAGGCGTCGTGCGCCAGGGTCTCGATGGGCCGCTGGGGGGTCAGGTTGGCCAGATTGCGGTCTTCGGTGATCCAGCCGTGGAACACGAAGCCGGCCGCCAGGCCGCTCAGGGCGACGGCGCCGAAGATGCCGGAGCGCAGTGCGCCGCGGCTGTGGCGATGGAACGCCAGCCCCAGGGCGGCGACCCATACCAGTCCGAGAGCGATGCTGTCGACGATGCCGGTGAGCCACTCGGCGCCCAGATAGACGCGCGCCGCGGCGACCGCGGCGACCGTGGTGGTGGCCAGGGCGTAGGGCGCCCAGCGCTGCCGTTCGGCCAGACCGCGGGCGATGGAGACGGCGAGGAAGCCGTAAACACAGGTCGCCAATAAGACCGGGCCGCTGGGGAACGACCAGGGCAGGAACAGTTGCAGACCGAGATCGGGCCGCGGGACCGCCAGCAAGGCGCCGAGCACCGGTGTGGCGATCAGCGGAAAGGCCGCGGCGGCCAGCCAGTAGTTGCCATGGCGGTTCGCGTTCTGCCAGCGCAGCCAAACGAACACCAGCGCCACCATGGGGAGGATGACCGCGGGCTCGCCCAGGGCGGCGAGCCGGACCATCAGGCGATCTCCGAGCGGATTGTGCAGACTCTGGGCGAGGTCCAGTGCGGCCTGATTGAGCGCCAGTTCCGGCGATCCGAACAGGGTCAGGCCGGTGATCGCCCCGACCAGCAGCGAGGCGAGCATCAACAGGAAGGCAAACCCGGTCAGGGCCCGGGCGTCCGGGTGTCCGGGGTCGGCCAGGGCGCGGGCAATGCGGCCCATATTGGGGTGCAGGTCGGCCCAGCGGAGCAGCCCCTGGAGCCAGGCGCTGGCATGGGGGGCGAGCAGCCGATAGGTCAGGTGTGCGAGCCGGAAGGTCAACCACAGGACGCCGACCAGGAGCAGTCCGAGAATGACCAGCCGCAAGGCGGCCTCGGCGGCCAATTTGAGCGAGGCACCGAAGATCATGCCGGGGATGAAGAACGCCAGCGTCTGGGCGGCGGCCGAGGTGACATTGGCGAAATAAAAGCGCCGCGGCGGCATCCGCATCATCCCGGCGACCAGCGGAATGATGGCGCGGCCGGGGCCGGCAAAGCGGCCGAAGGCGACGCTCCAGCCGCCGTAGCGGTCGAAGAAGGCCACGCCCCATTCGAGTTGCTGCGGATAGCGCGAGAACGGCCACAACTCGCGAATGTGCTGGTTGAAATGCCGTCCCAGCGAGTAGCTCAGGCCGTCGCCGGCGATGCCGCCCGCGGTCGCGGCGATGAAGGCCGGCCAGAAGGCGATGGCGCCGGTGGCAATCAGAGCGCCGGTGCCGATCAGTGAGATGACCCCCGGCACCACCACCCCGATCACCGCCATGGACTCGCCCATGGCGATCAGGAATACGGTCACATAGGCCCAGCCCGGATGGTTGCCCACCCAGGTGTGGAGGTTGTGGAAGAGCTCTTCCATGGGGTCGCTCGGGCGCGCCGTTTAGCCGGCGACTTGGGCGAAGGACTGTTCCGCCGCGTCCAGGGTCGCCTGGATCTGGGGTGTTTCGTGGGTAATGGAGACGAACCCGGCCTCGAACGCGGAGGGTGCCAGATAGACGCCGCGCTCCAGCATGGCATGGAAAAAGGCGCGGAATTGATCCTGATTGCAGGCGGTGGCCTGGGCGTAGGTGGTGACCTGGGGGGCGTCCGTGAAGAAGAGGCCGAACATGCCGCCGACCCGGTTTACCGCCAGCGGTACCCCGGCGGCCGCGGCGCGTGCCAGCAGGCCGTCAGTGAGTTCCACCGTGCGCGCGGTGATGCGGTCATAGAAGCCGGGGGCCGAGATCAGTTCCAGGGTCTTGAGCCCCGCCGCCATGGCGATCGGGTTCCCGGACAGGGTGCCGGCCTGATAGACCGGGCCCAGGGGGGAGAGCCGCTCCATGATGTCGCGCCGTCCGCCAAAGGCGCCGACCGGCAGGCCGCCGCCGATGACCTTGCCGAGTGCGGTCAGATCCGGGCGGATGCCGTAATGGGCCTGGGCGCCGCCCAGCGCGACGCGGAAACCGGTCATGACTTCATCGAGGATCAGCACGGCGCCGGATTGATCGCAGACCGCGCGCAGGCCCTCCAGGAAGCCGGGCACCGGGGGAATGCAGTTCATGTTGCCGGCGACCGGTTCGACGATGATGCAGGCGATGTCGTGACCGATCTTGGCAAAGGTCTCCTGGACCTGCGCCAAGTCGTTGTAGCGCAGGGTGATGGTGAGTTCGGCCAGGGCCGCGGGGACGCCCGGTGAGCTGGGTTCGCCGAAGGTCAGAGCGCCGGAGCCGGCCTTGACCAGGAGCGAGTCGGCGTGACCGTGGTAGCAGCCTTCGAACTTGACGATCTTGTCCCGGCCGGTGAAGCCGCGCGCCAGCCGCAGGGCGCTCATGGTGGCCTCGGTGCCGGAGCTGACCATGCGGACCATTTCCATGCTCGGGACCAGGGAGCACACCGTGTCTGCCATGGTGGTTTCGAGTTGCGTCGGGGCGCCGAACGACAGCCCCTTGTGCAGTCTGGACTCGACCGCCGCCAGGACGTCCGGGTGGGCGTGGCCGAGGATCATAGGTCCCCAGGAGCCCACGTAGTCCACATAGCGGTTGCCATCGGCGTCGAAGACGTATGGGCCGAGGGCGCTCTCGAAGAACACCGGGTCGCCGCCGACACCGCGGAAGGCGCGCACCGGCGAGTTGACCCCGCCGGGGATGTGGACCTGGGCGGCGGAAAAGAGTTCGTGGGATCGGTTCATCATGAGTGCTCCGGCGGGCGCAGGCCCGGTTCGAATGGTTGGCTGAAGGCCCGCGCCGCCGCGGCGACGTCCGGGGCGGCAAAGACTCCGGTGATCACCGCCAGCAGGTCGGCGCCGGCCGCGATCAGAAGGCGGGCATTCTGTGGTGTGATGCCGCCGATCGCAACCAGCGGCACAGCGATCCTTGCCCGAGCCTGAGTCAAAAGGTTCGGAGTGGGCCGGGCGGCCCGCGGTTTGATGGTCGATGGAAAGAAGCTGCCGAAGGCGACATAGCTGGCGCCGGACGCGGCCGCGGTGAGCGCCAGGTCGAGGCTGTCATAGCAGGATACGCCGATGATGGCGCCGGCACCGAGGCGCCGACGGGCGGCGGCCGGGTCGCCGTCGTCACGGCCCAGATGGACACCGGCCGCCCCCACGGTGAGCGCCAGCTCGAGATCGTCGTTGATGATCAGTGGGATGCCGGTCGCGTCACAGAGCCGCGCCAGGGCGGCCGCTTGAGCGCGGCGCCGCGCCGCGTCCAGGCCCTTGGCCCGGTACTGGATCAGCCGGGCGCCGCCCGTGATCGCCTGGGTCACCTGCGCGATCAGGCGGCGATCGGCGCTGTCCGGGGTCTCCGCTGGGATGTCGGGGGTGATGGCGTAGAGCCCGCGCCATGGCCGGTTCATCGGCCCGCTCCGGCCTGGTCGCCGGGCCCGGGAGCCCCCGGCGGCGGGTCGGCAGGGAGGGCGTAAAGCCGATTGGGTGTGAGCTGGCAGCGGCCGGTGCGCCAGGCGTGCGCCAGACTGGACCAAGTGAAGGCTTGGGCGGCCGCGACGGCCTGCGGCAGCGGCATCCCCAGGGCCAGGCGGGCCGCGATGGCGCTCGCCAGGGTGCAGCCGGACCCATGGTACTCGGCGGGTAGTCGCGGCCAGGTCGCCGCGTGCGCGCTGCCGTCCGCCCCGTAGAGTCGATTGGTGACATCCGCGGATTCCGCGTGGGTGCCGGTGATCAGGACCCAGGGGACGGTCCGCGCCAGTAGGTTGCGGGCGCAGTCGGCCGCATCCACGGCGCCGCTCAACTGACGGGCCTCGGGGAGATTCGGTGTCACCAGGGTAATGCGGGGGAGCAGGCGGCCCAGGATGGCGTCGATGAGGGCCTGGTTCCCCAACCGCTGCCCGGCACCGGATGCCAGCACCGGGTCGAGTACCACCGGCAGTTGCGGATTGGCGTCGATCACCGCGCACAGGGCGGGCACCAGGCGCGCATCGCCGATCAGCCCGATCTTGATCGCCCGGGGGGTGCCGTCGGCGATCAGGGCGCGGCATTGGGCCTCGACCTGGGCGGCCGGTTGGGGGTAGAGGTGACGCAGACCGCAGGTGTCCTGATCGGTCAGTGCGGTCACCACGGTCAGCGCGAAGGCACCGGCGGCGCGTACGGCCTCGGCGTCCGCGAGGATGCCGGCGCCGCCGCTGGGGTCGTGGCCGCCGACGCAGAGCACGGTTGGGGGCCAGGGTGTTGGGTGCATTGGAGCCTCGCTAGGGGGAGCCTGGGCCGGCGCGGGCCGCGTCATACCCGTTGCAATCAGCGGGCCTTGCCCAGATTTCCAAAACACGATTGTGCCTGCCGCGACTGGTCAGGCGCCACCCGACCGTGCGTTCGTCTACTCGCGCTTCCCTATCGGTGCGAGGATCAGGAGGCCGGTCGACCAGACAGGGCCGATGATGAAGACGTATATGTGTGTGATTTGTGGACTGATCTATGACGAGGCACAGGGGTGGCCAAACGACGGGATCGCCGCCGGCACCCCCTGGGACGATGTGCCGCTGACCTGGAAATGTCCGGAATGCGGTGCGGGCAAGGACGACTTTGAAATGGTGGAAGTGTGACGGCCATCCGATTTTCAGGTGTCGGAACCAGGCATTCAAGTTCCGGCGGTCTACACTGTGTCTCATGAATGCACCGATCGATCCTTCCCGTCATCCGGATGCCGGCGTCCAATCGTTACTGAACACCGCCAGGCGTTACTGTGCACTGATCAACACGCCGGGGCCGGACGTCGCCGCCTGGTTGGGTGACATCGCCGCGCTGCTGCCGCACCTGCACGCCGCCATGACCTCGGTTCACCGCAATGTCCTGCACGCGCAACACGACCATCCGGTGGATCTTGATGCGCGCTTCGAGTTGTTTTCGCACTTGCGGGCGCTGCTGGCCGACCGGGATGGGTATTTTCTGGAGTTCGATCGGGCCCATGACGGAGCGGATGCCATGACCGGCAGTCTGGCCGACGACCTGACCGATATCTACTGTGAACTCAAGCACGGGCTGGACGCTTTCGATGCCAACCCCGAACGTGCCCTGGAAACCTGGTTCCTCGGCTACGAGGCCCACTGGGGACAGCATTTGGTCGATGCGCAGCGCCATCTGGCCAACCTGGCGGCCGCCAACCGGATGTGATCCGGAGGGCGACTTGTGATTGGCGCACTTTCTGCGCTGGATTGTGCGGCGGCCTTTCTGTTAGAGTCTGCCGCCGTGTTTTAGACCACTGAGGCCATGTATTATGCCCGCATCCCTGACCAACGCGGAGCTGACGCTGACCCTGCCGGCAACGGCGAAGATGGGCGAGCTCTTCAGCCAAGTCGATGACAATATTCAGGGCGTGCGCGTCTTCGCAACCCCCGGCGGCTGTAGCGGTATCAGCTTCGGCATGACCTTCACCGACGAGATCAACGCGGACGACGGCGTCCTGGCGTGTGACGGCTTCAAGGTCGTCGTGGATGACGGGACCCTGAGCTACCTGCGCGGCGTGGAAATCGACTTCGTGGAAGATGGCGAAGGCAACGCCACTTTCGTATTCAACAACCTGCCCCAGATGGGCGGCGGTTGCGGCAGTTGCGGATCCTCGAACAGCGGTTCGTCCGGCGGCGGCTGTTCCTGACGTATCGCCGGTCGCGTCGGACGCGGCCCGCGGTGCCTTTCGGCTAACGACAAAACGATCGAAGAGCGTCCCACTCAGAAGCGGCCTCGGCCGCTTTTTTATTGCCGCCGGATGACGCGCTTGACGGCCGCCATGGTCCGCATCGCGCGCGCCGGTCCCACTTTCAGCCGTTGGTTTCACAGGGCACAATTATGATCAAGGTCGGAATTGTCGGCGGAACCGGGTACACGGGCGCCGAACTGCTGCGTCTCCTCGTCCAGCATCCGCGCGTCGGTGTCGCCGTGATCACCTCCCGCGGTGAGGCCGGTATGGCGGTCGCCGACCTCTTCCCCCATCTGCGCGGTCTGCTCGATCTGCGCTTCAGCGCGCCGGATCCGGCAACGCTGCGGTCCTGTGACCTGGTATTTTTCGCCACACCGAACGGGACGGCGATGCAACACGCCCCGGAGCTGCTGGCGCACGGCGTGCGCATCATCGATCTGGCTGCCGACTTTCGGCTGGAGGATGCGGCGGTGTGGGAGCAGTGGTATGGGATGCCGCATGCCTGTCCGGAGCTACTTGCAGACGCCGTTTACGGGTTGCCGGAACTCAACCGGGCGGCGGTGCGCACCGCCGGACTGATCGCCAATCCGGGATGTTATCCGACCGCGGTGACCCTGGGCTTTGCCCCGTTGCTGGCCGCCGGACTGGTCGATCCGACCTGGTTGATCGCCGACGCCAAGTCGGGTGCCAGCGGCGCCGGGCGCAAGGCCGAAACCGGGCTGCTGATGGCCGAGATCGGGGAGGGCTTCAAAGCCTACGCGGTGCAGGGACACCGGCACGCGCCCGAGATCGCCCAGAACCTGACCCAGATCTCCGGCACGCCGGTCAACTTGACCTTCGTGCCCCATCTGTTGCCGATGATTCGCGGCATCGAGGCGACGCTCTATGCCCGCCTCAAGGACCCTGCCGCCATGCCTGATCTGACGGATCTGTATGCGCAGTTTTACGCGGGTGAGTCCTTCGTCGATGTCATGCCGGAGGGGGCCAATCCGGATACGCGCTCGGTGCGCGGCTCGAACCTGTGTCGCATCGCGGTGACGCGGCAAGCTGGTTCGGATGTTGTCATCGTCCAGTCGGTGATCGACAACCTGGTTAAGGGTGCGGCCGGACAGGCGATCCAGAACATGAACCTGATGTTCGATCTGGGCGAGACGACCGGTCTGGAAGCGATCGCTTTGCTGCCTTGAGACCGGGGTTCGTCACCGGTGTCCGTGCTCCGTTCGTGGCCGTTGTTCGGGGGCGGCCAGTGCGTTGGCCGTGCTCCGGACGCCGGGCAGGCTTGCGGCCGTGAGCGGGCATTCGCCGCGGCTGTGGTGGCATCTGCTCGCTCTGGCCGGCTATGCGGTGCTGGTGGCCGCGGCTTTCTGGCTTGGATTCGAATTGGGTCAGCGCGACACGACGACCATCACCGCGGGTGGGTCGCCCAACCCGTGCGCAGTGATCGCGCAGACGGTGCTGGCGCTTCAGGCGGAGATCACCGCACTGCGCCAAGAGGGGGTTGTGCTCGAGCGCACCCGGCAGATCGCGCTCGAGACCAATCGTTCGTTACAGGATCAGTTGAAGCAGGTTCAGGGCGAGCGCCTGGCCTTCATCAAGGAGGCTTCGTATCTCAAGCGATTGATTCAGGAGGGCGGCCGCGGTGCGGTGCGCGTTGTGGATCTGCGCCTGACGCGGGGCGAGGGGGTCGTGCGTTATGCGTTCACCCTGACCCAGCTCAGTCCCGGTTTCGGGGAGTCGCGGGGCGAAGTCAAGCTTTTGGTGACGGGCACCGCGCAGGGGCAAGAGCGCTCGTTCGATCTGGGGCAATTGCCGCACGCCGATCCCCGACGCCTGACGATGCGTTTCGAGCACTTCCAGCGATTCCAGGGCGAGTTCAGCCTTCCCGCCGATCTGGTCCCGACCATGGTTGCACTCACCTTGGCGCCCGAAGGGGATCAACTGGCCGAAACCTCCGAGAGCTTTCCCTGGGTCCTGAATGACCAGTGATCGGCCGCGGCGCTTGAACGCTGTTGCCCGCGGACACATTTAATCCGCCAGTGTCACTTCAGCCATCACGAGCACCCCAATGACCGCCGCAAACACCATCGAAACCACGTCCGATACGCCCTTGGTTTTCACCAACTCGGCGGCCTCCAAGGTCGCCCAACTGATCGTGGAAGAAGGAAATCCTGCACTGATGTTACGGGTTTATATCCAGGGTGGCGGCTGCTCCGGCTTTCAGTACGGATTCACCTTCGACGAGGCGGTTCAGGACGGTGATACCGAAGTCGTGACGGACGGCGTCAAGTTGCTGATCGACCCGATGAGTATGCAATATCTCATGGGTGCCGAAATCGACTATACGGAAGGGTTGCAGGGTGCCCAGTTCGTGATCCGCAATCCGAATGCGTCCACGACTTGCGGGTGCGGCTCCTCATTTTCGGCCTGATGCTGCCTGGTCCGCGCCGAGGCGTTTGCCGTCGGTCATTGGTCCCCGCGGGTTCGGCGCGCGCCGGGCCAGGGATTGCAGCCACGCCTTGGACTTGCGTGAATGTGGCTCGGCGTCGTAGCCTGCCGCGTTTACGTTACTTGCAAGGCTGGTCAGACCGGTGGAAAGAGTCGAAGCATCACTCGCGCTGATTCAGCGCGGAACTGAGGAAATCCTGCTCCCAGCAGCCCTAAGAAAAAAACTCGAAGAGGGTCGCCCGCTCCGCGTCAAGGCGGGCTTCGATCCCACCGCGCCCGATCTGCATCTGGGTCACACGGTACTGATCAACAAGTTGCGTCAGTTCCAGGAACTCGGCCACCACGTGCTTTTTCTGATCGGCGACTTCACCGGTATGATCGGTGATCCAACCGGGAAGAGCGCGACCCGCAAGCCGCTCTCCCGCGAAGAGATTGCGGCGAACGCGGCCACCTACCAGGAGCAGGTCTTCCGCATCCTCGATCCGGCGCGGACCGAGGTCGTGTTCAACTCCCAATGGATGGATGCATTGGGTGCGGCAGGGCTGATCCAGATCGCGGCCCGGCACACGGTCGCGCGGATGCTGGAGCGCGACGATTTCGCCAAGCGGTACAAGGGCGGGCAACCAATCGCCGTCCACGAGTTTCTGTATCCCCTGATTCAGGGGTATGACTCGGTCGCCCTGCGGGCTGACATCGAACTCGGTGGGACGGACCAGAAGTTCAACCTGCTGGTGGGGCGGCAACTCCAGGAATCTTACGGGCAGGAGCCTCAGGTGGTGATCACCCTGCCGCTGCTGGAGGGCCTGGACGGCGTCCAGAAAATGTCGAAGTCGCTCGGGAACTATATCGGGATCACCGAGCCGCCGGATGCCATGTTCGGCAAGATCATGTCCTTGTCGGACCCACTGATGTGGCGGTACTTCGAACTGCTGAGCGCGCGCGAGATGTCAGTGATCGAGGCGTGGCAGGCAGCGGTCCGGGAAGGCGCCAATCCGCGTGACATCAAGTTTGAACTCGCGGCCGAGATGGTCACCCGCTTCCACTCCGCCGAGGCGGCGCGCGTCGCCCAGGAGCGCTTCATCGCGCGCTTCCAGCAGGGTGTCATCCCGGAGGACCTGATCGAGATCACGGTTGCCGCGGATGATTCCGGCGGGTTGTCCATCGCCCGGCTCCTGAAGGATGCCGGCTTGGTGAAGAGCACCTCAGAGGCGCTGCGTCTGATCGGGCAGGGCGGGGTCAGGATCGACGGTGACCGCGTTGAGGATCTGCATCTGACGTGTCCGGTTGACGCGGGCCATATCTACCAAGTGGGAAAGCGCAGGATCGCCAAGGTGCGGGTTGCACCAAATGCTTAACGAAGGCTTGACGCCCTCGGTCAAGGTTGTATTATGCCGGGCTCGCTAAGGACTGGCGGACGTGGCGCACAGCAAGGCGAGTCTGCCGCGTTGGCTTTTGGCTCAGCATGGAGTTGACAGCCCGCAAGGATGATGTAAAATGGTGGGCTCGCTAAGGAGAAGCGGACAAAACGGACAGAACAAAGCGGCAGAATGCCGCAGGGTGCTAGAAAAAGGAGTTTGACACGGAGCCTAACGGATGTAGAATAGACGGCTTGCTGTGATGGAAGCGCGGCGGTGTTGAGGGGACTTCAGCCGGGATGGTTGACAACACGGCGGGATGCTGTAGAATTTGAGAACTCAGCCGCGAAAAAGCGCTGATTGAAGCGACAGATCTTTAACAATTCGTTTAGATAACTTGTGTGGGTGCTCTGGCGTCTCTGGAGAG
>Ga0247839_1004549_pt1 | contig 17744 bp, 17 predicted proteins | sample LaCruzMarch2015__6_FD_192405 | JGI IMG/M metagenome (GOLD analysis project Ga0247839, IMG submission 192405) | Freshwater microbial communities from meromictic Lake La Cruz, Castile-La Mancha, Spain - LaCruzMarch2015_16m | ecosystem: Environmental > Aquatic > Freshwater > Lake | place: Spain... | reverse complement strand
CATCTTTAAAAACAAAAGTAGAAAATTCGCCATTATTTGAGAAGGCGATAGAATCATTAGCGCAACAATTAAAAACCAAGGTAAGCATTAAACCAGGGGCGTCAGGTAAAGGTAAATTGATTATTCATTATGACAATGAGCAGTCATTACAACAGATGATAGGACAGTTGATAAATTAGAGTTATATGTTAATAGTAGGCTGGGCCTTGGCCCAACAAAATTAGGCTTGTTAATAATGTCATTAGTAAAAGGATATGAATCTGAGCAATATGCGCGTGAGTATTTAATATTGCAAGGACTTAAATGGATTGAATCTAATTACCGCAGTCGGATGGGTGAAATAGATTTGATTATGCGAGATAAGGATAGCTTAGTTTTTGTTGAGGTACGTTCGCGTTCTTCAGCATCTTTTGGCGGTGCCATATCTAGTATTACTAATAGTAAGAAACAAAAATTATTAAAAACAGCATCCCTATATTTGTTAGCTAAAAAATTATATGACAAAGAAATAGTCCGATTTGATGTATTATCTTTGGAAGGTACACCGCCTAAAATTAATTGGATAAAAAATGCGTTCGGTGTTGATTATTAAACGAGTGTAAATATGTTGCAAATGGAAGAACGAGTTAGACATCTTTTTGGGATAAGTATTGAGGCAAGAATTGCAATAGTTGATACTATGTCTCAGGATATTGCTAATGCTGCAAAACGCTTAGTAGATTGCCTATTAAATGATGGCAGAATATTAGTCTGTGGTAATGGCAGCTCCGCTGCTAATTGTTTGCATTTTACTACGGCAATGATTAATCATTATGATGTTGAAAGACCACCATTGCCGGTATTTTCTTTATCAACTGATCAAGCTGTATTAACATCATTAACAAGTGATGGTAATTATGACCAAATTTTTGCACGTCAAATAAATGCTCTTGGTCAAAAAGGTGATGTGTTACTTGCAATTACTACTTCTGGTAACTCAAATAGTGTATTACTTGCTATAAATGCAGCTAACGATCGCGGTATGGATACTATCGCTTTAAGTGGGCGTGATGGTGGAGTGCTTTCAAATCATTTAGGACCTGAAGATTTTGAATTAAGGATCCCTGGTGAAACAGCCGCTGAAATAACTGAAATACACTTATTTATTTTACATTGTTTTTGTGATTTGATAGATCAATCTTTATTTGGCCAAATGTCGGGGTAAATTATGAAAATTAAAACCATAACTTTTTTTCTTTTGGTAGCATTATTAACCAGTTGTGCGGCATTGGTGGTTGTGGGGGCTGCTGGTGGAGTAGTTGTTTATGATCGTCGCTCAATAAATACTCTTGAAAGTGATGCCCGAATATTCTATGTTGTAAATCGAGCAATAACTTCAGATCGTAGTTTTAGAGATTCACGAATTGTAATTACTAGTTTTAATAACGTAGTTCTTTTAGCAGGACAAACGCCTACAGCCTCATTAAGAGTTATTGCTGAAAAAATTGCTAAAACGACACCTAATGTACGGCGAGTTTATAACCAAATTACAATTGATTATCCTTTGTCGTTTAGTCAACGTAGTAATGATACTTGGATTGCAAGCCAAGTTCGCACGAAAATGCTAACTAAAAAAGGCCTAGAGTCAGGTTCAATTCATATAGTTACGGAAAATTCTGTTGTTTATTTGATGGGAATTGTAACTGAGGAACAAGCAAGATTAGCAGTTAATGTTGCAAGGCAGGTTAATGGCGTGAGTAAAGTTGTTAAACTTTTCCAATATATAGTTTAAGTTATGGCTAAAAAGGGGCTTGAACTTTTATTGCTATCCTTAGCTACTATATTTTTATCAGGATGTATCACTGATGTATTGACAGGTGCAAGCTTAGTTTACGATCGCCATAATCTATATAAGAAAATTAGTGATTTCGAATTGGCAGCTAACGTTAATCACGCTATATATAAAGACCAAGTCTTTAAACGAAAAGATTGTTATATTGACATGGCAATTTCTAATGGTGATATTTTATTGGCAGGACACGTTCCAACGGCAAAATTACGGCAAGAAGCAATGCAACGTATAACAGTACTTCAAGGACATCGCCGAATATTTAACCAATTAGCAATTGCCAATCTTCCTGATAATTCTATATATGACGATTGGATTACAACTAAACTTCGCAGTCAAATTTTCGCGGACTCTGATATTAATCCTCATGACTTTAAGGTCATAACGTCTGATCAAATTGTCTATTTGATGGGAGATGTTATTCCTAAAGAAGCAGCAATAGTTATAAAGATGGCTCAAGAATGCGAAGGGGTAAAACGCGTAGTTAAATTATTTAAATATTATAATTTAAGCGATATACCAGAACATTAGACGCATAAATTATAACAAATGGCCTAACATAAAAAAGGCCCAAGTTTCCTCAGGCCGTTTGAATCTTTTCCAATTCAGGAAGTGGTAAAACCTGAGTGGATTTATATACTCTATCAGTGATAATGTCCTTTATCCAGTCGTTTTCTAATTTTTCTTAAATTTTTAGCATGAACTTGTCCCGTACCGCAAGACAAGCTCTTTTCTTTATCATTTTTGTCAATTATTAATATTGGATGTGATCTACAATGTTGACGGTAGGGGAAGTGCATTTTGTTATGTTTGTGGTATAAGCCATCGCCATAGCGATGCTCCATAAGTTCTCGTGTATGAGCCGCGGTGTGCTGTTGTTTTTCAGACATGATAGTTTCCTTACATCAAGTTGGACAAAGGCATTAAAATCAGCCTAATTTAATTATAGATGATAAAAATCAATTTTGCCGTTGATTATAACAATTTATTGCATTATAATTCGCGCGAAATGATGGGTGTTAGAGTGATAAATCTTCAAAATTTAAGAGGAATTAAGCGGTTATTTTTGTATGAGATAAGTCTTACATTATTAATCGCAGTAGTTGCTTTTATATTTTCAGGAACTACAGCAGCTAAATCTGCGCTACTAGGCGGAGTAGTATCTATTATACCCAACATATGTTTTGCATCTAAATTATTCCGTCATCAAGGAGCGAGTTCAGCAAAAAAAATTATTAATGGCTTCTACAAGGGGGAGGCATTAAAAATATTTTTGTCTGTTGTGCTATTTGCATTAGTATTTAAATATATTTATATTATGCCCTTAGTTTTTTTTGCAGTTTACATAATGGTTCAGATCTGCATTTGGTTTGCTCCATTTATTTTTGATAATGACGCATAAATAATATTAAACGAAAAGTTAAAGTGAGCGAAATGATATCAAGCACACATTATATAAAGCACCATCTTACCTATTTGACCTTTAACGTCAAGACTATGAGCTTAGGCTCAGATGGAGGTTTCTGGACGCTAAATTTAGATACGGTATTTTTCTCGGTAGTTGTCGGCATATTTGCAATGAGCTTAATGTATTTTGGCGCGCGTCGTGTTTCAACAGGTGTGCCAGGCAAATTACAAAATTTTGCAGAAATGATGCTCGAATTTGCTGATAACCAAGTTAAAGATTGTTTTCATGGAAAATCTAAAGTTATTGGGCCTTTAGCCTTAACTATTTTTATTTGGGTATTTCTGATGAATTTCATGGATATTTTGCCCGTTGATATTTTACCAGCAATAGCTACGCCTTTAGGTCTTCCTGCACTAAAAGTAGTGCCTACTAATGATCTTAATTTAACCTTCGCATTATCACTGTCAGTATTTATTCTTATAATTTTCTATAGTATCAAGATAAAAGGAACCAAAGGATTCATAAAAGAATTAACTTTACAGCCATTTAACAACCCATTTTTTATACCTTTTAATTTATTATTAGAGTTGGTTGGTTTATTTGCCAAACCAATTTCATTATCTCTTCGTTTGTTTGGAAATTTATATGCTGGTGAATTGATATTCATTTTATTAGCATTATTAACACTGAACTCTTCATCTGGCGGAGTAGCTACTTCTGTAACATTGGGGGCGGCACAATTTATATTATCATTAGCTTGGTCAATATTTCATATTTTAGTGATAACATTGCAGGCTTTTATATTCATGGTATTGACGATTGTGTACTTAAGTCTTGCCCATGAAGATCATTAACCATTTTTTTAATTGTTCATTAAGGGGATATATATGCAAGCAGCAAATTTAATAGCACAAGTTCAAGGTATGACGGTTATTGCGGTCGCTTTGTTAATTGGTTTGGGTGCGTTAGGTACCGCTATTGGCTTTGGTTTGTTAGGTGGTAAATTTTTAGAGGGTGCTGCACGTCAACCAGAAATGGTTCCAATGCTTCAAGTAAAAATGTTTATTGTTGCAGGATTACTTGATGCGGTAACAATGATTGGTGTTGGTATTGCATTATTCTTTACATTCGCCAACCCATTTTTAGCTAACCTAGGTTCTTGATAGCAAGAGATTAATTCGGTGGCGCCTTGGCGCCAGCTATTGTTAGAGGAGAATTGACCTTGGATATTAATTTAACATTGGTCGTACAAATGCTAGTATTTTTTGTGTTTGTATTGTTTACCATGAAATTTGTATGGCCGCCCTTGTCTAAAGCACTTGAAGAAAGACAAGAAAAAATTGCTGATGGAATGGCCGCTGCAGAGCGTGGACGCAAAGAGTTAGAGTTGGCTCAGCTTCGTGCAAAAGATGAGATGAAGCAGGCAAAGGTAGATGCCTCAGATCTTCTTGATAAAGCTAATCAACGCTCAGCACAAATAATTGATGCGGCTAAAGAAGAAGCTCGCCAGGAGTCAATTAAGCTCGCAAAAATTGCTAAAGATCAAATTTCGCAAGAAGTTAACAGAGCTAAAGATGGCTTACGCAAGCAAGTAGCAACACTAGCTATTGCCGGCGCTGAAAGAATATTGCAGCGCGAAATTGATAAAGAAGCAAATTCAGCACTTCTTGATAACTTAATAGAAGATCTTTGATATGTCAGATGCAATCACTATAGCAAGACCGTACGCCAAGGCAATATTTGTACACGCGCTAGCTAAGAAGCATTTAGCATTTTGGTCAGAGACATTATATGACTTAGCTCAAGTAATTCTATTACAAGATACGGTAGAATTTATTACCAATCCTACTGTAACTATTGAGCAGCAGGTGCAGTTATTGCTAGCTGTAAGTATTAAAGCAAAGCGCAAAGAAGAAATTAATATAGTTGAGAATTTCATTAGACTTTTAGCTGTTAATAAACGTTTGCAAGCCTTACCTTACATATACACACAATATGAAGAGCTTAGAGCTTTACAAGAAAAAACTTTAATAGCAAAAGTTAGATCTTTTCAAAAATTAAGTTCTAAACAGGAACTTAATTTAACAAAGTCACTAAGTCAGCGTTTACAACGAGAAGTCACACTTGAAATATCTATTGATAAGTCACTATTAGGTGGCGCGGTTATTTCCGCTGGTGATTTAGTTATAGATGGCTCAGTGCGAGCTAAGTTAAATAAACTTAAAACTAATTTGGCCGCGTAATTAGAGGATAAATTTCATGTCAGAACAAATAGCGTTAAATCCAGCTGAAATCAGCGAATTAATTAGATCTAAAATTGAAGAGTTTAAGGTTGTTTCAGAAGCTCGTAATGAAGGAACCATCGTAAGTCTAAAAGATGGTATTGTTCGTCTTCACGGTTTAGCTGATGTTATGCAGGGGGAAATGATCGAGTTCCCTGGCAACGTTTATGGTCTTGCACTTAACTTAGAACGTGATTCTGTAGGTGCTGTTATCCTTGGTGATGCTACTAGCCTTAGCGAAGGCCAAAAGGGAAAATGTACAGGTCGAATCCTTGAAGTGCCAGTGGGCACTGCTTTATTAGGCCGAGTTGTAGATGGTTTAGGTAACCCAATTGATGGTAAAGGCCCGATTGGAGAGCATTCTTTATCTCCGATTGAGAAAGTGGCTCCTGGTGTTATTGCACGTAAATCTGTAGATGAGCCTGTACAGACTGGATTAAAAGCTATTGATGCTATGATTCCTGTTGGCCGTGGTCAGCGTGAGCTTATTATTGGTGATAGACAAACTGGTAAAACAGCTATTGCAATTGATGCTATCATCAACCAAAAGGGAACCGGTGTTAAATGCGTGTATGTAGCTATCGGACAAAAGGCATCTTCAGTTGCGTCAATTGTCCGTAAACTAGAAGAACATGGTGCCTTAGAACATACTATTGTTGTAGTTGCAGGCGCTTCAGATTCAGCAGCAATGCAATTTATTGCTCCATACGCAGGTTGTGCTATGGGTGAATACTTTATGGAGCGTGGTGAAAATGCTCTTATCGTTTATGATGATTTAACCAAACAAGCCTGGGCATATCGTCAAATTTCACTATTACTACGACGTCCACCAGGTCGTGAAGCTTATCCTGGTGATATTTTCTATTTACATTCAAGATTACTTGAGCGTGCTGCACGTATTAATGCAGAAGAAGTTGAGCGTTTAACAAATGGTGAAGTTAAAGGCAAGACCGGCTCTTTAACTGCGTTACCAATTATTGAAACTCAGGCAGGAGACGTATCTGCATTTGTTCCAACAAACGTTATTTCTATTACTGACGGTCAGATTTTCTTAGACGTTGATTTATTTAATTCAGGCGTACGTCCTGCGATTAACTCAGGTCTTTCAGTATCACGAGTAGGTGGAGCTGCACAAACCAAGATTATGAAAAAATTAGGTGGTGGAACTCGTCTAGCTTTAGCTCAATTTAGAGAACTAGAAGCTTTTTCTCAATTCGCTTCAGACTTAGATGATGCAACTCGTAAACAGCTCGAGCGTGGGCAACGTATTACTGAGCTTATGAAACAAAAGCAATACTCTCCATTTTCAGTAGCACAAATGGCAGTTTCATTATTTATAGTTGAAAAAGGTTATTTAGATGATGTGCCTGTTGCAGAAATATCATCTTTTGAAGCATCAATACAATCTTATATGCGTACAACACACGCAAAACTTATGAATAAAATTAATGAAGCTGGTGCTTACGATGATGAAATTGAAAGCCAATTAAAAGCTGCTGTTATTGATTTTAAAAAAACAGGTAGTTGGTAATTATTAATAATTAATGTGTAATAGGTTAGGCTAAATTCGTCCTTATGTAGCCTGGTTGCGAGCAACCAGGCTACACAATGATTCATGAACCTGACCTAATACATTAAAGTTTAAAAGGTGAAGTATATCTATGGCTGGAGCGAAAGAAATCCGTTCGAAAATTGCGAGTATTAAAAACACGCAAAAAATTACCCGAGCGATGGAAATGGTAGCTGCATCAAAGATGCGTAAGACGCAGGAAAGAATGCGTGCGTCTAAGCCTTATGCAACTAAAATTTATGACGTTGTAAAACATATTGCTCGAGCTAACTCTGAATATCACCATCCTTTTATGACAAGGCGCGATGTCAAACGTATTGGTATGATTGTCGTTACATCAGATCGTGGCTTGTGCGGTGGTTTAAATGCTAATTTACTAAGAGAAACAATTTCTACTATGCGTCCTTGGCATACTGAGGGTAAAGAAATTGATATCTGTGTAATTGGTCGTAAGGGGCAGGCATTTTTTAAACGAGTTGGTGGACGTGTTGTAGCAGCTGTTGATCATTTAGGTGATACTCCTGGTGTTAAAGATTTAATTGGTGCAGTAAAAGTTATGTTAGATTCCTTTTACAAAGGTGAAATTGATTCTTTACACGTTGTATATAACGAATTTATTAATACAATGACACAAAATCCTATAGTTAAACAATTATTACCTTTGCCTATATCTGAGGAAGATAATAGTTTACTAGGTCATCATTGGGATTATATTTATGAGCCTGATGCAAAAGAATTACTTGATGGATTATTGGAGCGCTATATCGAGCTTCAAGTTTATCAAGCAGTAGTTGAGAATATTGCCTGTGAACAGGCAGCAAAAATGATCGCGATGAAATCTGCTACAGATAATGCAGGCGATCTGATTAAAGAATTTCAATTAATTTATAACAAAGCCCGACAAGCCGCAATTACACAAGAGTTGGCGGAAATTGTCGGTGGTGCAGCCGCTTTATAAGAGGGTAAATAATGAGCTTAGGAACAGTTGTGCAAGTAATTGGTGCCGTAGTTGACGTTGAATTTGAACGTGATGCTGTGCCAAAAATAAACGACGCACTGAAATTGGTTGATGGTGATTTGGTATTTGAAGTACAACAACAGCTAGGTGATGGTGTTGTTCGTACGATTGCTATGGGCACTACAGACGGTATTAAGCGTGGTCTTAAAACTGTAAATACTGGTGAACCTATCCAGGTGCCTGTCGGTACTAAAACTTTGGGTAGAATAATGGACGTTTTAGGTCGTCCAATAGATGATGCAGGCTCTATTGATGCTGAAGAGCATTGGTCAATTCATCGTAAACCACCAAGTTATGAAGAACAAGCTGGTAGCCAAGAATTATTAGAAACCGGTATTAAAGTTATCGATTTACTTTGCCCATTTGCTAAAGGTGGTAAAGTCGGTCTTTTCGGTGGTGCGGGTGTTGGTAAAACCGTAAACATGATGGAGTTGATTCGTAATATCGCTATTGAACATAGTGGATATTCGGTGTTCGCAGGTGTTGGTGAGCGTACACGTGAAGGTAATGACTTCTATCATGAAATGAAAGATTCTAATGTATTAGATAAAGTATCATTAGTTTATGGTCAGATGAATGAGCCACCAGGTAACCGTTTGCGTGTTGCTTTAACTGGCTTAACTATGGCTGAAAAATTTCGTGATGAAGGACGTGATGTATTGCTCTTTATTGATAATATCTATCGTTATACATTAGCGGGAGTTGAAGTATCAGCTTTATTAGGCCGTATGCCTTCAGCTGTAGGTTATCAACCAACTTTAGCTGAAGAAATGGGTATGTTACAAGAGCGTATTACTTCAACTAAAACTGGTTCTATTACATCTATTCAAGCAGTATATGTGCCAGCGGATGACTTAACAGATCCATCCCCTGCTACTACTTTTGCTCATTTAGATGCAACAGTTGTATTATCACGTCAAATTGCTGAGCTAGGTATTTATCCTGCAGTTGATCCGCTTGATTCTACTTCTCGTCAATTAGATCCATTAATCGTTGGTCAAGATCATTATGACACTGCAAGACGTGTGCAACAAACTTTGCAACGTTATAAAGAATTGAAAGATATTATTGCAATTCTTGGTATGGATGAATTATCAGAAGATGATAAACGTGTTGTAACACGCGCACGTAAAATCCAACGTTTCTTATCACAGCCATTCTTCGTAGCTGAAGTATTTACAGGCTCACCTGGTAAATATGTATCACTTAAAGATACTATCAAAGGGTTTAAAGCTATTTTAGCTGGTGAATATGATGACTTGCCTGAGCAAGCATTTTATATGGTTGGTAATATAGAAGAAGCGGTTGCTAAAGCTAAAACTCTATGAGGCAGTTAGATATGGCTATAACTACACATTTAGATATTGTAAGCGCTGAGCAGGAAATTTTTTCAGGCATTGTAGAAATGGTCGTAGCTACTGGCGAGCTTGGTGAAATTGGTATAGTTCCTGGTCATGCTCCATTATTGACTATGCTAAAACCCGGGGAGATTCGTGTAACCCTTCCCGGTGGTCAAGAAGAAATTTATTATGTTTCAGGTGGAATGTTAGAGGTTCAACCTTTTTATGTAACAGTCTTAGCGGATGCGGTACAACGAGCTGATTCTATCGATGAAGCTGCAGCTTTAGCTGCTAAAACAAGAGCTGAAGAAGCTATTGCTAATAAAGATGCGGATCTTGATTACTCAGTAGCCGCCACAGAGCTTGCTCGAGCAGTAGCACAACTTCGTGCAATTCAAAAACTAAGAAAAAATCTTCAGTAGAACTAATCTTTATCTAATGTAGTCTGGTTTGTTGAAACCAGGCTGCACTAAATTAATTAAGGCACGCTTAACTATCAGCCAATCAATTTGATAATAATCCTAAAAATCACCCATTAATTTATGTGTTAAAAAAACATAGCGTTAGAATTACTACCCTGAAATTAAAGCAATTAATTTAATAAACGGTTTATTCCGTTGAGTCAATTACCTACTATTAGCTTGTTAGATTCATGGTTACTATAACCATACATTATAGAGAAATATTTATGAAAATTTGTGTTAGTGATGGTGTTACTTTTAAATATTTTTTTAATATACCTGAAAGCCTTAGTGTACGAGAATTTCTTCCTATTCTCGGATCTTATTTAGGTTTTAAATCACAGACAGATTTAGCATCTATTCGTTTATCAACTTTGCCAGATGTTGACTCACGACCTTATCATTGGGCTGTTGATGTTGATTTTATCAAAGAACATGCTTTAGATATGAATATAAGATTTGATACCTTGAGAGCTGTTCCGCTTAATGGTGTTAATACAGTACAAATCTTAGTAAGTGGTGTAACTCAGAGGCAATTATCCTATGAAATTTCACCTCCTGGAACTTATACCCCTTCTGAATCCTACGATGTATTTGTGCCAACCAAAGAAGAAGATTATGATCTATTTAATCCTTCTGTATTGATTTATGCCATCGCAATGAAGTCGGCGCAGCGAGGGATGATTAAACTTGATCCATCTTTTATAAATAGTAGTTTAATTCGGCCAGATGTGGATTTAGACCTAGATGAATCCTATGGAATACCATCAGCACTATCTTTGCCTGATTTTTTGAACTTTATTAAAAAGCTTTTTCCATCTGTCTCTAAGAATGCTATTAGCCTTGCTTTTGGTCTTAAAAAACCTTTTGTAACTGTTGCAGATCTGGATCGTATTTTGAAAATATGTGCAATGCCCTTAATGCACGCATCTTTTAAGGCAGCAGTTCGCACAGCTTTTATGCTTACTAATATTCCTTTAACAAAGGCTTACCCTATTAGCCCGTCACTCAAAACACAATATGTGATAGCAACAGTTGAACCTTTACTTAAAATTATGTTGGAAGTTGCCTTACGGGCAGGACTATATGGAGGATATTTCGGAGTTAATGCAGGTTGGCTCCCAAGACGAAAAATTGAGGAGCTATTGCGTAGTTCTGGCCCAGGCTCGTTCATGCTCAGTCTTTCTAACACAAGAGCAAATGAATTGGCTTTATCTTATTTAGAAGAAGTACCCAATACAGAATTTGATTTAGCTAATCCTTTCCCATCAGCTTCTACAGATTCCCATGTTAGAAGAAGTAGCACCGTCGACCCTGATTCTACACCCCCTCTTGTAAACTCAAGGGTAATTCATGAAATATTAGAGCCTTCACCTTCTGGTAATGGATATATATTGCGAGGAGAGGAATATATAAGTCCTGCTGCGGCGTTAATAGCCAATACATCATTTTTGAAAAAGGCATGTATGCAAGGAGCACTGGCCACAGCAGGGTTTGGTTATCAAATAGGAAAAGCTGCAGAGAGACAATCTATAGAACCATTTTTTGTTTTGTTAGACAAGGCTATTCGTCATGGATTTGCAAATACAGATATGCTGGATGGAAATTTATTAGAAATAATGCGATCTATCGTCCTAGGTGATTTACATGCTTTAGGTAATCAAACTAGATCAATTTCCCAAAACTTGCTTACTGAAGGTTTTTTGCCTAAAAATAATGATCAATTAGAAATAATTGCACCGGTTAGTAAAGTGTTCGCAAATTATTCACCAGATTTATACAGGTATTATTTTAATTCTCCAGAAGATTGCAGTCTAATATCTTGCTTTTTTCTTGGGTTCCATGGCACCCAAATTTATGAAGAAACATGCTTGCGCTTAAAAGATAAGCAACCAGGTGCCTATTTACTTAGAGCTTCTCAATCTGAAAGGAACTCTTTAGTTTTAGCATATGTTGATTTGGCAGGAAGGGTGCAACAAATTAAGATTAGGTCTGAAAATGATGTGGATGGCCGCCCAACTGGTAGACTGGTGTGTTTAGGTCAAACTTTTATTTCACTTTATAACTTATTACGAATGAAAGATAGTATACTTGGTAGTGATTTAATGCCGAGGCCTTTGACGCCATATTATGACAAGCCTTGGGTTCTAGGCGTGAATTTATTTGAATTAACCCAGACAAGATTATATGAAGATAATGAAGCTCTTCGTCATATATATAAAACCAGCGATATATTGTTCCACGAAGTAGCTCCGGCCCTTGTTCCTGCAGCAGATGCACCAATTGCACCATTTCCTAGTCGGGTTTTATTAGCTCTAACACAGATAGCAGAGACAGTTTGGACATCAATTAGCAATATATTGCGCCCCACCGCGGCTCCCGTACAACCCTCAGTATTAAGAACGTACGAAAATATGCCACGAACTAGACTAAGTTTACCAAATTACTCGCGGTTGGCGGAGACAGTTTGGGCATCAGTTATTGAAAACCCTATTAGTGCTAATGGTATTGCGCTGCGTGCAGAAGAAGCAGTAGTTCTACCTAAAGATTTTAGCTTGATTATGACGCGAGAAGAGATATATAGATTACTTGATGATGCATCTGGTAATCAAAAATTACGAACTTTAAGTTTTTTACTTGAACGTTTAACACATAGATTCGAAGGGGAGTTAAATAGCGTTAGATTTAGTCTGAATATTCTACCAAGAGCTATGCAGGAGAAATTAATCGCCTATTCAAGACAAACTGAGTTTTATGTCAACCCAAGCGTTTTAGAAACTATTGAGCTCTCAGTAGCACAAGCTTTATCTCAAGAATCAGCAGCTGGTGATGTCGCTGCAGATAATATTCGAGAGGGTAGAATTAATGATATTTTACCAAATCAAGGATTTTTTGGTAGAAATGGAGAACGCGCCGTTTTATTACAAGCACCTCCACCGGATACAACTCTTCGGCATCATAATCTAAGCCACAGAGCATAGTCAAAAAAGATGTCTAGTAAGTCATAAATTGTAGCTAATCATGATTTTATGACATAGATGTAGGTTAGTGGCATTGTTGCATGAATGCTATTTGTTATTCCCGCGAAGGCGGGAATCCATCTATAATTATACACAATGAAAATTTATTGGATAGATTCCAGCCTTCGCAGAATTGACTAACGAATAAAAATCAATCAAATCCCAAACGTGCAAGAATTACTCGCGCGACGAAGGCCATTGAATTGTCAATAGACCCTGCAACCTATTGATAAGATGCCATTATGTTTGGCGCCATGCCAGCTTCATCTGCTCTTCTCTTGCGTGAAATATTAGTTTCTACAACGGGGACTGATGATGCCGCTGCAAAAAAGCCAATTTCAAATTTATGTTCGTTAAAGTTTGATATTTCTATAAACTGTTTTTTCCCTTCTGGGGACATTAATCCCATGGATTTTAAAATAATTGCTTCTGCATAATTTTTTGCAATAGATTGAATTAACCCATTGGATACTATAGTAAAAGAAAAATCTGGTCCTTTAGAAATTATAGCTACATAATTATCAGCTATAAATGCTATATCTTCAGCTCTCAGGTTAAAGTGAGGTAATAATTTATATAATTCTAAACTTAAATAGCGATTCTTACTATCGTCATAAAAGACATGTTTTTCAATAGTCTTTAGTTGGATTGCCATATCTTCGTGGCTTTTAACAACATTTTCTTCTAGTTTTGCAAGTGATTCAATAGCATCACCTTCGTAAGAAACTAAATCATATAAACCAGGATTTTCAATAAGGATTTCTTCTAGATGATTAGCGGCAAGTTCAACACAATAAAGTACATTCATATATTCAGTACTTTTAGGGCGAGCTAATCTTCCCCAGAGATTAGATACTTTCTTTTTCTGAGGGTTTTGATCGAAATCAAAGCGATCTGTTTTCTGAGAGTCCATGAGGATTTTACGAGTTTCTGGTGATAATGTTTCTAAATATTCACTAAATTCTACTATAGCTGTATTTGCATCATATCCAGAGTTATCATCCAATCCTCTATCTTTTGTACTTAGTTTTCTTCCAGCGGTAACACCACCTGCGCGAAGGCCAAATATTAGGCGATTTAAAGCAGCCCCTACGGTATCTCCTTGCAATTTAAAACTTGTACGTGCTTCTATGGCATCATAAAATTCTTTAACGGTAGCGTGTCTTGATAACACCTTTCTAATTTCAGAATCACTTAGAGCTTTTACCTTTCCTCTAAATAATGAATTATGTTTTAGGATCCCATCAATATCAGCAGAACTTAAAACATCAGAAATAGATATAATACGTTTACCACAGTCAGATAATACTATGTCATAAAGATCAATGTCATCATTATATGAAGAAGTAAGATATTCATCGCTTGCTACTGTGGCCAAACTTGGCATGAGTATGGTTAAATATGATGTTTCTGTTAGTTTTCCAAGTTCATAACTAAGTTCGATACAAACTTTAGATGCAGGATTTGTTAAGTCATGGAGATATTCTATGTTTGTGTATTGAATATTTGACCAGCGCACGCTAAAAATAGACTTAAGTTCATTTAGTAAATCTGGATTTATTGGCTTTTGTGATAAAGTTTTCTTTAGTTGTTGTAATGTAAGGTAGGCTTCTAAATTATATAGATGTGTCTCTGGTTTATAATGCTGTAAAGCTTTAGTAGCTGCTTCAATTTGTTTTAAAAAATGGTCTATTTTTTCTTCTGTTAACATTTAATATGCCTTATTTTCATGTGCCAATTTTAGGGTCTGTTGATAATTCATAATTCGACGTCCCGCGGTTAAGCCGCAGTCATATCATTACCCATAAATCTGATGCTCCTTTATGGGGCTGCATTGTCTGGTTGAATCCGAGCCACGACCGTTAGGGATTGGAGATTTTAAGAACTCCACTCCCTAACGGTCGTGGCTCGGAGTTCCGCTCACTTGCTAAGATAAAATTAACTTGTGGGTAATCATATGGCCACGTGACGTCATAAATCAACTTAAGGCATCGTCATTAGGCCTTTTGGGCCAAACCTACAAATACCCTAGCTATTTAGTCGCATTTGTTTGCGTTTTTAATTCTATCTCATCGATTTGTTTTTTTACATACCATAGGGCTTACATTTGTAAAAAAAGCACAATTACAATTTAAAGGTCCAGTCAGATAAAAATAAATCCCACTGAATAAAAAAGCCACCTTTTAAATGTTAATAAAAATTGCACGTGGTATAACTTTTCGAATTACTTACAAAGAGTTAGCTAAAAATTATAAGAGTTTAAAAAATTGATTCACAAAGTTATCCACAGGTTGGTAAGTTCATGCAGAAAAATAAAAGAAATTTTTTATTTTAAAATCAACCAGTTAACGCAACACCATGAATTATATAAAAAAATATTAAAAAGTTATTCACATAATCAAAGTGATTATAAACGTATCAAAAAGTATTAATCTATTTACTCAGGAATAATATTATCTCGAATTGGCTTTAAAATATTTTGCAATATAACCTTTATATGAACTACGATAGGATAATTAAAATTAAAAGTTTGGGTTTACAAATATGAGTTCCGCAATAGAGCAAATTTCATTAACTGATTTTACGGAAAAAGCATACCTTGAATATTCGATGTATGTAATTTTAGACCGTGCCTTGCCACATGTAGCTGACGGTTTTAAACCAGTGCAGCGTAGAATTGTTTATGCAATGTCTGAGTTAGGTCTTAAAGCGACATCTAAACATAAAAAATCAGCTCGTACTGTGGGGGATGTGTTAGGTAAATTTCATCCGCATGGGGATTCGGCTTGTTATGAAGCGATGGTGTTAATGGCGCAGCCATTTTCGTATCGTTATCCTTTTGTTGATGGCCAAGGTAACTGGGGCTCTCCTGATGATCCTAAATCATTTGCGGCGATGCGTTATACGGAGGCGAGATTATCAGCTTACGCTGATCTTTTATTATCGGAATTACAGTTTGGGACTGTTAATTGGGTAGATAATTTTGATGCAACCTTAGAAGAGCCATCATTATTACCGGCAAGATTGCCAAATGTATTGTTAAATGGTGCAACCGGCATCGCTGTTGGTATGTCATCTGATATTTTGCCACATAATTTAACCGAAGTTGCTGATGCTTGCGTATTATTACTGCAAAACCCAGAAGCAACATTAGATGATGTCACTAATATTATTAAAGGCCCTGATTTTCCAACAGAGGCTGAGATTATTACTCCTAAAGAGATTATTAACTCTATGTATAAAACAGGTAATGGCTCCGTTAAGATGCGAGCTGTATATAACATAGAAAATAATAATGTTGTGATAAATTCTCTACCATATCAAGTGTCTGGCGCTAAGGTAATTGAGCAGATTGCGATGCAGATGCAGCAGAAAAAATTGCCGATGGTTGAAGATTTAAGGGATGAATCAGATCATGAGCATCCAACAAGGCTTGTTATTATTCCTCGTTCAAATCGGGTTGATGTTGAAGGGTTGATGTCCCATTTATTTGCAACCACCGATCTTGAGCGTAGTTATCGAGTTAACTTTAATATGATTGGCTTAGATGGCAAGCCTGCGGTTAAAAATTTAATGACCATTTTAAAAGAGTGGATAGTATTTAGATTAAGTACGGTTAAAAGACGTTTGCAATTTCGTCTTGATAAAGTGCTTGCAAGGTTGCATGTATTAGAAGGTTTATTAGTAGCTTTCATGAATATTGATGAGGTAATAGCTATTATTCGTGAAGCAGATGATCCAAAAATGTCGTTAATGGAGAGATTTAAACTTAGTGAATTGCAAGCTGATGCGATTCTTGAGATTAAATTGCGGCATTTAGCAAAACTTGAGGAAATTAAACTTCGTGGTGAAGTTGATGAATTATCTAAAGAGCGTGATTATTTGCAAAGAATTTTAGCCAGTGACAAGCTTCTTAGGACTTTAGTTAAAGATGAGATTATATCTGACAGGGATATTTTTGGTGATAAAAGGCGCTCTCCTATTATTACGCGGGGAGAATCGCAAGCATTAAAAGAAGAAGATATTTTGCCTAATGAGCCTATTACTGTTGTTTTATCACATAATGGTTGGGTCCGCGCGGCTAAAGGTTATGATATCGATGGGCGAGAATTAAGTTATAAATCCCAAGACGAATTTAAAGCACAAACTAATGCGCGCACTAATCAGCAAGTTATATTTCTTGATCACGAAGGTAAAGTGTATACCCTTCCTGGCCATGCATTGCCATCTGCACGTGGCCAAGGCGAGCCTTTAACGGGTAAGCTAAATCCTGCTGAAGGTGTTTCTTTTGTGGCGTTAATAGGAGGGGAGCCTGATGATTGGGTATTATTGGCAAATGATGCAGGTTACGGATTCTTAACGCAATTAAAAGAGCTTTATGTAAAAAACCGTAATGGTAAAGTTTGTCTTAAACTGCCAACAAAAGCACAAGTTTTACCTCCACGGATTGTATCAGATAAAGATACACTTTTAGTTGCGTGTGTAACTAATACAGGTAGATTATTAATTTTTAAAGCTAATGAGTTACCAATATTATCAAGAGGTAAGGGGAATAAATTAATTAATATTTCCTCAGCGAAAGCGCTTGTAAGAGATGAGTTTATAATTGATATACAAATATTAGCCGCAGACCAAGCGCTAACAGTTCATGCAGGAAAGCGCCACTTCACCTTAAAACCAGCTGATCTCACCCATTACCAAGGTGAGCGTGCTCGCCGTGGCAATCGTCTTCCACGTGGTTTACAAAATGTGACGGCATTAGAGGTCGATAGGGTTGGCAAAACAGGAGAATAGGGCGGCTTTGCTAAACTTGTAGC
>Ga0247839_1004548_pt1 | contig 17745 bp, 23 predicted proteins | sample LaCruzMarch2015__6_FD_192405 | JGI IMG/M metagenome (GOLD analysis project Ga0247839, IMG submission 192405) | Freshwater microbial communities from meromictic Lake La Cruz, Castile-La Mancha, Spain - LaCruzMarch2015_16m | ecosystem: Environmental > Aquatic > Freshwater > Lake | place: Spain... | reverse complement strand
AAACCTGGGAGACCGGCAAAACCTACCTCTCCCTCAACTAACAAAAACCAACCCGAAAACTACAAAAACAACCACCTTCAGAAAAAAACATCAGCCTTTTTACAGAAAAAACTTTGCGCGGCCCTGAGCCAATTGGTGTTCAAAAAATCTGCAAGAACATTATTGTTTCTCTTCTGAACTCCGCGTTTGAAGTTTTTCCCAATTTTCGTACGATTTAGTATCACAGGAACCTTTTCCGGCGTGTCTTCAAAAAACCTTGGAGCAGATGGGGGTGTTTGGCTCGCGGGATGAGTAGAGCACCCGGGAGAAATCCCAGGGGATTTGGGCTCGACCAAATGGGTATGCTGTTGTGGTTTGAATTCCGGGACCGCTATGCCGTGTATGGCTCTATCTGTAAATTCTCTAATGGGCGCGGGCAACTCGACGGTCGGTCGAGTTAGGTCAAGAGTAGGTCTCACCGATTGGGCTGCCACACTGTTGAGAGGCGAGTCAGAAGGAATGCCCCTCCAAGCGATCTCCTCGACTCGATCAGTTGGCTGAAGCTCATTCGCAAATGTAATGCGCCAAGGGTTCTCGTGCAGCAGAAGCGACTCCCCAAACATCGCAAGCAAGTATTCTGATTGGTCGGGGCTGTAAACGACCCAGCACGAATCCGCAACTGAACCGGGCGCGAGAATAGCGGCGGACGAGAATTTTTCAGTCACAAACTGCCAATACTTGGCCGGAAGAGAAATCACTGGATATAATGTATTTATATTGATTTCATCTGTTGGTCCGAGTTCGAGTGGATATTCGTTCCAATACTCCTTCCACAGAAACTTCTCATTCAAGTGAAAGATGACATCGATCGGAGTCAATCCTGCAGCTTTTGCCACCGCTGCCTCGGATGCAGTGAATACCACATGATGAGCGATGTGGTTGGTCCGGCCAGTATAGTCCGCCCCCGCATCTTTTATCCGGGAAAGTACATAAAAGTCCTCCCCTCCGATTGATAGGCAGCGGAACTGAATTACAATCCGACCCGGGTTCATCCCTTCCTGACGGCTGAACTGCGAAAACTTTTCAATTTCCCGCTGCAATGCCTCTCGGATAGCCGGGTGCTTCGCAACCGTGCCGAATCCGGAGCGACCAGCCTGAAGCAACCGGGGAGCACTTGTGTAAATAAGTTGAAAGGCCATGGTCTAGGACCCTTGACTAGCTGGAACCAGTTCCGGCTCGATATGCGAGAGAAGCCAGAGAAGTGGAACATCAACGAGTATTGGAGAAATTTTGTTGGGATTCGGGCTGAAGATCGGATGCCCGTTCACGTCTTTGCCGACACGCTCGGGTGAACAACCAAATGAACTAACCGGAAAAAGCCTGACATTACTGGATATAATCTCAGCATTGGCAACAATGGCAGGCGCGATGTCCATGAGCAGGTTACGAACAATCTGCGAGTTCGTTTCAACGGCTTGCAGATCGAGGCCTCCGCTCTCGATCGGATCGGTGAAGCAGCGCTCCCCGAGAAGCCCCTGCCAGACGTCGCATTTTCCAATAACCAGAGCGAGCGGAGTGTCAATTTTCTTGCGAAAATCAATCCCTTGAAGCGTCTTCACCCGCGCATTCATTTCGGCGAGAATCGTTTCCTGTTGGTCGAACCGTTGGTCGCTGATCTGAGGATCGTGATGACCGGCAAGGAGCTTGCGGAATTCCAAATTGTAGGTGGGATCGAATAAAAATATGATCCCCGAGGCTGCTGCGACATGCTGCGCTCCGGGAGAATCGTTACTGTTGCGTGTCGGCTCAAAATGCTCGCCTGCGTTATCGTAGAAAACTGCCGTAACCGCTTGTTCAGGGCGCTCATTTCGTGATAGGTTGAATATGAAAGGTTTTGGCATTTTGACCTTTCGCCCCATGCGCTGCACATCAATATACATGTCCCCCTCAAGATCGGTTTTTGCCAGCATGGCCTCTGCTGGCGACGCCCCTGAAAACAGCTTGTTTTTCATCTGGGTGAGTTGGATGTTTTCCGAAGGATCCCCGTCGTAAAATGCCACCCCGAACTTTTTATTAAGCGTTGTTTGGAGCACCTTCACAACAACGCTGAGGAAATAGGATTTCCCCGACGCTGGCGCTCCAACAAGCGATATGATGTGCTGCACCAAATCCAAGAAGCCCGGCGGCAGCTTCCTATGACAGTTTGGGCATGCTGTTTCTGTCGCGCAATCACCCATTGCATCCAAAGCCTGCCCGCGATCATTGAAACGGGTGGCTTGAAAGCGTATCATGGCTTCCTCCCCGAGAAGCGAGTCTCCCCTCAGGGAGGAGTGTGCCGCGATGTGCATCACATCCCCCCTGTCGAACCGCAGCCAGCAGGCAGGGCAGGTGAAAGCACCGGTATCGGTATTGACTTCATGCTCGTCAGTTAATTTTGGCTGCGAAATATTTGCAGCAGAAGGTGCGACGGATACAATTTTTGGCGGTCGGACTGAGGAAAATCCCAGAGTGGGCGCAACCTGAGAGAGGTAAAAACCCGTTGTGCTGAAAGCTTGCGCAAAAATCGCTGTATCCGACATGGACATAGCCATTCCAGCCGCCGAAACAAGCTCCCGACGGGGAGAGGGGCCCGCAAGAAGCTGCGAATCCGAACCGAAAATACGCCAGGAATCCCGATTTCGAGTGGCGAGCCATTCCCTGTGTTTCTTTGTAAATGAGAAGAGGATCAGATGCTGATCGACCAACATCGCGTAATCCCTGTCTAAAAGAATCAATTCTTCGGATTTCCTCTCGCCGTTCAAAATGATCTCGCCATTCAGCGACCTCAACCTGACACACCCGTTCTCTTCCCCAAACTCACAGAGCGCTTGGTCGGAGTCATCAACTGCGAAATTAGCCTCCCGACCGCCAATCCATGCAGGAAAGTCACCAAATGCGGCCCCTCTCCCCGTAGTGCATTCACAGATCGCGATCTTTGGTTTTTGAAATAGCATAAGTGATTACATGCTTACGTAGATGCTGTTAGAGAAGGAGTGTCAAGCCGAGCCGGATTGGATGGTTTCTCACCAGTGTTCAGAGCGCTGCCAGGACCTTGGTTGCTGTTGTAGTCAGATTGCTGGTTTGCAGCAAGATATCGCTTTCCAGAGAATAGAAAATCCGATCTTTATGCAATACCTTGATCTGCATCAATTTTGAGAAGGCAGCTTGTGACCTTCTGGTTTGCCCATTTTTTACAACGACCTTCTCAGGAAGGTCTTGACGACATAGAGAAAAGCAAAGAATGATCCCATAAGAATGAAATTCCGATTCGCGCTCCTCGGCTTGATTATTTTGGCCAACGCTGCATGCCATTCATACAGCAAACAGCAAGATACATACAGCGCGGCAGTTTCTAGCCTTACCACAAAACGCGCCAAGTCTCTCAAAAGTGCTGGTTGCAGAATCATCAAGGTGAATTCAAATCGAGGTTATGTTGTGGCAACAGGAAATTCTCCTGTGCATACCCCAAGAGCAGATGCATTGAGGCTCCAAAATGCTCCCATTTACCTTGCAACAACCGAAAGCATATCCTCTGACGAGCCAAAAGTGTTTTCGTCGGTAACTGGGTATTTGGTCGCAAAATAATTACGCCTCCACGACGACCTTGATCACAGAGTTGCACTAATCTCATTCACATTGAGTCCCTAGTCAGTGCATCATCATTTCTGAAGCGGCAGCAGTTACTGTTCTGCTCGGACCACGACAATTTCAGCAAATGTTCCCGGCTTGACGGACCTTGTAACGCTTGTGATTCGTAGAGGTTGAGCCTGATCGATATGAATTCCAGCCGTGGAATCTATCGGGTCCATTGGAAGACGCCCGCGTCCGGGAAACGATGGAATTCCGTTTCTGAAGGTGGCCCGAATCTCTGTGGAATACCCTCGCACGAATCCACCAGCCCAGATGGGATACATCACGACGGTGTTGCCAGAAATACTTGATGCAACAAAATCCCCAGAAAACCAAGTATCATTGACTTGTTGTCCGACAAGTTTCTTTAGATCCCGGGTAGTAACAAATCGTGATTTTGAACTCGGTCGAAGGGAAGTGCCCCCACCATCAGATTGCTTCGGCTGAACCGTTGCCGCCTTTGATTTCGGTTTCGAGGATTGAGCCTTTGATTCGTTTGAACTCCGAGATTCGCTTTGGGCTGGTTGCCTCGTTTGCTGGGTGGCTGGAGAATTGGTTGGGCTGGACTCTTTCTTTTTCTCCAGATCAGAGCTGACTTGGTTGAGGATCTCATTGAGGGTTTCACTGCGGGCCGAAGCTCCAAAGAAAAGACAGATCGCAGCGAGCAGCCATATGGAAATGCATGTCGTTTTCACGTTTTGTTCGGCAGGTATTTTAGTTTGCGGTTTATAATAATTCTACCCACACCCACTGGCACATTTATGCCATTGCACTAATCGGAGCGCAACAGTATGTCAGGTGCCGGTGAAAAAGCGAGCAACCTCAGATGCTGATCTCAGGGAATTGTTGGTCTTTGGTCAAGATTGCATTTCGGGATGGACTTTCGGTCCTGAGCAGAAACCAGAGCGGAGACTAACAAATAGGCGCGAGCGCCCGAGAGTGGCGGTCCCCGTTGGTGTCCACGATATGGACGCGGTGGGTCAATATGCCGCGCACCTGGCCTTATAGGGACAAGTCTGCTCTTCTGCCAGCATCCCCTGTGCAGCATCCAGATCAGGGCCTATTTAATTTGAGGCGATTTCAAAGCCGACGGAGTCATCCAAATCGAGGATGACGAACACGGGAGCTTTCGAGCTCGTGCCGAAAGCGGCAATATCGCGGTGATATTCCAGCAGGGCGGTTTGTCGTGGGGTCATGGCAAATCGATGCCAAAGCATCCAAAGACATGCTTGAGATGTTTTTTGGACTTCTTCTCGGAAACCTTGGCGATTATGGAGAGTTCGCAGCAGTCGTCTAGTTGTTGATCGATAAATCCCGCCGCTTCATAGGGTGAAAAGGCCAGCGTGCGGAATCCCGGTCGGGAGCCTGACACATACGCAGTCTTTGAGATGCAGAAAACCACAGTTTGCAGCCAATAGCTCTCTGGTGCGGCATAGTAGATCCAGCAGGGAGATGATTCGTTCGCCTTGCGGATGAACGCGACGAACTCGGGTATCTGGTAGACTTCCCGGGAATCGTAATCGTAGCCGGTCACCATAAATATAACACTGCCGGGTCCGGCTTGGATGAGGGGGTTGTTTTTGTGGACTCTCAGCTCATGGACGAGCCGCTCCGTGAGGCAGTTCTCGACCTCGAATCGTGAGATTTGGTAGGTGACAATAGAATTTTTGAAGTCTGTTTTGCTCATATCAGTTGGCACGTTTCCGGAGAGGAGGGTATGGGTTTTTGTATGGATTTTCATTTATTGGTGTAGGGTGATCTATTTACTGGAGGGGTCGTCATCCAGATGGTGCTAAAGATTCCGGCCGCTTCCGCCAGCAGGTAGAAGGAGGCGCCGAGCAGGAGGGTTGCCAGGCAGGCGAGGATGCGCAGTAATCCGAGGCAGATATCGGAGGCGGCTTTGGCGAGCAGGACGCCGATGAAGATGGAAAGTATTATTGTCATTGTTTGTTGGGGGTTGGGTTTTCAGAAGAGATTTGTTCTCCGCGTCCTTAGGGGGGGCCGAAAGGTCCCACGCGACGCAATAGTGGTTGAGGTTGCACGAATGACCTGACCGAATATGGCAGGGGTGTTGTTGCTGCTTTGGCAATTTGCCTGCGGTGTCGATCAGTCGATTTTTCCGTCAAACTACTGGAGTCGTAGCGCCGGTTATGAGGGCGGAATCCCCAGATACGCGGCGACACCTTTCAGGTGCTGGAGCCCGATCCTTTTTGGCACACCGACCCGTAGGTGGAGAAGTGCCACGGTCGGAAGCGAAGCGGCAAAGAATTGTATCAGGTCCGCCTCCCTGCACTGGACATGGACCGCTCCGTTGGTTCGGCGCACGATCAGGTTCGGGATGGATGCAAACGCGACCGCGCGCAGGCAATCGCTGGATATGTCGGCCCCGAAGAGCCAACTCGGCCAAGCTCGGTGCGCTTCTGCGAAGTACGATCGGACTTCAGGAATTTCAAAGAGTTCATCTTCCACGTTGTCGTAGCCCCCGACTGTGTAATGGATGCGCCCGCACAAGGGGCGCAGTTCGGCCTTTTGGCGCTCCAAGCTGAACGTGCTGAGCAGCCTCGATATGTCTTGGGATTCGATTTCCTCCCGTGTCGTCACGTAGAGCGTGCCTTTGGGTTTTAGGAGCAGGGGTTTTCGCTTGGTGCGGGGCGCATTCCGGATGAGGCGAATCAATGTGGCGTTAAACTTTCCGGCACCGGGCTCAAGAGCTGTTTGGCTGATCATGAGCGGGGGAACTCCTGGCTTTCGATGTGGCCTTTGACATATTTCCGCACCGGCTCGAGCCTCTGGTGGACCGCCGCCGGCGAAATTCCGAGGCGCTTGGCGATCTCGCTCTGGGTCAGCCCTTCGTTCAACATGTCGATAAGGATCTGCGCGTTTCGCGCACGCAGGAGCTTCTTCTTGAGCGCGTTTCGCAGGGCGGCAAACACCATTTGCCGCTGCTCCTCATACGGGAGTTGCCAAAGGCTCGTGTAGCATGCCGGATGGGTGCAAACGGCCTGTGGCAGCCCACTGATTTCCTCCCCATAGCTGTGCAGTTGCCAGTGCCTCTTTGTCCGCTTTTTTAGGGTTTGCGAAGCACTTTTGATGCTGGCCCCGAGCGATCTGCGAATCTGGCTATCGATTACCAGGCGGTTCCTGACGGCGGTTGCCGCGATCAGTTCCGGGTTGCCCGCCAGATATTTGCCGGCAGCAAGGAGATAAGCCTCCTGGCGGACCTCCTGCTCCCGTCCGCTCAGTATCCCGTTATAGTGTTTATCGGGCAGGCGCTCTTTGAGGATCACGTCAAGATGGACAGCCAAATGATCATTGGCAGCCTGATTCTCACGATCATCGCAAAAGTTAAGCCATGCGAGGGCGACGTCTGGTGAATAACCTGCACTCTTGGAAGAGGCAGCCGATTTTCCTGTAGTAATCATAACAGAAAAAATTCTTTCCCTGATAAAATGCCGTGCCGACAGGCAGGGGGTTTTCTCAGCGAAAAGCCCGGGGTTTTTACGGCCGGGTACGGCCTGACAAAAAATAGACCCTTAACCAAATGCGACTTGCGGACTGATGGTAGTGAGAGCCCATGCATATACCCACACGCCCGCCTGCCAGTTTCTATTCTACCATCCTTCGCCTGAGCCGAGAGGATGCGAAGAAGTTCGATGCTCTGATCGCGCGAGAGAACATTTTTGAACCTCTCGTGGATGATTGCGCACGATTATGGCGGGAACAATTGAGCAGACAGTTCCCAAACAAGGTACTGTGCCGCCATGCGATGCTAGGACGATGCGTTTTAGTATCGGCGCAGCATTGCATTGTCCAGGGATGCAGGGCTCCGGTTGCGGTTGCGATGGCGCTGCATCTTTGTGACTGCGCAGAACTACAGGTTTTGCAACAGGAGGAAGAAAATGCAGGTTGAACCCAAAGCCGTCTCACCCGGCGGACGCCCCGAGCGGATTGTCCGGTTCTTTGGAGCTGTGGATGCTGACTCTGTGCGGCCTGTGATCGAAGCTCTCCTGTCGTTCGGATCCGAGGGATCCGATCCGGTCGTCCTGCATCTTTCAAGTCCCGGGGGTTGCGTCTCCTCTGGGCTCAGCGTGATCGACGTGATGCGACACATCCTGGCCCCTGTGTTTGTGGTGGCCTCTGCGACCGTGGCCTCCATGGGAGCGGTGATCCTGGCGTGCGGTGAACCCGGCTTCCGCTACGCGCTCGCGCATAGCCGCATCATGCTGCACCAGAGTTCCGGTCGCACGGCGGGGCGCCTGGAGGAGATCCAATCCGCCACGCGTTTCCACCGGGAGCTTGATCAGGAGCTCGAAGAGATCCTGATCTCGACCACAAAACTGCCCCGCGCCCGCCTGCGCCGGATCCTGCGCCAGGAACGCTTTCTCTCCGCTCCGGAGGCCCGCGAACTCGGAATCATCGACCACATCCTATGACAAACACATCACACGAACCCCCGCTCTCGCTCCACGATCTCTGCATGGTGATCATCGGCTTCCGCCGCCACCTGCTGGATCGGCGGGCCAATCTGGCCTCCCCCGGCTATCACCTCGATCTCGACGACTTGAAGGCGGCGGCAACCGCCGGATTTCTGCGCGCGGTGCCCCCGCTCTGCTCTGAGCTGATCGGAAACATCAACGCCTATCGCCTGGCCACGGGCAGCGAAAAGTTTTCGGCGGCGCTTGAGTCTCTGCAATCTCTGCACGACAACCCGCAGCTTGTCTTCAGCCTCAGCGCCCGGGAGCTCCATGAACACTATTTTGTGTCCAAAGAGCTGATCGAGGAGATCAAAAATGCTGCGGAAGACCCATTTGTAGGAGGCGAGATCTAAATGCTTGCGACGCTTTCTCCCGAGGATCTGTACAAGCATCTGCTGGTCTTTGGCTCGACCGGGTGCGGCAAGACCCGCAATGTCATTCTGCCCTTGCTCGCGCAGGTTCTCGGCCGCGATGCCAGCGATCCCGACAAGCGGGCCGGGGCTCTGATTTTTGACGTCAAAGGCGACATGCCGGACCATGTGCAAGCCGTGATGAAAGCTGCCGGGCGCGATGACGAAATCATCACGATCGGTCGCGGTGGCAATGCCTGGTTTGACCCGTTTGCCGGAATCGGAAATGACAGCCGGGCGGTGGCCGAGCGCCTCATTGAAATGGTGCGCGGCCTGCACCCAGAATCAGGTGGCGGCTCTTATGATGATTTTTGGCGCGAGAACAACCGGCGGCTTTTGCAGGTGGCTGCCGTGGTGGCCCGAGCACGCGGTCTCGGGGATCTGGGCGGGATCGAGGGAATCGCTTATGCCATCCAACTAATCTGTGCGATCCGCTCGGAGGACAGTGACCATGAAGGCGATGCTAAGGAGTTTCTGGAGATCGCACAGAAAGGAAACCTGATCTCCGCCCAGGAGGCGGAGATGGCCCGGCAGTATCTTTGCGGCGAGACAAACGACCTTTCCTCGAGCACTTGGTCGTGCATTGTCAATTACGCGCGGGCCTACGTCTCCTGCCTGCGCGACAGCCACGTGGCCGGCATCCTGTCTCCCTCAGGCGGACAGGAGTTCCAGCCAGAGGACGTGATCGACCGGGGCCGTGTTGTGGTCGTGGCCTTGAGCCGGATCCATTTCGGACCGGGTGCGGAGATTTACCGCAATCTCATCAAGACCGCTTTTCAGGCATGCGCCCTGCAACGTCATAGCCGTTCCCATTTTGACGGCACCATCGTGCGCCGGATCAATTCGACGCGTCCGGTGTATTTCGTGGCTGACGAGTTTCCTTCCTTTGTCACAGCGGGTTCCAGCGACGATGGGGACGCGTTCTTTCTCGATAAATGCCGCGAGGTCAGAGTCGGGTGCATCCTCTCGGCCCAGGGGATCAGCGCGCTGACCGGGCGCATGCGCTCCGGGGCCCGTGTGGCCCATCTCCTTAACAATTGCTGCACGAAAATCTTCATGGCCACGGATTGCGTCGAGACGATGCAATATTTTGATTCGGCAGTTCCAGAGTCCCCAGAAAAGGAGGAGGACGTGATCTACGCACGCACCCCCGCCCCGGCTGCTTTCCGTCTCCCGAATTACGAGTTCGCCCCGCCACAGCTCTGGCTCGAAAAATCCATGACCACCGGCCGCTCCAGCGGGCGGAAATTCACCTCATCCATCCTGCGCCAACTCAAGATCGGCGAGGGAATTCTTCTGCGCCCCCAGGGCTTTGCCGAGCGTGTGACCTTTTTCCCCTTCCAGCCACCCGTATGAATATTCCGTCTTTTCTTCTCCAGCCCGAGCCCGGGCAGATCATCCAGATTTACGTCCGCCACCGATGCGTGGATTTCCGCTATGGCTTCTGTCGCGCGATTCATCACGCGGGCGGGCAGGTGCAGTTCGTGGGAGGATTCCGCCGCCGCGAGGATCCCTCGCTGTCCACTCCCTGGGCCGAACCGCATGACTTCGGGATTCAACCCTTCGAGCGATTTTCCTTCGAACTCGCACCCGAAGCCGAATGGATGTCGCTGACAACACCTCCCCAAATATCTCTATGAAAATAGCACTTCCTCCAGGGGCGAACGTGCTGATCAGAAAACTCTCGGCCTGCAGAAGTCCGGTTGCCGAGCCGGCCTCCTGGGCTGAGTGGGTGCCCGGAGGCTTAAACAACCGGGGATCGCTGCCGGTAGATTACGAGCTCAGGGGTATTCTGCTCGCGCCAGTTCAGGCTGGCGGCCAAATCCATGTCTATCGCACCCACCGCAATGGAACCGAGGTCGGAGGATTTTTCACCTCCACGATGATCGTCAGCATTCTGAGTGACTCCATGGTCGAGACATTCAATTCGATCTACCTCGTTATCAAAACCACCGTCCAAAAATACTACAAGGAGCACGAATGAAACTACTATGGCTAACCGACCTCCACCTAGACCGCGTGGAGGACAAACCCCGGATGGAATTCTACAAGCGGCTGCGGAGCGAGCAATTCGATGCTGCCGTGATCACCGGAGATATTTCCACCGCACAATTCCTCCAGGGCCATCTGAGGGAGTTGGGGCAGGTCTGTGCTCCGAAGCCAGTGTATTTCGTCTTGGGAAACCATGATTTTTACGGTTCCTCATTCGATGCTGTGGATCGGGCGGTCGCGGATGTTTGCAAAGAACAAATGAACCTGCGCCATTTGGGCCAAGGAGAAATTATCCCCCTAGTCGATGGCGAGGCTCTGGTTGGGCACCGAGGCTGGGCAGACGGGAGGGCAGGCTGGGGGGAGAGCACCTTTGTCCGCAATCGAGACCGCCGTTGGATTTCAGATTTTCGCGGTCTTTCCAAAAATGCCATGTTCGGCAGAATGGCGGATATCGGCCGTGAATCCGCCAGGCATTTCCGGGAAGTCCTGCCATACGCACTCCAGTGTCACCGAAGCGTCTGGGTCGCGACGCATGTTCCTCCTTTTGCGAGCGCCGCCATTTATCGTGGAAAGCCCTGCGATCGGGGACGTCAACCACACTTTGTAAACTTTGCCGCCGGGGGTGTCCTTGCAGGGATCGCGAGACAACATCCGCGAAGCCGGTTGACCGTCCTGTGTGGGCACACGCACAGCAGAGCTCAGGTGACGGTTTCGGAACAGGTTCGCGTCATTGCCGGAGAAGCCAGAAAAGGTTGGCCGCAGATGCAGAGGATTTTTGGTGTATCCGAGGCGGGAATCCCTGCCATCTGATACAGAATTCAAGGGCGTCAAACTACATGAGCAACATTGGCAACAAAGTGGTCGATTGGAGCTTAATGGTCATGTCGATAAAAAAAAGGCGCGGTGACCTGCAGATCCCCGCGCCCCCCCAGGATTCGGCTCACTCCTTGCGGACTTTGCCTTATCGTTGGTGGTCTCATTATAATTTGCGCGCTTTGTGAGCGCGATCGACCGCGTGACTCGGTTAAAAGCCCCGCTGCATTGACTATTTGCTATTTGGAAATCATACCGTCAAGGAAAAAATCGCGAAAGAATGGGGCCGTGAATTTATTGCCCTTCTTCAGTGCACAAAGGCACCGCGCTGAACTGTCGCCATGAATGGGCGCCGCCCCCGAATAAATCGCATTTCCTCATCTCCGATTTGTCAAACAGAACCCAATACCCCCCCTAGCCGGAGGAAGGGGGGTGATCGCGGGGGGAGGGAGAGGGCGATGACTAGCCCTCCCCCTGCGGAGACGGTTGTCTAAACGGATCATCTCGGCAAACAAACCCTCAAAATATTGAAAAAGAGCAAAACCATATGCCAGGTCGGCTTCGCCGTCGCGGGCTTCCTGTGCGTGTCCGCCGGCAGGGGTGAGGGTCGAAAAGAAGCCGAATGGATCACGAAAGCCTAAGTTTCCTTCTCGACCTCACTCTGGGCGGATCCCGTTTTTGTCGAACATTTCTTGATCTCACAATCCCGCATGAGCGCTCTCTCGTGTAGGATCGTATCGAGCAGGAGTTCCTCGAGAAAACGACAACCCTGCTGGGTTTGCACCGCCTCCGGGATTCCCTCACGCCCGAGGCGAACGAAGGTTTTTCGAAGGTAACTCGGAACCTTGGCCGCCATAAGTGTGAGCATTTGATGGTAGTCATCATTCCGGAGCGCCGGAAGGATGAGCATTTCTTTGCGGAACCGGTTGACAAGCTCTCGCGGCAGGGACTGGGAGAGGGTGCCGAGATCAGGCGGCGGCTCGGCATGCTGTTCCCCGAACCCCATCGCCGCTTTTGCACGGCGTTCCCAGAGATGCTGGAAGGCACCCGCCGCGATTACAAACGTTCTGTTTTGGAGAGTGTCTTTGGCGTCCTTGTAGTCGTCCCTTCCGTAAATCATATTCGCCTCATTGGTAAGGCCTTGCGGTATCTGAAGGTCCAAAAGGCGGAACACCTCATTTCGCAGAAAGGACTCCCAAGACGTAGTTCCGCCAACCTTATCCACTTCGTCCAGAAAGACAACGACCCCGGTAGCGGTTTTGCTATTTTTCAGAAATTTAAAGAGCGCAGGCCATGTGGACGCCGCGCCGCGTGCGCTGGTACCCAGAAGGACCCATTCGGTGACCGCGAGACCGAGGAAGTTGGCGCCGACCTCATCAGCCACAGCTTTTGCCAAAAATGTTTTACCGCTTCCGCTCGGGCCGATAACAAGCGTGTTGGTTCGTGGGCGCAGGGGGAAGGTTGTTCTTTGCATGGAAAAGCAGGCGTTTGCAACGGCCACGAGCTTTTCAAAAGCCGGGCGCTGATGATCAAGAATCAGTGGGGAAGGTTCGCTCAAGGGATATACGGTTTGTGGATGGAGAGATGGAGGCGGAAGGGACTGCCCTTCCGCCCCGCATTCCGGTGGTCTGGTCCGGCGTGCTACAGCTGGACGTCCGAGCGGATCTTGGCCACAATGTCCGGGGCAATGACCCGCTTCAGGCACTGCCATTCCTCCTCTTGGGTCAATTCCCGCACCGCGCTCTCCAGCGGGCACAGAGCGTTCACTTCCTCGGGAGCCATTTTTGCGAGCAGCGAACTCATCGGGGTTGGATTCCGACCCATACGCAGGCTGTAGGCCGGGTATTTGGCGCCTTTGGGCTGCGTTTTTTCGACGCAGACGAGCACGCCCTTTTCCGGGTGCAAGGGATCGCCGACGAGTTGGCCGTTCTCATCGCGGTCTTTCGTGAGCTGCCAGATCTGGTAACCCAGTCCCGGCGTCCCGCCGCGCGATGCGTCGTAACCCGAGCCCAGAAAGAGACGGGCGACGGTTTGGCCCTCCTCTTCGAGCACGGCCCAGAAGACAGACATGGGATCGGTGAGGAGCCTCACGCCGGCCTTGTTGGCTTTACTGTAGAGGGACTCAGGGTGGTAATCCCGGCTCCATGCGTAGGCATGGTCCCACATGCTTTTCGCATTCTTTCGGAGGTTTTTTGGGTGCGCAAATCGCCCGCCCTCATAGTTGAGGACGTGGATGCACATCATCCAGGAGTGGATGCTCTGCTTGATCGCTGGGACGATCCTGAACCATGTCTGGCCGACAGGAAATTTGAGGCGCCGCGCCGCATATTCCGGTTTGAGGACTTGATCCTGGTAGTTGGATTCCCTGGGCTTTGTCCAAGGCGTTGTTTCGTTGTTGTTGTTCTCATCAGGCGACGAGAATTCGATGTTGTTAGTCATGGTGACTTTTCCTTCGTTTGGGTTGTTGTTGTTGTTCCTGGCGCGGCATCGCCGCGCCAGGGTGCATGTCACGGACATGGCGATTGCCAGACCGTTTCACTTCATCTCCGGCAGCCTAAAAATCAGAACCAAATCCGATCCAAAACGGCCTTCAATTACTCTTAGTCAATTCTTACTCCGCAAAGGCGAGTCTCTCGAAAGAGAGACTCTGCCAGCGGATTCATCCCGTAATATATCCCATGACTGAGTCAGGGTATAAAAACCCAGTTGTTTCAGTTCGTATTCTTTGGAACCGGACTGATGAGCGGGGGCGATGCGAATCCCGCAAAGCATCTCTCAAAACAGATTGTCTATTCTTCTGCATCAGACAGGCGTTTGAATGGTTTGCCTCAGGCGGGGACTAACAACCCTTAGTAGTCAGGACGAGCCTCTCCGCAGGAGGGTAGACCGATCCTTTTGAAGAGATGGTAAAAGTTAGCTGTCTGATATTCGCTGGCGCTTGTCATACGGCGAGAACCGTCTGCTGAGCCGATTCTCCTTCGGATACGGGCTTCTTGATGGCGAAAGTGCCTGTCAATCAGGCTCAGAAAACCGGGATCATAGGCCCATCTGTGCAATTGTCCGGCCCATGTAAACCAAGATAGGTCGTCATGGACATTACCGGCTTTTTCCGCCCAGTTGCGTCCAAAGGATGATGCGAGCACCCGATGCCGGAAGCTTCTGATGAGGCGTTCCGGATCGAGGGGAGACCTCCCGAGTCGACTTGATTCTTGGTAGTTTTGAATTACTTCGGTGGCGAGAGCGCTGATTTTGTCTTTGCGCTTATTGACAGATTCAGGGCGCAGGCGAGAGGTTCCGTCCCGGCAAAACTGGAATCCCAGGAAAGAAAGCCACGGGAACTCATCCATCGTCACGTTGTTTCCCCACAGGTAGGGCCCCTTGGATTTCGCATCCTTCCAGAAAAGTTTTTTACCATCAGAGATGTATGGCTTGAGAACCGATAGCGGGTGGACAGGGAGGCGTAATTTGGCCATGACCCCCAGATACTCGGTTAGTGCCCTCTGACATGCAGCGCGGTCCTCCGAGATGATGATCGAGTCGTCGCAGTATCTCCAGTAGTGGACGCCTTCGGCTTCCATGGCACGATCAGCACGATCCAGAACGATGTTGATCAAGTGCCCCGAAAGAGCACCGCCCTGCGGAATGCCCAGATCCGCATCAAGCGGTGATGGATGCAACGCCAATAACTCGGGGCTGTGCCACTTTTCTTTCGCCTCCGGGCACGCGGGCAGCACGTTTGCAGGGAAAGAGTAACTGCGCAGATAGGCCTTAATGATGCTTTTGATCTGTGGGTCCAGATTCTTTCCTTGACCGGCCATGCGCTCCACCAATTTGTGAACCGCTCCACTTATTGTTTCGTGAGGCACCACATCAAAGCAGCTCTTAATGTCGCATTCCGCCACATAAACGGGAGCGTTACGGCGAGAGGAATTGATTTCCTGGATCTCATGAAGTGCCGAAACCGCGCATCGGTCTCGTGCTATCCGGTATGCCACGCTGCCAGTGCCCAGGAATGGATCGATTTGCTCCCCAAGAAATCGTGCCGCCAGGGAGATAATGATCGCATCATTAAGCGGGTAAATCGCAAGGGCGCGGATTTTTTTGGGGTTGGATCGGTCGGGAAACGTCGGGATGATCTGGGGCAATTCGAGACTTAGGTCGGGATCAAGCCCTCGCATCCGAATCACTTCAACTTCGTGGCGCAAGTTCCTGGCCCAGAGTGATGGCGTCCCATTTTTGAGCCCTTGTTCCATGAGTTCCGCCATTTCAGAGCGTAGCGACTCCTCGGAAATGGACCGCAGGAAAATATCGGGCTTTTTCTGGCCCGATGTCAACGGGGGATAAATGTTGGGTAGTGGATTGGTCGGCTCTGGGACCGCTCCCGGACACTCCCGCTCCCAGCGCTGCCATTTCTCCCGTTTAGCAGCGAGCCGTGCCCAGCGGGACGCAAGAGCTCCTATAATCCGATCGCTGGTGAGCCACTGCCGAAACCAAAGAGGTTGGGAACCATTGTCTTGGGAGGTCAGGGCAACGGCGGGAGCATTTTTCCGCTGTTTTGTCGGGACAACATTCGAGTCATCCCGATTAAGGAACGTTTGCTGTCGATGACCGTTCCGGTCAATTGTGCTCGACAATAGGTTGCCCCCGCCGCTGCTATCTGACTCCGCTTTCGCAGAAATTGGATTAACCGTTCCCACATTGTGGAATTGGGGCGTCGACCTTCTGCTGTCCAGTTATTTCTGTATTTTTCTTCACGTCGTCGCTTAACTATGCGAGCACCGTTTGTTAAATACTTGGCGTTGTGCAATAAGCGCATGAATAGGAGCCTAGGAAAATACCTTCTCAAACGGCATATGCAACGATTTCAACCCATGAATCCCGGTCGTTATTCTGTGGGGCTTCTTAGATTTGGTAGATATTCAGGCGCTCTCCCGCCCCGTGGTGCGTTCCATTGGCGAGTCTTGTGCCAGGCTTTTGGTTGTCCCCAGCAACTCATCTGCATGGCTTTTGCCCAGCTGACTTGGCGAGAGGGACTGCGCGATATTGCCGAGAATGTGAATACGTGATCGTTCGGGTGTTCCCATCCGGGCTCTTCCGAGTCGGTGGCCTACTGAAGCGTCGCTGGCAGATGCCAACGAACAGCGGTACTGGCGGCTTTCTGAGCAAGAAATAGATCCCGAGATCTACCCAGTTGGGGCCGCGTGACGGATAATGCCACGGCATCGGGGAAACGTTGAGCATCCCCAGAATTCCTTTCCTGGCTCACGTCCTTTGGCGGCAGTTCTGAGCACCATGCGTGAGCCACATTTCGGGCACTGTTTCTCGGGATTCTCAAGTGCGGAGATCACTGCGGAGTTTTCAGCAGTCAGAAATTCCCCAATCCAAGTTACGAGCTTTTCACGGTCGATGACTCCAATCGCGTGCTTTTCAGCCAGCTCCCGAGCCTCGTTTGTCACTTCCCTGGCGACCAAGTATCCTTGGGTGATCCCTTCATGGACCATTGATCCCATCAATTCCCGCACAACAGCGACTCCACACTTCCAGGTTGCCCACTTTTTGCACTGAATGGCTATGCGGGCTCCCTCTGTCTCGACAATGAGATCAATCCCACCATCCGGTTGGGCTCCCCCGCGAGACTCCACCCTGTAGCTCGATTGCTCAAAGAGCACCGCAACGAGCTTTTCAAGTTGGAACCAGTCGAGATTGTCCAGACACGAGCCAATGTCAGAAGATTTCGGCCGGACATCAAGCGGCGGATCCCATTCATCGTTCTGAGTTATTTTTTTCGGTGCCGGTGTTTTGATCGCCACCACTTTCCAGACAAGAAAAATGACTCCAAACGCTACTGCCAAGATTAAGGCGATAGTAAACGCCATCCCAGCAAGGCCAAGGAGAGCGACCACTGGCCCCGGGGCTGAAGTTCCGACGCCTTTGCTCCCCGAGCCACCAGCCAGAACACCATATCCAACAACAAGCACAACAAGAGCAACCACCGCTCGGATAATTCCCTCCACGTCTGGGCCACGGCGACGCCTGCTCATCGTGGATGATTTGAGCCTTGGGAAGGTTTCATTTTAACCGGCAGGACAATTTCTCAGCCGACATACTCCAGTTTCGCATCCTCCGATCCCAGCGCCAGGAAAGTGGAAATCCCGAGAAGCAAGCCGTAGGGAAGCCAGATACAATTGATGCCTGCCATCACGAGGACGAACGTCCGCTTCTGCCGCCTTGCAATGCAATGTCCGGCGTAAAAAGTGAGCCCCCCGAGAGTCCATCCGCACAGGATGACAACACCCATGACGCCTGCGACGACCCGGAAAATAATCACCGGTGGCCCTGCGTTTGTCTTAGGTTGGATGATCTGTTGGCTGCTGTGCGTATTCGAATTCTGGTTGCCGGTGGACTGG
>Ga0247839_1004546_pt1 | contig 17747 bp, 16 predicted proteins | sample LaCruzMarch2015__6_FD_192405 | JGI IMG/M metagenome (GOLD analysis project Ga0247839, IMG submission 192405) | Freshwater microbial communities from meromictic Lake La Cruz, Castile-La Mancha, Spain - LaCruzMarch2015_16m | ecosystem: Environmental > Aquatic > Freshwater > Lake | place: Spain... | reverse complement strand
AGGTTGGTCGCGGTTGCACCGGCGAAGTCGAAGGTGAAGCCGGCGGCCGTGGCCAGAGCCGTACAGTTGGCGATCCGGTTGGCGCGGACTTCCGGGCCTTGGGCGGCGATCTGCAAGGTGGCGCAGGCGTCGACGAAGCCGTTGGCGAAGGTCTGGCTGCCCGGAGCGAAGTTTTCACCCAGGTTGGGCGCCCGGAACGAGGTGTTAAAGCTCGTCTTGAAGGCGATGTCCCGGATCGGACGGTAGACCAGGTTCACGCCATAGACGTTCCCCTCACCGGCGGTGGTGTAGTCGAAGGCGCGGTAGGAGCCGCTCAGTTCGGCGTATTCGCCCATCCAGCCGTCACGGAACAGCGGGATCGACAGTTCGGCGAACCATTCCTTCGATTCATACTCGGAGGCCGGGAAATCAGCACCGGTGTTCAAGAACAGCAGGCGGTCGCCCGTCGTGCGCGAACGGCCCACACCCTCGGTGAACTCCTTGCGGTATTCAGCGCCGATGGCCATGCCGATCTCGCCGGCACCCCAGAAGTCCCAGAGCTGGCCGGAAACGACCGCCAGGCCTTGATCCTGCTGGTTGACGTGGCTGACGACAATCGCTGCGTCGACATAGTCCAGGGCCGCCTGGCTCTGGTTGCCGGCACCGAAGACGTTCAGCGGCACGCAGTTATCGACGGCGGCCTTGAACGTGGCGTTATTGTTATAGGCGGTCCGGCCAACGTAGACGTTGCGGACGTAATCGTCCAGGTCGCCCACGCCCGACCGCTCGATCCGGCGAGCGCGGCAGACGATCTCGCCCGGACGGCCGTTGACGACGCCGGCCGTGTCCACGACCGCGTCAGCGGCCAGGGCGAAGCGTTGGACGTCAACACCGCGTTCCACGTTCTGGTTGCGGGCTTCGCCCGAGACCCACGACAGGTCCCAGTCGATGTTCTTGATGAAGCCGACCTGGTCCAGGTCGCCGCTCAGGGCGATGACATAGCGTTCGACTTCACGCGTATTGTCCTGCGTACGCTGCGGGCCGAACATCGCGTGACGGGCCCACTGAACCGACGTGGTCGTCCCAGCCGTACCTTCGGTGTTGGTATTGGCGGTCCAGTTGGTGACGGTGTTCGCCGTGATGGCGTCCTTCACGTTCTGCGGCAGATAGGCGTTGTCCGAGTAGCGCAGGTCGAACGACGATGTACCGCGGATCACGTTGGTCCAAGTGCTCGCGGTGGACGCGTTATTCAGGAAGATGTCGAAGAAGACCGGCTGCGAGATGTCGAACGTGTCTTCGGTGATGAACTTGTATTCGACCGACAGATCGACGTTGTCAGCGACCGCGAAATTCGCACCGACCTGGTAACGCTGCGAGGTCGACTGGGGAACGCGGCTTTCCTGGCCGAAGTTGTTCGGGTTTTCACCGTCACCACCGATGTTCAGCGTGCGGTTCGCACCGACGTTGCCGATCCGCTGGCCGAAGTTGGCCAGACGGGCAGTGTTGCCCTCGAAAACATAGCTCTTGGCGGGGTCGAGGCTGTAGCAGCTGACGCTGGTGAAGGTGCCCGGAGGATTGAACGAAAGGCTAGCCTGGAGACAGTCGGCCAGCGGCACATCGGGATCGCTCAGCGGGCTCGGACGCTGCGAGTTGGCGAGCGTGGTAATGCCCCAGCGCGGACGCGACAGGGTGCGAACGCCGCTGAACACGGCGTTGTCCAGCATGCCGTCAAACGGAGCGTTGGTGGGGTCAGCGTCGATACCGACGAAGGCGTGCGCGGCTTCCAGCCAGTCGATGTCCAGGCTCTGGACCTCATCGATGTCTTCGTACTCGCCGAAGGCATACAGGTTCAGGCGGTCGTCCAGCAGGTTGGTACCGATCAGGGCCGAGATCCGCTTGTTGGCCTGGCCAGCCTGGTTGATCATGCCGTAGTTGGCATCGATCTCCATGCCTTCGAAGTCACGACGCAGCTGGAAGTTCAGCACGCCCGAGACGGCGTCGGCGCCGTAAACCGACGAGGCACCGCCGGTGACGATCTCGATGTTCTCGATCAGCAGGCGCGGAATGGAGTCGACGTCGACAGCCAGGTTACCGGCGGCAGCACCGACGTGGCGACGACCGTCGACCAGGGTCAGGGTGCGGCCCGAGCCGAGCGAGCGCAGGTTGGCGAACGACAGACCACCGTCGTTCAGGTTCGAACCGGTGGTGTCCGACGGAACCAGCGAGTTCGACAGGGCGGGGATGGTGGCCAGGTAGTCAACGACCGTCGACTGACCGGTGCTCAGCAGGGTTTCGCGCGAAACCTGGATCAGCGGGGTCGGGGCGTTCGTCGGGTCACGACGGATGCGCGAACCGGTGACGACGACTTCGTCGATCTCGGTGGCCTGGGCGTCAGCCTGGCCCTGGACGTTCACGCCCGGAAGCTGGCTCTGGGCGAAAGCCGGAGCCGTGACAGCCATGACGCCCGCGAGGATCGTCGTGCCAAAAAGGTACTTGCGCTTGAGAAGCATGTTGATTGGGCCCCAACCGTTGTGGATGCATTACGCAGCGCCCGCCGGATGACGGATTCTGCTTCGGACCTTCACGCTAACAGCAAAGACGGCAACGGCAAGGGATTGTGGCCAGTTGGCGACCAATCCGGGCACCTATTGTTACAATCCGGACACAGTCTCGCCATGACGGGGAAACTTTGCGGCGGTCACTCGCGCAAAAAAGGCGGTCAGTCAGAGGTTTTCGCGCAGCCAGCCCGCGGCCCGGGCCACAATCCCGCCCCGGTGCACCCGGGGCGCATCCGCCGCCGAGATCTGGCGTGACATCAGTTTGCGGGCCGACACGGCCTCGCGCGGACCATAGGCGGCGCGCAGCAGCACACCGGCCGCCGAACAGAAGGCCGGCCCCGAGGCGGCGTCGGCCAGGTGGGGCGCGCGCTGGGGCTTGCCCAGCCGCACCGGCCGGTCGAACACCCGGATGGCCAGCTCGCGGACGCCGTTCAGCTGGCTGGCCCCGCCGGTCAGCACCAGACCCGTGCCGGGCTCGAGCCCGACACCGGCGTTGCGCAGACGGTCCCGCAGCATTTCCAGCGTCTCCTCGACGCGCGGGGCGATGACGGTCTTGAGCATGGCCCGCTGGACGAAGATCGGACCGGCCGAGGCGTCCTCACCGCGGGGCGGGGCCTCCAGCATCTCGCGGTCCTCATGGGCATTGGCCATGGCCGAACCGTGCAGGGTCTTGAGCCGCTCGGCCCCGGCCCGCGAGGTCGACAGGCCGCGCGCGATATCCGCCGTGACGTGATCGCCCCCGACGTTCAGGCTCTCTATATGCAGCAGCGACCGCCCGCCCCAGACCGCCGCGGAGGTCGAGCCGCCGCCCATGTCAATACAGACGCAGCCGAGATCCATCTCGTCATCTTCCAGCGCCGCCAGCGAAGACACCACCGGTGCCGCCGCCACACCCTGAAGATCCAGGTGGGCCAGCTCGAGGCAATGGCTCAGGCCGTTGAAGGCGCTCTCGGCCATGGACACGACCAGCAGGTCCAGCCCCAGCGAATGGCCCTTCATCGCGCGGGGATCATGCACACCGCGCGCGCCGTCGACCGACCAGGCGATGGGCAGGACGTGGATCGGGCGGCGGTTGGGCAGGCGGATCTGGGCAAGGGCCATGCCGATGGCCCGCGCCAGGTCGGCGTCACCGACCGGCGTGGCCCCAAGGGAGACCCGGGCCTGCACCCTGTGGCTGGCCATCTGGCCGATGGCGGTCGTGACGACCACGCCCGAGACCGGGCTGCCCGCCGCCCGCTCGGCCCGTTCGACCGCATGGCCGATGGCCTGGGCCGCCTCGTCCATATTCACAATGCCGCCGCCGCGCACGCCGCGCGACTGGACATGGCCGGCCCCGGCGACGCGGATGGTGCGGTCGGCGTGGCGCACGCCGTCAGCCTTCATGATGAAACAGGCGACCTTGGACTGGCCCAGGTCGAGGGCGGCCACCACGGGGGTACGGCCCGCCTTCTGGCCGGCACTATCCACAGATTTGTCCACAGCACGTCCGGCCATCGGTCGCCTCGCTCTACGCTTCGCCGGCGGAGGGCCGGACGGCGACCTCCTCGGGCGTTCTCAGGTCAATGCGGGCAAAGCCCAGCTCCAGAAGTCTTTCGCGCTGGTCCAGGGCGTCCAGCTGGATCAGCGCCGCCTCCTGGTCGGCGGCGGGCAGCTGAATCAGACTGCCATCCTTGAGCCGCAGGTCCCAGCGCCGCTCGTCGACCCGCACGAGGGCCTCGACCCGACTGGCCAGCCGCGGGCGCTGGGCGATCAGGGGCAGAACCTCGGAGGCGGCCTGTTCGGCGCCCTTGCCGACGACCAGCGGCAGGTTCGGATAGCGACCGGCATCAGCTCCGGCGATCACGGCCCCATGGCTGTCGATGACATGGTTTACCCCGCCCGTCTGCCAGACGGCCAGCCGGTCGTGCTCGACGACATGGACGATCAGGGTGTCGGGCAACAGGCGCACGACGCGGGCGGACTCAACCCAGCCGATCGCCTCGACCCGCTGGCGCACGGCCTCGAGATCAATGGAGGTCATCGGCTGGTCGGCCGAAAGCTGCACCGCCTGCTGGATGGCGCGCCTGGCCTCGGGACTCTCGCCCTCGATAAAGACCTTTTCCAGCTTCAGGCCGAGACCGGCGGTCAGGCCGTCCATGCCGTGGGTGATCGAGGCGCCGATGCGCTCGGCCCGCGCGCCCGTCGCCAGCACGCCGGCGAGCAGAAGCACGCCGGCGGCGATCGAAATCACGACAGCGCGGGGGGACAGGTCAAGCCGGCCAAGGGCCGCGAGCTTGCCCGGCGTGGCCGGGGCGTTGCGCGGCGCGCGGCCGCGTCCCTGGGATTTGGGAGCCGCGCCGCGTTTTGCAGGCTGGTTCGAACTCTGTCGCCGACCGCCGCGAACTACCGCGGGCATGAGGCGTCCTCCACCATCCACCGTACCAGGGTCTTGTAGTCCATCCCCACATGGGCGGCCTGCTCGGGACTGAGCGAGGTCGGGGTCATGCCGGGCTGGGTGTTGACCTCCAGAAGGACCAGTTCGTCCTTAACATCGTCATAACGAAAGTCGGATCGCGACACGCCGCGGCAGCCCATGGCGGTGTGGGCCAGCTCGGATTCGCGCAAGGCCCGCTCGAACACATGCGCCGGCAGAACCGCCGGCAGCACATGAACCGACCCGCCCGGCGCGTATTTGGCCTCATAGTCATAGAAGCCCTTGGTCGGGGTGATGTCGGTGATGGTCAGGGCGCGCGGGCCCGACTTGTCCCCAAGAACCGTCACGGCCAGTTCCTTGCCGGCGATGAAGGGCTCGACCATCACCTGTTCGCCCCAGACCCAGCCGGCCTCGCCCGGTGCGGCGCACGGCGGCTCGCCCTCGCGCACCAGATAGACCCCGACCGAGGAGCCTTCGGCATTGGGCTTGATCACATAGGGCGGCGGAATGACGTGCCCCTGCGCCACGGCATGCCGGTCGAACAGCCCGCCCCCGGGGACGACGACGCCCGCAGCCTTCAGCACCGCCTTGGACTTCTCCTTGTCCATGGCCAGGGCCGAGGCCAGCACCCCGGAATGGGTATAGGGAATACCCAGGGTCTCCAGCACGCCCTGGACGCAGCCGTCCTCGCCCCAGGCCCCGTGCAGGGCGTTGAAGACGACATCGGGTTTCAGGTCCGCCAGCACCTGGGCCAGGTCGCGCCCGGCGTCGACGCGGCTGACCCGGGCGACCTGCCCCTCCAGCGCATCGGCGCAGCCCTTGCCGGACGAGAGCGACACCTCCCGTTCGGACGACAGTCCGCCCATCAGGACAGCGACGTGCAGGTCGGAAAAGGGGCGGCTCATGACGGACTCCGGATCAACCGATCAGTTGCCGCAGATGTCCTTAACAACGCCTCAACCCTGTTGCGCCCACCCCCGGATAAAGTCGTGCTGATCCGACCAGTCGGCCCAGACCGAGGCGGCCCATCGGCGCACGGCGGCGGCATGCACATCCGGCGCTTCGGACCCGACCACTTCCGCGACCGTCATGGCATAGGCTGCGCGTGGCGGCAGTTCGGGCAGGTCGCCCTTGCGCGCGGCGAAGCCCAGCATGGCAGCATTGGCCGCCTCCCCTTCCAGCCCCTGATCGATCTGCACCATCAGCCGCGCCAGATGCAGGCCAACGGACTGGATCGCCCGCCGCGAGCCGTCGCCCGGATGCTGCACAGCCCAGGCGTCGACGCTGAGCCGGTGCACCGCCATCAGGGCGGGATCGGAATACTCGCGCGCCATCACCGCATTGAACGCGGCCCAGCAGGCGGGCGATGCGGTCATATAGGCGTGGACCGGCCCATCGACGGCCGGCAGGCGCGAGCCGCAGCCCGGGCAGACGGTGATCTCAGCCGGCCCGGCCAATGCGCTTGATCTCCCAGTCGAGCTGGACCCCGGTCTTGGCCCGAACATCGGCCCGCACGGCGTCGCCCAGACCCTCGATATCCGCCGCCGTCGCCTCACCGGGGTTGATCATGAAGTTGGAATGCAGCTCGCTGAACATGGCCCCGCCGCCGGTGGCGGTGAACAGTTTCCCGCGCCAGCCCGCCTCATCGACCAGCTTCCACGACGAATGGCCGGGCGGGTTCTTGAAGGTCGAACCGCCGGTCTTGTCGCGGATCGGCTGGGTCTGTTCGCGGCGCGAGGTGATTTCGGCGATACGGGCGGCGACGGCCTCTGGATCGTCCGGCGTTCCCCGATAGGTCGCCTCGATCCAGATGATGTCAGCCGGTGCCTCGGAGTGGCGGTAGGTGTAGCCGAAATCGGCCAGTGCATAGTCGACCCGCTCGCCCGCCCGCGTCAGGCCCCAGGCCGAAACCAGAATGTCCTTGGTCTCCGCACCGTAGCAGCCGGCATTCATGGTCAGGGCCCCGCCGATGGTCCCCGGAATGCCCGCATAGAACTCCAGACCCGACAGCCCGGCCTTCGCCGAGGCCTTGGCCACCATGGAATCCAGCGCACCCGCACCGGCGGTGATGGTGTCGCCGTCAGTCGTGATGCCTGCAAAGGGCCGCCCGGCCAGTCGGATCACCACCCCCTCGACGCCGCCGTCGCGGACAATGACGTTGGAGCCGACGCCCAGCACCGTCACCGGCACGGCCGGGTCCAGCGCCTTCAGAAAGTCAGCCAGATCATCGGCGTCCGCCGGGATGAACAGGGCATCGGCGTTCCCGCCGACCCGAAACCAGGTGAAGGGGCCCAGCGGCTCATTGAGCAGGAGCTTGCCTCTCGCCTCCGGCAGGGCGGTCAAGCCAGCCCCTCCAGCTGCCCCGGCAGGGCATAGGCCCACTGGGTGATGTCCCCGGCCCCCAGCAGCACCACCAGATCGCCGTCCTTCGCCTCGGCGGCGATCACGCCGGCCAAGGCCTCCACGCTCTCCAGCGGCTGCACCGAGCGATGGCCGAAGCGGCGGATGCCCTCGACCAGGGCCATCTTGTCGACCCCCTCGATCGGCGTCTCACCGGCGGCATAGACGTCGGCCACGAACACGGCGTCGGCGTCGGAGAAACAGGTCGAGAACTCCTCCATCAGGGATTCCAGCCGGGTGAAGCGGTGCGGCTGGACCACGGCGATGACGCGGCCCTCGGCGACCTGACGTGCGGCCTTCAGCACGGCGGCGATCTCGACCGGGTGGTGGCCGTAGTCGTCGACGATCCGCACACCGCCGACGATGCCCGTAGTCGTAAAGCGCCGCCGCACGCCGCCGAATCCGGCCAGACCCGCCCGGATCGCCTCATCCGACACATCCAGCTCGCGCGCCACGGCGATGGCGGCGAGGGCATTGGCGACATTGTGCCAACCCGCCATGGGCAGATGCAGGCCCGTGATCCGGATCGGCTCGTCCAGCGCCGCCAGCCCCTGACCCTGCACCACCACATCGAAGCGACAGCCGTCGGGCTTCATCTCGACATTGTCGGCCCGGACCATGGCCTGCGGATTGACGCCATAGGTCACCAGCCGCCGGTTATCGATCGCCGCCACCAGCCGCTGCACCTCGGGATGGTCGAGGCAGACGGCGGCGAAGCCGTAGAAAGGGATGTTCTCGACGAAGTCCACGAACGCCTTCCGGACCCCGTCGAAGTCGCCGTAGTGGTCGAGGTGTTCCGGGTCGATGTTGGTGACGATGGCCACCGTCGACTTGAGGCGCAGGAAGCTCCCGTCGCTCTCGTCGGCCTCGACCACGATCCAGTCGCCGTCACCGACCTTGGCGTTGGTGCCATAGGCATTGATGATCCCGCCGTTCACCACCGTCGGGTCCAGCCCGCCGGCGTCGAGGATGGCCGCCACCATCGAGGTCGTCGTCGTCTTGCCGTGTGTGCCCCCGACCGCGATCGAGAACTGCAGCCGCATCAGCTCGGCCAGCATCTCGGCCCGGCGCACCAGCGGAATGCGCCGCTCGCGGGCGACGACCATCTCCGGATTGGTCGCCTTGACCGCCGTCGAATAGACCACCGCCGAGACGCCGTCGCCGATGTGCGCCGCGTCATGGCCGATGAAGACCCGCGCGCCCAGCTTCTCCAGCCGCTCGGTATTGGCCGACGCCTTGGCGTCAGACCCCTGCACCGAATAGCCGATCTTGAGCATGATCTCGGCAATGCCGCTCATGCCGATGCCGCCTATGCCCACGAAATGGACGGGGCCGAGGTCGAACGGAACAGGGCGAAGGCGAGCGATCATCGAAGCGGACTAGCAGGGGTTTTGGCGGATTGCGACACCCCTCCACCACGCTTCGTGTGGTGGAGGGGCGGCCGGGAGCTTAATCCTCCGCCACAAAATCCTGGGCGAACTCGGGCGCGTCCTCGTCGCCCGGCAATAGGGGCTCGTCGTCGCCGTCGCCGGCGCGCGACGGATCCGGCAGCTCAAAGCCCACAGGGATGGACAGGTCCAGCAGGCCAGCCGCCTTCATCTCCTGCACGCCGGGCAGATCGTAGAGATTGGAAAGGCCGAAATGCTCGAGGAATTTGTCCGCCGTGCCATAGGTCACCGGCCGTCCGGGCGACCGCCGCCGCCCCCGCAGCCGCACGAACCCCATCTCCAGCAGCAGGTCCAGCGTCCCCCTCGACAGCGACACCCCGCGCACACTCTCGACCTCGGCCCGGGTGCAGGGCTGGTGATAGGCGATGATGGCCAGGGTCTCGAGCGCGGCCTTCGACAGCCGGCGCGGCTCCTCGCGCTCCTCGGTCATCAGGAAGGACAGGTCGGCCGCAGTCCGGAACTGCCAGCGGTCCGCGACACATTCCAGTTCGACGCCCCGCCCCTGATAGCGTTCGCGCAGGGCCGAGATGGCCCCGCCGACATCCGCCCCTTCCGGCAGCCGCCGCGCAATCTCCGCCGCCGACAGCGGCCCGGCCGCCGCGAACAGCAGCGCCTCGACGCGGCGCTCGATCTCTCCGTGATCGGGTGCGAACTGAATGCCCATCATTATCCGCTCATCCCCGCGAAAGCGGGGACCCAGTCCTGTCCAGTGAGACGCCGGCGTTTCCGGACAAGCGCAGGCGATCAGCCATCTGGCCGTCATCACCCAAAGCACTGGGTCCCCGCTTTCGCGGGGATGAGCGGAAGTGGGAAATCACGGCACCAGCTCCAGCACCTGACCCCGCCCCCGCCCCCGCCGCTTCAGATACAGGTCGGCGAAGGCCTCGGCCTGTTTCACATCCATCGCCCCCTCCTTCACCAGCTCCAGACTGGCCGACAGGGTCGAGGCGGTAAAGCTGGCCTGGGTCGGGCCCTCCTCGCCAAGCCGCGCCGGGGCCACCTGCTCCAGGGGCGTCCACTGCTCCAGCCGGGGCAGGACCTCGCGCAGCCAGTCGCGCGCCGCCTCAAGGGCAAAGGCCTCGACCCGCTGGCCGGGATTGTAGTGCCGCTGCTCCTCGCGGCGCCGCTGGGTCACATAGGCCGCCATCAACTCATACAGGCTGGCATCGATCCGGTCGGACGGCACGATCACCGTGGCCTGCGGGTCGCCACGGGCGAAGACGTCGCGCTTCAGCTGCGGCCGGGCCGTGATCGCCTCCACCGCCTTGCGCATGGCCTCCAGCTTCTGCAGCCGGAAGGCCAGGGCCGCGGCCATCTCCTCGGCGGGCATTTCGCCGCCCTTGCCCTTTTCGGTGCGCGGCAGCAGCAGGCGCGACTTCAGATAGGCGAGCCAGGACGCCATCACGAGATAGTCGGCCGCCAGCGAGAAATTCCGCCGCCGCGCCTCATGCACAAAGGCCAGATACTGCTCGGCCAGCCGGGTGATCGACAGTTTCAGCAGATCGACCTTCTGCGTCCGCGCCAGGGCCAGCAGCACATGCAGCGGCCCCTCATAGCCGTCCAGATCGACGACAAAGGCCTCGCGCGCATCGACCTGTTCGGCGGCGGTGAAATCGAGATTGGGCTGGAAGGCCTCAGTCACGCCTGCGCCTCCCCGACGTCCGGGCCCCGGGCGGCGTCCAGCTTGCCGGCCAGTATGGCGTCGAACCGGTCGCGCGCTTCAAGCTCGTCCAGCGGCTCCGGCTCGCTGACGATCCGGGCCATGGCCGCCGCCGCCCGCTTCGCCGCCGGCCCCTTCAGCTTGCCGGTCCCCCCGGCGACCTGCTCCATCTCGTCGAGGTCGCCGTTGCAGTGCAGGACCACATCGCAGCCCGCCTTCAGCGAGGCCTCGGCCCGATCGCGCAGTGAGCCCGACAGCGCCTTCATCGACAGGTCGTCGGTCATGATCAGACCGCTGAAGCCGAGATGCTCCCGCATCAGCCTGACAGCCTTCTTCGAGGTCGTCGCCGGCCGTTTCGGATCGATGGCGTCGAACACCACATGGGCCGTCATGGCCATCGGCATGTCCGACAGGGCCTTGAACGGCGCGAAATCCCAGCCGTCCAGCGCCGCGAAATCCGCATGCACCACCGGCAGGTCATGGTGGCTGTCAGCAAAGGCCCGGCCGTGGCCCGGCATGTGTTTGATCACCGGCAGGACGCCGCCCGCCAGCATCCCCTCCGCCGCCGCCCGGCCCAGCTGCGCCACCGTCGCCGGATCGTGGGCATAGGCCCGGTCGCCGATGATGTCGTGAGCCCCGGGTACCGGCACGTCCAGCACCGGCAGGCAGTCGACATTGATCCCCACCACCTTCAGGTCATGCGCCATCAGCCGCGCACCCAGCCGGACCAGTTCGCGCGCCGCCAGCGGATCGTTGGTCGCCTTCAGATACGCATTTCCCGGCGGATATTTCGGCCAGTGCGGCGGCCCCATCCGCTGCACCCGTCCGCCCTCCTGATCGATCAGGATCGGCGCATGTTCGTCGCCGATGCAGTCGCGCAGTTCAGCGGTCAGGGCCCGCACCTGATCCGGACTGTCGATATTGCGGCGGAACAGGATGAAGCCCCACGGCCGCGCCCCGGCGAAGAAGGCGCGTTCCGCCTCCGTCAGCCGATGGCCGCTACAGCCGTAGATCGCCGCCGAGGTCACGGATCCGTCAGCGCACGAAACAGTCGCCGCCGGCGGCCTTGATCGCGTTGCACAGACCCGTCGCCTGGTCGCGGCTCAGACCGGTGACTGTGGTGCGGTAGACGGTCGAACCGTTCGAGGCCGTGACCTCCTGCACCCGCTTGTCTGCGCCTGCGGTGAACTGCGGATAGCGGCCAACGATGGCCGCGAACTCGCGGTCCGCCAGTCCGGGGGTCGAGAAGGCGCCGATCTGGACCCCGGAGGTCCCGCCGACGGTGGCCGGGGGCCGGGTTTCGGTCCGGGCGACCGGCGGCGTCACGGGCTCCGGGCGCGGGGCGACGGGCGCGGTCGTGCCGGCCGGAAGGGGTGCGGGACGCGGCTGGGCCACCTCGGGCGGCGGGGTGAAGGTCGGGGCGGCGGTCGGGGCCTCGGCGGCGTCATAGACGTCAATCCCGGCTTCCGGATCTACCGGCTGGGCCTCCAGCGGCGCGTCGGCCTTCATGACCACGACCGGCGTGCCCACGGCCGGCGGCGCATCGTTCGAGGAACGCGGACCGGCGCGATAGTAGACCACGACGGCGATGATCAGCAGCAGCAGCACCGCGCCCGAGATGATCAGGGTCATCGGCGGTGCCTTGGCACCCCCGCCGCCACCGCCTGCCCTGCGCGCGTCATAGCCGCCGCGGTTGAACGGCAGGTCGTCATCGGTCGGCGGCGTATAGGCGCCCCGGTCGCGGCCCTGGTTCGGACGATAGGGATCTTCGTTGGACATGACCGTGCCTCATGGTCCGGGCGAATCGGCGCGCGGAAGCCCTAGTCTATCCCGGTCCGAGTCCTTTTTCAGGCCGTCTCAACCATCCTTCCACCGTCATCCTCGGGCTTGACCCGAGGACCAGAGGCAAAGCCAGGCTGTGCGGCGGGGACGGCCCCGGGCGCGAGACAGTGCCACTCTCCACCCCGCACCGGAACGTCTGATCCTCGGGTCAGGCCCGAGGATGACGACCGGGGTGCCTACAAATCCAGCGCCAGATCGAGGCTGAACAGCTTCTTGTGCTCCTCGATCGCATACCGGTCGGTCATGCCGGCGATATAGTCGCACACCGCCCGGGCCCGCTTCGCCTCGTCCGCCACATCGGCCCGGCCCGACCATTCGGGCGGCAGGGTCCCCGGGTCGGCCATGAACAGCTGGAACATCTCGGCCAGCAACCGTCGCGCCTGGCTGCGGGTGCGGTTGACGCGATAGTGGCGGTACATCCGCTCGAACAGGAATTTCCGCAGCACACCCAGATCAGCCAGCATCCCCGGCGAAAAGGCCACCAGCATCCGGTCGGCGGTGCGCACCGCCTCGGTCGAGCGGATACCGGCCGCCTCGATCCGGGCCTCGGTCTCGGCCAGCACATCCTCGACCATGGCCCCGATCATGCGCCGCACCGCCTCGATGCGGATCATCCGGTCGTCGATATCCGGCCAGTCCCGGCGCACCCCGTGCAGCACCGGCCCGATCAGGGGCACATCGGCCAGATCCCTGAGCGTGAACAACCCCGCCTGCACCCCGTCGTCGACATCGTGATTGTTGTAGGCGATGTCGTCGGCGATGGCCGCCGCCTGGGCCTCCAGCGAGGCGAAGGTGCCCAGCCGCAGGTCCCAGCCCGGCGCATAGTCGGCGATCGCCTTCCAGGCCGGCTCATGCAGGCGGTGCGACACCGGCCCGTTGTGCTTGACCACCCCCTCGACGGTTTCCCAGCTCAGGTTCAGCCCCTCGAACTGGGGATAGCGATGCTCCAGCCGGGTCACGACGCGGAAGGTCTGGACGTTGTGATCAAACCCGCCCCAAGGGGCCATCTGGGCCTGCAGCTCATCCTCCCCCGCATGGCCGAACGGCGGATGGCCGAGGTCATGGGCGAGCGCGACCGTCTCGGCCAGGTCGGTGTCGAGCCGCAGGGCATGGGCCAGCGACCGTGCGATCTGCGCCACCTCCAGCGAATGGGTCAGGCGGGTGCGATAGTGGTCGCCCTCATGCGCCACGAAGACCTGGGTCTTCTCCTTCAGGCGGCGGAAGGCGGTGGCGTGGATGATCCGGTCGCGGTCGCGGGCATAGGCATTGCGCGTCCGGCTGATCGGCTCGGGCGTCAGCCGGCCGCGGCTGTGCTCCGGATATTCGGCCCAGGGTGCGCGTTCGGGGATCAAGATCAGTCGCTCTTTCGGGTCCGGGCCTTTGCGATCGGCTCTGAACGCCTCATATACCCCCCGTGAGCACCGTCCAATGAGCACTGATCCGGCCGCCCCCCTGTTCCGGATTTCGCCCGCCTCCGGCGGCCACGGCCTGTCGCTGTCCGAAAGCGCGGCCGGACGACTGGCCGAACTGGCCGCGGCAGAGGGCCATCCGGTCCTGCTGCGCGTCGCCGTCGACGGCGGCGGCTGCTCCGGCTTCCAGTATCGCTTCGAACTGATCGAGGCCGCCGAGGCCGACGACATCCGCATCGAGACCGACGGCCAGGCCGCGCTCGTTGACCCCGTCTCCCTGCCCTTCCTCAAGGGCTCGGAGATCGCCTTCGTCGATGATCTGGCCGGTGCCCAGTTCGTGGTGCGCAATCCGAACGCGGCTTCCAGCTGCGGCTGCGGGGTCAGTTTCTCGATCTGACCGTCGGTCCATCCGTCCCTGCCCGGGAGCCTGCCATGCTCAGCCTCACCCTCGCCGCCGCCCTGCTGACCGATCCCGTCGCCACCCCGGTGACCCTCCCTTCCGAACCGGCGCCCCTGCACGGAACCCTGCTGAGCCCCGATGGCCAGACCCGTGCTGCGGCCGTGATCATCGCCGGCTCCGGGCCGACGGACCGTAACGGCAACAGCCCGCTCGGTGTCTCTTCCTCCAGCTACCGCCTGCTCGCCGAGGGTCTGGCCGAACAGGGGATCGCCACCATCCGGGCCGACAAGCGCGGTGTCGGTGCAAGCGCTTTCGCCGGGATGGCAGAAGCCGACCTGCGCTTCACCGACTATTCGAACGACGCCCGGGCCTGGGCCGCCCAAACCGCCCGGCTGATCGGCCAGCCATGCGCCTGGCTGATCGGACATAGTGAGGGGGCGATGGTCGCCCTGGTCACCGTGGCCGGCGGGGACGACGCTGTCTGCGGCGTCGTGCTGCTGGCCGGTGCCGGTCGACCGATCGGTGCCGTCCTGCGCGAGCAGCTGGCCAACGCCCCCGAACCCCTGCGGGGTCAGGCGGTGGCCATCCTCGCCGAGCTCGAGGCCGGACGTCTGGTCACCGACGTCCCGCCGCAACTGGCCGCCCTGTTCCGCCCCCCGGTCCAGCCGTATCTGATCTCATGGCTGCCGCTGGATCCCGCAGCCATGGTCGCCGCCTATCCGGGGCCGGTGATGATCGGCCAGGGCACGACGGACATTCAGGTCGGCCTGACAGACGCCAACGCCCTCGCCGCCGCCCGTCCCGGCGCACGGCTGACGATCTGGGAAGGGGTCAACCACCTGCTGAAGATCGCCCCCGCCGACCGCGCCGGCAACATCGCCACCTACAGCGACCCGACCCTGCCCCTGGCCCCCGGCGTGGTCGAGGATGTGGCCGGGTTTATCCTGCAGCCGCACCGGACCAGCGCCGACTGAAGCCGGACCCGGCCGGGTCGAAACCTCTATCCGATCGCGCGCTCGGCCAGCAGCCTCTTCGCCGCGGCGATCACCCGATCCGCGGGCAGGTCATGCATGTGCAGGATCGCCTGGTTCAGGTTCGGATCGATCTTGCGGAACTCATCGACCGACCGCGGCCCGCGCACGGCGACCCCGCCCCACGGCCCATGCTCGGCCTCATCCGACGGCCCGAAGGCGGCCACGACCGGGGTGCCCGAGGCGACCGCCAGATCGGTCCAGATGGTGTCAGCGCCGACATAGAGCGCCGCCCGTCCCACGGCGGCGACGGTCTCCAGCGGACCCAACCGTCCCTGCAGCTCGGTCACGCGGTTGCGCGGCAGCGACAGCCGGATGGTGTGCGCCGTATCGCGCGCATGCTCGTCGCCAACGACGATCACACGCCCGCCCTCCAGCGGCCCGCCATCACCGACCAGGGCGACCGCCAACTTGGCATAGCGTTCGGACGGCCAGGCCTTGCCCATCCAGTCCGCGCCCGGACCGATGGCCAGCAAGGGAACATCCTCCGCCGGGATCAGGGCGTCGGCAGCTGCCCGGGTCGCCTCGGACAGGAACAGTTTCGGAGCCGGCACCTGCTCCAGCTGCAGCACCCGCGCCGCCTGCTCGACCGCATGGACCCCGGCCTCCCAGGCCCCGCGCACGGCGCGCTTCTGACGCTTCAGCTTGCTGGAAAGGGTGGTGCCGCGCATGTCGACCACCAGACCCCAGCGCGTCTCCCGCACCTTGTTCCACAGCCCCAGCCAGTCCAGCCGACTGTCGCGCTCCAGTACGATCAACCGGTCAAGACGCGGCGTATCGGCAAACAGGGGCGCACTCTTCGGCGAACCCACCACAGTGAAGCTGGCCCGGGGCATGGACTCGACCAGACAGGCGAGCACCCCCGACGACAGGATCGCGTCGCTCGCATCCGCCTCGGCGACATAGAGGATCGGGAACCTTCCGGGCATGGATGCACCGTATACGGATTCTCTGACTGCAACGCAGGGAATGCGGACATGGCCCACAGCCGCGCCATACCCTATCTAGGCACCATGAATGGCCCCATCGCCCGCCTCGACGACCGCGCCCTGATCCGGGTCTCGGGTCCCGACGCCCGCGCATTCCTGCAAGGTCTGCTGACCCAGGATGTCGAGACCCTCGCACCCGGCGAGCTCCGCTTCGGTGCCCTGCTGTCGCCGCCGGGGCGGCTCCTGTTCGATCTCTTCCTTTGGGGCGAGGCCGACGCCGTCGTGCTGGACGTCGCCGCCGACCGTCGGAACGCGCTGTTGCAGCGACTGGCCATGTACCGGCTGAGGGCACAGGTCACTATCGAACCGGACGATCGCCCGGTCCTGGTGACCTGGGGTGGCGCGCTGCCGGACGGCTTTGTCATCGACCCGCGCATACCCGGGCTGGGAGGGCGGACCTTCGGGGCGGACCTCGCCCCCGACGCAACCGGGAACGACTGGCAGGCCCATCGCCTCGCCCTTGGAATTCCCGACCCGGACGGCGACGCGCCGTCCGACAAAACCTATCCGATCGAGGCCAATTTCGACCTGCTCAACGGCATAGACTTCCGCAAGGGCTGTTTCGTCGGCCAGGAGACCACCTCCCGCATGAAGCGCCGCGGCAGTATCCGCACGCGCATGCTGCCGATCCGTTTCGACGGCCCGCCCCCGCCCTTCGGTGCCGAGGTTCTGAACGGCGACCTTCGGGCCGGCGAGGTGCTGAGCGGCCGCGAGGGGGGGGCCATGGCCCTGCTCAGGCTGGATCGTCTGGACGGCGATCTGACCGCGGACGGTCGGGCGATCAGGTTACGCTGGCCGGCGTGGATGGAACGTCCGGCCTGACCCGCCGGGTCGCCGGCACGATCGGGCCGCATCAGCCGCTGATACAGGGTACGCCGTCAGGCATGCATTGCGGTGGCGCACAGGGCAGGATCATCCCGACAAATCATTGCGGCATCTTCTCGACAGCGGTCAAACATCGGCGTTAGGTGGACCCTGCGCAGAGGGGCGCATCCCGCTCAAGGATCCGTGACATGTTCAAAGCTTTCGCACGCCGTGCCGTACTGGCCGCCGCCATTTCGGCCGTCGCCTTCGGGACGATGGGGTTCCAGTCCAATGACGGCGAGGACCGCCGCGTCCTCATCATCAACGCCACCGGCGTTACCATGACCCATTTCTACGCCTCCAACTCGGGACGGAACGACTGGGAGGAAGACATTCTCGGTGAGGACGTCCTGCCCTCCGGCGCTTCGGTCCGGATCAATATCGACGACGGCTCCGGCGCCTGCATCTATGACTTCAAGGCCCGCTTTTCTGACGGTGACGAGCTGATCCGCTACCGGATCAATGTCTGCGAGATCACCGAATACCGCTACACCGCCGGCTGATCGACCGGGCGGGTTGAAAATCAGGGCCGTGCCCTTCCGGGCGCGGCCCTTTTTTGCGCCTGATCCTCTACCCTGCCGCCATGGCCGACTCACTTCACCGCTGCGCCTGGTGCGGGACCGATCCCCTCTATGTCGCCTATCACGACGAGGAATGGGGCGTGCCGGAGTATGACGCCCGCGCCCTGTGGGAAAAGCTGGTGCTGGACGGCTTCCAGGCCGGCCTCGCCTGGATCACCATCCTGAGGAAACGT
>Ga0247839_1004543_pt1 | contig 17759 bp, 9 predicted proteins | sample LaCruzMarch2015__6_FD_192405 | JGI IMG/M metagenome (GOLD analysis project Ga0247839, IMG submission 192405) | Freshwater microbial communities from meromictic Lake La Cruz, Castile-La Mancha, Spain - LaCruzMarch2015_16m | ecosystem: Environmental > Aquatic > Freshwater > Lake | place: Spain... | reverse complement strand
CGCGAACGCCGCGGCCCCGGGTCGACACGATCACACCGTCGTCGAGAAACAGGTCGCAGACCTCGACCGCCGACGACAGCAGGCCGCCGGCATTACCACGCAGATCCACGATGAGCATGCCGTTGGAGACGTCGTCGCCCATCTGGTCTCGAATCGCTTCCAACGCCCGGCCGAGCTCTTCGGCCGTCCGCTCGCCGAAGCTGGTGATCCGCACGATCGCGGCGGTCGGTTCGCCCTCGATCGACCAGTCCCACGATCCGTCCTGTCGCCGCCTGTCGCCGAGCACGCTTTCCGTCTTGACGATTTCCCTCACGAGGTCGACGTCGCGGGCCGGCATGGTGGTGGCCTCGGCGGACGGCATGACCGCCGAAGAAGTCGCAATCGAGAGGCTGACCGGCGTGCCCGGCCGGCCCCGCAGCGATCGCAACACATTCTCCAAGGCCATCTGCCCGGTGGGCATGCCATCGATTGCCAGGATGCGGTCGCCTGCGGCGATGCCGGCATGCCAGGCAGGGGAACCCGCGACAGGGCTCACGACGGTGATCGCCCGGGGGGATTCCGACTCGGCCAACTCCAGCCCCACCCCGCCAAACTCCTGGTCGAGCAGGCTCTCCAGGCGATCGCGTCGGTCGCCCACGACAAACGCGGAATGCTCGTCAAGCCTGGAAAAGACCCCCTCCATGGCCGCGTTGAAGAGTCGCTGCTGATCGACCGGTTCGAGGTAGGCCCGATCGATCGTCCCGAGCACCTCGGCGAACCGCCGGCCATGGCCGTCGCGGTCCCGCGCCAGCCAGGCGACGCCGGCCACGACGACCATCATGAGCAGCACGAAGAGATTGCGTTTGGGCATGGGTGTGTCTGAAAAAACGGAAACGTCAGCCGCTCATCGCGGCGAGGGGATGGGCTGAGAGTGCCTGTCCTTTGGCTACCACGGTCACGCCTTGCGGTGAAACCGTCAAGCCCCGGGCGGCATCCTCCTCGGCGTTGAAGCCAATCGACATGCCGGCCGGCACCTGGACGCCCTTGTCGATGATGGCACGCCGCACCCGGGCGTGGCGACCGATATCGACCCCCTCGAACAGAATGCTCTCTTCGACCCGGGCAAAACTGTTGACCCGCACGCCCGGTCCGATGATCGACCGGGTGACACGTCCGCCGGAGAGGATCGCCCCGGGGCAGACAAGACTGTCGGTGGCCTCGCCACGGCGGGCGTCGGGCCCCTCGCCGGCAAAGACGAACTTCGGCGGCGGGTAGGCCGGATGGTGCGTGCGAATCGGCCACTGGTCGTCGTAGAGATTGAGTTGCGGATCGACGCCGATCAGATCCATGTTGGCCTCGAAGTAGGCGTCGATCGTGCCGACATCCCGCCAGTAGGCGTCGCTTTTTCGGTTTTCGTCACGAAACGGAAAGGCATGCACGCCGTGGGAATCGATCACGGCAGGCAGCACATCGTGGCCGAAGTCGTGCCGGCTCGCGCGGTCGTGGGCATCCTGCTTGAGCCGCTCCAGGAGAAACGGCGTTGAGAAGCAGTAAATGCCCATCGAGGCGAGGCACATGCCGTCGCTGCCCGGGATCGTGGGCGGGTCGATCACTTTCTCGCGAAAGGCCCGCACCCGCCCCGAGCCATCGACGTCCATGGTGCCGAATTCGGCCGCCGCATCGCGTGGCACTGGCAGTGCACCGACGGTCACGTCGGCGCCGCTCGACTCGTGGGCATCGATCAGTTTCTGGTAGTTCATCTTGTAGATGTGATCACCGGCGAGCACGACCACCAGCCGGGGCGCCGCCATCTCCAGCGAGTAGATGTTCTGGTAGACGGCATCAGCCGTGCCGAGATACCAGTTCTCGTCAACCCGCTGCTGTGGCGGCAGCACGTCGAGAAACTCGCCGAGATCGCGGCAGAAGAAGCGGTGCCAGCCGACGTTGATATGCCGGTCGAGACTGCTCGCCTTGTATTGCGTGAGCAGCAGCACCCGCCGCAGCCCGCTGTTGAGACAGTTTGAGAGCGCGAAATCGACGATCCGGTAGCTTCCGCCGAACGGCACGGCGGGCTTGGCACGATCGCGTGTCAGCGGATCGAGTCGGGCACCTTTGCCACCGGCGAGCACGACCGCGACGACGTCGCGGACCCGCATCTGGTCCACGTGCTGGGAATGCATCAACAACTCCTCTCCCGCAGGCCGCCACCGTGCGGGGCTATCGTGGTCTTTGCCACGAGGCATGACTATACGCGGAAGCCCCCTCCGCTGGCGATGCGGCTTTCCTGTTTTTTCTATTTTTCCCGGACGTTTTCCTGCCTGAAGCGATCTGGCACCGGCCGGCACCGATCCTTACGATCCCGCCACTCTCCCGGCAGACTGGGATTCGGTCTGGCCCTGCTTGTTTTCGTCCGGGAGACCCTGCCGTGAGGTTACGGCAGGTGAACCAGCCCCCCACCCTGGAAACCCCTGCCATGGCCAGCCGGTCAAAGGGCAACGCCCGACGTGAACGCGACTCCGACTCGGGAGAGTCGCTCAAGCCCCTAGTGGTGCTCGCGCTGCTGGGCACCATCCTCTACGGTGCGTGGTCTGTCGTGAACAAGGGCCCCGGTGGCGGTTCTGCCGGCCCGGCGGAGACCGTTCGGGCCGACCTGGCGTCGGCTCCGGCATACGCCCCGGCTCCGCAGGTTGAACTCCCCACGTCCACGCCTCCGGCGGCCCAGCCCCAGAGCCAGTTTCAGAGCCAGCCCCAAAGCCAGAATCAGGCCCAGTTCCAGCCCGAGACGGCCGCCGTCATGGCTGCTCCCGGCAGGGGGCCCGCGCAGCCCTTCCCAAACGCAGCCGGTTTCCCGTCTCTGCCGCCCGCCGCAGCGGCCTTGCCCGTCGCAGCCCCAGATGCATCGCCCACCTATCTGAGCGCGGTCTCGGCTCCGCCGCCCATGGCCAATCCCGCGATCGGAGGGAGTCCTGCACCGCCCCGGGCTGACGGCCAGAACGCCGCCTTCGCCCCAGCGACGCCCGACCCATCGACATTTGTCACAGCGGCCCCGGCTGCGTCCGCGTTCGATTCGCCCCCTTCACGTTACGCGTCGGCGGGGCCGGCGGGTGCTGGCATGGAGCCGTCTCCCCCCTCGGCGGCCTTTGCGTCGGCCTGGGCCGATGCCCACGACAAGCTCGCAGCCGGCCGGTATGCCGAGGCATTGGCTGTGTTGTCGACCTGGCATGACGATCCGTCGCTCGGACTCGAGGAGAGCCAGCGGTTGGACGATCTGCTGGGACAACTGGCCGGGACTGTCGTCTATTCTCAGCAGGATCTGCTGCTGCCACCGCACGTTGTGGCGCAGGGGGAAACACTCTTGTCGATTGCCGCGCCGTTGGCCGTGCCGTGGCAACTGCTGGCCAAGATCAACGGGGTTGCGGATCCGGCCCGGCTGGTTCCAGGGGAGTCACTTAAGCTCATCCGTGGCCCGTTCGATGCCGTGGTCAGCGTTTCCCGTCGGCGGCTCAGCCTGAAGGTCGGCGGCAACTATGCCGGCAGCTTCCGGTGGTGGTAGGTCGGCAGATCCGCGAACGCATCGGCTCCGCCTTGCCAGTGGTCGCCGTTCAGTCTGGCGATGTTCCCGCCGAACAGTCTGGCCCGACCGCCCAGGTGGCCTGGTCGCAGCCGGGCCCCATGTCGATCGGATTGGCCGACGGGCTCGCCATCGAGGGCGTTGCTGATCCGTCCACTGTTTCTGAGGACACCATCCCGAGAACGAGCCTGATCGTCGCCGAACGCGATCTGCGAGAGCTTGCCGACATCCTCGGACAGGGATCGCGGGTGCTGGTGCGACAGTAGAGAGATCTCTGTCGCAGTCTGTCGCAGCACGTCGCAAAAGAATCGTTGATTGAGTCAAGTTCCCATAAGGCTCAATCCCCCGGTGCATAAAAGCCCGGAGCGTAAGCGATTGTGTCAGCACAGCGTTCGACGCAACGCCCCGTGTGACTTCCGATCCCCCACGCCCCATACAAGCCCGGAGCGTGAGCGATGGGATTCTGTTTCTTCCGATCCCCCGGCTTACGCCGGGGGCTTGTATGGGAAAGCGACGAGACTCCCCGCTGCGACGCCTGACCGCTTCCGGCCATCCACCCAGCAGGGCCGATGTCGCCCGCTGGAGGGCCTCGTCCACGGCTCCGGTATCACCCGCCTCAGCCAAGATCCTTACGATCGGCTCGGTGTTACTCGACCGCACGAGCGCCCAATGCCGCAATCCGCCGCCTTGACACATAGCATATACGTCTGTACACTTTTTTACAACGTCGGGGTGTCGCGATCCCGATGAGCCACCATGGCAGCGTCTATACTTCCGTTTGGAGCATGCTCACGATGGCAACCATTCCTCACATCCGCGACCAACTCTTGAAGGAATTTTCCGCGCCGCAGGCCGATCTGCTCGCCCATGTCGTCACGGAAGCCTACGATTCGTTGGTGACGAGGGCTGACCTTCACGAACTTACAGGCGTGGTCAAAGAACTCGCTGCTGCCCAGAAGCAGACCGAGGTGCGCGTAGGAGAGCTCGCCGACGCGGAGAAGCAGACCGGGCGTCGCATGGGAGAGCTCGCTGACGCCCAGAAGCAGACTGAGTTGCGTGTGGGAGAACTCGCCGACGCGGAGAAGCAGACCGGGCGTCGCATGGGAGAACTCGCTGACGCCCAGAAGCAGACCGAGCTGCGCTTGGGGGTACTCTCCGACGCCCAGAAGCAGACCGAGCTTCGCATGGGAGAGCTCGCCGACTCGCAGAAGCAGACCGACATCCAGTTCGGTGAAATGTCTCGGGTAGTGTCGGAGCTTGCCTCCCTCCAGCAGCAGATGCTGATCCGCCTCGACAGGAATGACGGCCGATCCTTTGAACTGTTTCTGCGAACCCACCTCCCGGCATATCTGGGTCGCCACATGCGAAGGTGCCGCGTGATCTCGGCCGAACAACTGCTCGATACGGTCGAAAACCGGCTCGCGGAAGAATTGGTTGACGATCTCCTCCGAGCCGACCTCATCGCAACGGCGGTAGTCGACGGCACGCCGATGCACCTTGTCGGAGAGGTGTCGTGCACGGCCGACAACGAAGACGTCGTGCGGGCGGCCCGACGGGCCGGTCTTCTCCGCGCGGCTGGTATTCAGGCGATGCCCTTCGTGGCCTGCGAGGCGATCGGGCCCAAGGCGCTCGAACTCGCCGGCCGCGAGAAGGTGCGGGTGCTCATCGAAGGCCGCCTTCTTCCCGAAACCGTTTGAAATCAGTCCTCCTGGCTGTCCCCTGAGACTCGCGCGGGATCTCGTCGGAACTTCCACTGATAAGGGCGCAGGTACTGTGTGAGGCTGGCACGCAGAGGCCGGTCAAACAAGACACGGAGAAGGGGGTTGGTATTCAAGCATCCGATCCCCCACGCCCCATACAAGCCCGGAGCGTGAGCGATGGGATTCTGTTTCTTCCGATCCCCCGGCTTACGCCGGGGGCTTGTATTGGGAGCGATCGGCCCCCTCGCGGCTATCTTCCCACCGCGGCCCAGCGAACCGGCTGCCGGGCCGCCGAAAGCCCTGCGACGCGGCCCGGTGTTGCCGCGACGCGGAGCTGCGAGGCCGGCACCGTAAACCGCGGGGAGACCGCATACTGCCCGCCAAACTGGATTGCCGCGGCCGTCGCCGTTGGGCTGTCATTCTTGGTTATGTCGGCGGCCCATGCGACCAGCACATACGTGCCCGCCGAGGGCGCCGCTGCGCTGATCAACACACGCCCCAGAGTGCCGGATGGCACCGATGTCGGCTGGCCGACAGCCGTCCACGCGGCGGAGGCCGGTGTGGCAACCTGATACAGCTGCCAGCGATACGTTTTGTTGACCAAGCCCTGCAGCGTCGCCGTGAGTTTGTTTTGAGAGACACTCGGCTGCTTGCCTGGCTGGAACACCAGCGGAGTCGGGGCATACCGCTTGCTCTGCCACGGCTGGAACGTGACGTTCACGCTTTGCGGGAAGCTACTCGTCAGCGTTGTGCTGTTGTCCCCTTGGTCGTCATAGGCGAAGCCATAGGCCAAACCGATGTTTGGATCACTCGGACGAGCAACGCTCACGGTTGATTGGTGGAGGAACGACGCATACAGATTCGACCAGTTGTCGCCCGACGTGAGCGGAGCCACGGGGGCCACGGGCGTGGGATAGAAGTTGGCCGCGGTATTCCAGAAAGAGGTGACATCATTACCCGACGTGACCGAGTTTGCGACGCCGCGGTTGAAGGCCGAGACGATCGTATTCTGGATGTCGGACAAGGTCTGGCCGCTGGCATTCGTGCCCGTTATCTGGCCGGCCATCGCCTGCTGACCACCGTCGGCGAACACGCCCAGGCAGCCAAACGTCATCGAACCGGCTGACTGCACGGTCGCCGGGCCACCGGGAGCGACCCAGGGCGGGGCGGCCGGCATGGCCGAAGCCGTTACGGCCGCCGCCGTGGTCGGGGTTGGGCCCGAGAAGCCGACCGTGGGCATCGAGGTGTATCCGCTGCCGGGGCTCGTGAGCCCGACAGCGGTGATCGTGCCGCTGTTGTCGGTGACGTAGAACCCAGTAGCGCCCGAGCCACCGCCGCCGGTGAAAGTGAGCGCTCCGACGCTATGCGCGGTGTAGCCCAACCCGCTACTCGTGGGCGACAGTGCCAGGCTGCCGATTCCCGAGCCCACCGGCAGGCTGGTGGGGAAGGCGGTCGCCGAGTCTTTGAAGAAATATGGGGCGTAGAGCCGGTAATTCTGGGGGTCTTTTTCCTTCGGGATCGGCGTCCAGGAAGCATCGGCCTGCTCAAGCTCGAGCACGGTAAACTCGCCGGGAGCGGTGAAGGAATATGTTGACGAACCAGAAGGAGTTGTGAACTCGCCCGCCATGGTGACAGTGGTGACGTTGTTTGAGTCCACCGACGGCTGCCCCGTGACGACGGCCGTTCCCGTGATCCCAGCGCCTGTGACGAGGACGCCCTCGCCCAGCGAGATTGCAGCGGGCTTTCCGCCGCTGGCCGGGAATTTCAGCGTGGCGGTCGTACCAGACACACTTCCAAGCGTGCCGTCGTACGCGTAGGCCGCCGGCTGATACCCAGTCTTGGTCGTGCCTATGAAGGAGTAGCCGTCTCGCTGCAGCCGGAACTCTCCGGACGTGTAGTTCGCGAAAAATGTCGCAACCGCCGCGTCGAAGTAGCCGTCAAGCGTCGGCACGCTGACGTAGTTCGCAGGTGGATTCGTGAACGCATCCGAGGGGTTCAAGAGGCGATACGGGGTGAGCAGACCCTGGAAGGCCAACTCGGCCGCCGGGCTGATCGACTTCTGCTCGCTGTTCAGGAACTGGTTCGTGACGAAGGTCGCGTAGGCGTTGGCCAGATCAGCACGTCCCATCCTCACGCCGACCCCATTGCTCGCGCCGCTGGAATCCCCCGGGGTGACGTTCATGGTGAACGGCAGCCCGACCTGATCCACTTGGGTCGTGTTGACGAACAGCGTGCCATCGTTGGGCCCGGTGTTCCGCATCGTGAACTCGAGAAAGTCGAAGTTCGTTCGGTTGTTCGGGTCAGATGGATTGCTCATCGCCGGGAAGGCGGGTTTATTGCTGTTGATCGGCACCACCGGCGGCAGCCCCATCCCGAACACGATGCGGGTTGATACCATCCGGGCGTTAGGCGTGTTATCGACCTTGAAGCTCATTGGCGACCCGGATGGGGCAGCGGCAGCGAAAAGCTGAAACGTGGGAACGTTGGCCGGGGGCGACGACGCCATCGACACGAACTGCAGCGACTTCGTGAAGTCGTTTTTTCCGCCCGACGTCTGCTGCGGGACGAGGTAGCCGTAGGTGAGATTACCGGCTGCATCGGACTGTTGTCCGGCGATGGCGGCGTAGACCGCAAGTCCTGGGGTGGTGGCCGACGACTTGGGGAACGAATTGTTCGTGAAAGTAAAGGCCACCGGGGCGTTCGCCGTGGCCAGGACCGGGGCGTTCCTCAGAATCTGCCGGCTCTGGCCCGGTAGGAGTTTCACTGTGCAGCCGAGGAGCCCGTTTTGCGTGTTGCCCGTGTAGGTCACGATCGTGCTGCTGCCGTCTGCAAGCGTGACGATCGCGGAGCCGGGCCTCTTGGGAGTTGCCGGGGCGAATCCGTTTATACCGTTGATAACGGCAAGATTGAACATTTTCCGGTTGGCGGGCAACAGGAACGGCTGCTGCACGATCGTGGCGCCTGGCGTGGGGGCGCAGGCCTCGATCACGGTTGACCCAATCGGCACCTGAATGAGGTTGAATCCCTGCACGAACGTCGCCGTGCTTGCCGCAGTGCCGGTCGCAGAGCCTGTGGGTATCTTTGTTGTGTTGGCCACGGTGAACGTGGTATCGGTGCGACCTGTGATCTGAACCCCGTTCAGGTTGAACGCAGCCTTGGAAAGACCGGTGATCGAAACCGTTTGTCCGACCGAGAAGGTATTTCCCACCGTGTATGTGACGTCAGCAGTGGTCGCCGAGGCTGCGGTGACAGTCGCAATGATTGCCTCGTTCAAGCCGACGGAGCCCACGGGCTTGAGCCCCTTGAAACTGCCGGTCGAAGGGCTGCTCGTTGTCATGTTGTAGGAGAAGATCGCATTCCCGCCTCCACCGGTGCCCACGCTCGACGCGCCGGTCACGTAGATGAATCCGGTGCCGATGAAGCCAGCACCAGACGACACCGTGAGCGAGTTCGTCGTCGGGTGTGACAGCTGGCCAAACGTTGTATTGGCTGATGTCGTCGTCGCACTGGCCGCCTGAGTGACAACCGTGCTTTCCTTGAAAGTCGTGTTGCCGTTGCCCGCTGCCAAGGCCAGAGACGTAAAGGCCTGGGTCGTCTCGGTGTTGGTCACACCGGCGTATGACACGAGTGCGAAGGGGGGTGGATTCGCCGCAGAAGAAGTAGGCTGGGTGATCAGCAGGTAGTTCGCGCCCGGTCCGGGAGCGAAGCCCGTCACGTTCTGCACCTGAATGCCGCCCAGTGCCGCATTGTCGACCACCGATGCAAGCGTTTCACCGATCGTGAGGCCGGCGGGGGTGGTGTGAGGGGCTGCCGAGAGGGCGTACCGCCGCTCTAGTCCCTCGAGCGCAAGTTGCATGGCTCGCGGCCGGCGGCGGGCCACTCCTTGATTTCGGGCCGGAAAGTATTTCTGCGATGCCATGACGACTCTCCGGGCGTGTGATACTGCTGATGCGACGGAAAGAACCTGACGCGAACGACCGAGACCCACGGAGTGGACGCGGAGGCGGCCAATCGGTGAGCCGGTCGTGATGGATATATTGGACAACCGAATGACCGGCGGGGCAAATAAAAACCGAAAACCTTTTTTATCACCAGCGACCCCGGAGCGTGAGCGATGGGATTCCCCGGGCCCCGATCCCCCACGCCCCATACAAGCCCGGAGCGTGAGCGATGGGATCGGCACGACGTTTGACGCAACGCCCGGTGTGGCTTCCGATCCCCCGGCTCACGCCGAGGGCTTGTATGGGGAACCTGACCGCGCCCGACTACCCACCCAGTAGGGCCGATGTCGCCCGCTGGAGGGCCTCGTCCACGGCCCCCGTATCACCCGCCTCAGCTACGATCCGTACGATCGGCTCGGTGTTGCTCGACCGCACGAGCAGCCAGCCGCCGTCCCAGTCGAGCCGCAGCCCGTCCAGCCGGCTGACACGGGCCCGGGGAAAGGCCCGCTCAATCCGGTCGAACGCCCGAGCGAGCGCGGGGCCGCGGGTCTCCGCCGACAATTCGACCTTTGTTTTCTTCATGATCATCTGCGGCAACCCGCGAGCCAGGCTCTCGATGCTCGTGATGCCCCCTTCGACCCGATCGTTGCCGCCAGCCGTGCACATCCGCTCGAGCACCAGAGCCATCGCCACGAAGCTGTCTCGGACCAGCACAACCCGCGGATCGATCACGCCACCGTTTCCCTCGCCGCCGAGAATGGCGCCGGAGGCGAGCATCGCGTCCACGACGTTCGCTTCTCCCACGGCCGACACCTGGCAGGGCACGCCGTATGTCGCGGCAATCGCCGCCGCCATGCCGCTGGTGGAGCAGTTGACCACGATCGGCCCCGGCGTCTTCGCGAGCACCGCTTCGACGGCCAGGCTGAGCGTCGCCTCCTCGCCAATGAAACGTCCCTCGGCCGTGGCGATTGCCAACCGGTCGGCGTCGGGATCCTGAAAGAAGCCGACATCTGCGCGGGCTAATGTGATCCGCGGCAGCATGGCGGCGAGGTTCTCGGCCGTGGGCTCAGGGAGATGGTCAAAGAGACCGTCGGGCTCGCCGCCGTCGATCGTGACCTCGCAGCCGAGATGCTCGAGCAGCGGCCGGGCGACCCGGCTCCCCGCCCCGTGCCCCGAGTCGAGCCAGACCCGCGGCCGGCAGCGGCGAATCGCTTCCACATCGACCGTCTTCGCCACCAGCGCGATGTGGGCCGGTCCACCGTCCACCTGACAAACGGTTCCCGGTCTCGAAACGGTCTGGCCTCGAGTCTCGGCGACCGTCGTTGGCGCCTGAAAATGTCGGAGCACCTCGGCCCCGGCCACCGCCGGGAGCACGCGTCCTTCAGCAGAAAAAAGTTTGAGCCCGTTGTAGGCCGCGGGGTTGTGGCTGGCCGAGATCTGAATACCGCCGGCGGCCTGCTCCTGTCGCACGACGATCCCGACGGTAGGCGTGGCCGCGATGCCGCAATCGATCACGTCGCGGCCCGATCGCGTGAGGTGTTCCGTGATGGCGGCCGCCAGGAGTGGCCCGGAGGTGCGGCCGTCGCGGCCGATCACGATCGGCCCGGGGGGCAGCGTGGCGGCGAAGGCTGCGACATACCGAACCGCCACGTCGGGCGTGAGGCTGCCGCCGACGATGCCGCGGAGCCCGGAGACACTGACGATCAGTGTGTCACGAATCAGGGGGTCACGAATTGGTTCACTGCCGGTTTCGCCCATCGGGCATGTCGATCCTGTTTTCGAGGTGTGCGGTCCGCGACGCTGCGAGTATAAAACCGCCGGCTGAGTTCGGCACACCGATCGTTCCCTGCCAGTCGTTCCCTGCCAGCTTTCCGCACTGCAGTCCGGAGTCTTTCCTTCATGTCCACCGCCTCAGCCGCCTCCCAGGCCCCCCGCCTCGCCGCCATCGATGCCGCCCACGCCGCGGGCACGATCACCGATCACTCCGCCCGCACCATGCGGGACTGGCTCACGCAGCCCCGCTATACGGAGTTTGCCGGGGAACTGGCGACGCGGATCGACCGGGCCGCCGTTGAACCCGCGGTCTGGAAGGAACTCGACGACGTCTACTGGACGGTGATCCCGTTCGGCACGGGGGGCCGCCGCGGCAGGATGTATCCGGTCGGGTCCAACGCCATCAACGACCGCACGATCGGCGAGAGTGCCCAGGGGCTGGCCGACTACGTTCGGAGCGTCATGGCCCCCGGGGACGAGCCCTCCTGCGCGATCGCCTACGACACCCGCCACCGCTCCGAGCACTTTGCGAGGCTCTGTGCCGAGGTGCTCCTCGCAGCCGGCTTCCGGATTTTTTTCCTGCGCGGCTTCCGCAGCACACCGGAGCTTTCGTATGCCGTCCGCCACACGGCCAGCACCTGCGGCATCATGGTGACGGCCAGCCACAATCCACCCAGCGACAACGCTGTGAAGGTCTACTGGGCCGGCGGCGTGCAGGTGTTGCCGCCGCATGACAAGGGAATCATCGACCGCGTGATGCGGTGCGACGCCGTGCACCGCGAGGATTTCGATGCCGGCATCGCCGCCGGCCGCGTGCAGTTTGTCGAGCTGGAGATCGATCCGGCCTTCGTCGCGGCAGTGGTCAGGCAATCGACGGCCGGTCCGCGGAACGTCTCCATTCTCTACACGCCCCTGCATGGCGTGGGGGCCAGTGCCGTGGTGCCGGTGCTCGCCGGTGCCGGCTTCCAGCAGGTGCGGCTCTACGGACCGCAGGCGATGCCCGATGGCGATTTCCCGAACGTGCCCGGCCATGTGGCAAACCCCGAGAATCCCGCGGTGCTCGAAGGGGCCATCGCCGAGGCCATGAGCCGTGGCGACGACCTCGTCATGGCGAGCGATCCCGACTGCGACCGCCTCGGTGCGGCAGCGCCGCTGACGTCCGCGGCCGCCAGCCCGTGGCAGACGTTCACCGGCAACCAGCTGGCAGCCCTGCTCGTCGACTGGGTGCTTTCCAGTCGCCAGCGGCTCGGCACGCTCTCGGCGACCGACCACGTGATCACCACGCTCGTGACGACAGGAATCGTGCGTCGCATTGCCAAGGCCTACGGGACGAAAGCCATCGACACGCTGCAGGTCGGCTTCAAGTGGATCGGGCAGGCAATCGACCTGATCGGCCCCGACCATTTTGTCTTCGGCTGCGAGGAGTCGCACGGCTATCTGGCCGGCACGCATGTCCGCGACAAAGACGCCAGCGTGGCCGCGCTTCTGCTGGCCGAACTCTCGGCCGCGCTCAAGTCGCAGGGCACGACGCTACACGAGCAACTCGATACCCTCTTCTGCACGCATGGCTGCCACCTCGAGCGGCAGGTGGCGATCACGCTCCCGGGTGCGGCGGGCATGGACCGGATGCGGGAGATCATGGCAACCCTGCGAGCACAGCCGCCGGCGGCGCTCGGCGGCCTGCCGGTGGCGCGGGTCCGCGACTATGGCAGCCTCACCACCTCGACGGCCGGCTCGGTGGCCGTGCCCTTTGCCGGTGCGAAGGGGGATCTCGTGATGTTCGACCTCGCATCGCCAGCCGAGCCGGCACCGAGCCTCGCCGCAGCAGACGTCGCGGCCGGGCGTTTTCCGGCACTGGCAAACGGCGTGGCGGCCCGCCCCTCGGGCACAGAGCCGAAGATCAAATTCTATCTGTTCGCGGTGGCACCGCCGTGCGGCCAACCGCAGCTCGCCACAACGAAGGCGAGTCTGACGCAGCGACTCGACCTGATGGAACGCGACCTCCGTTCGCTCGCTGGCGTCTGATCGAGTAGGGGGCGGCCCGAACGCGCAGCACAGGGCAAGTTAAAAACTCGCCCCCACGGGGAGCGGCTCATGATGGCCCCTCATAATTGAGGCTCATGGTTGAGGTTTGAGGGGAGGGCTGCCCGTTGCCCCGAGAGCCGGCGTTGCTGACAAGCGCAGGCAGGATGCCGGAGCGCAGTCAGCATCGAGCGAGCGCAGGGCAGGATGCCCGGAGCGAGCGTCCGGCTTTCGGGGCACGGGCAGCCCGAACGCGCAGAGCAGGGCAAGTTACAAACTCGCCCCCACGGGGAGCGTCCGGCGACTGGGCACGGGCGGCACGGTTCCGGCGGGTAGCACACCATCGGCTAGAATGCGGGTGTGAGCGAAAACGAATCACCCGACGCCGCGGAATCCACCCCCGCCGACACCGACCAACTGGCAACCACCGGCGATCGGGCAGCTGCTGCCCGGAAAGTCAAATCGTTTCCGCAGACGCCGGGCGTCTACCTCATGAAAGACGCCGCCGGCCGGGTGATCTATGTCGGCAAGGCGAAAAATCTGCGGGCCCGGGCCTCGAGCTATTTTCTGAAGGCGGCCGAGCAGGATCGCCGGACGGCCGATCTCGTGCAGGAGATTCGCGACATCGACTACCTCGAGGCTGACAGCGAGGTCGACGCGCTGCTGCTCGAGAGCCGGCTCGTCAAGGACGTGCAGCCGAGGTTCAATTCCGACCTCAAAGACGACAAGACGTTTCCCTACCTGCAGATCACGACCCACGAGGACTTTCCGCGGGTTGAGTTCACCCGCACGCCGAGGCAGAAGGGCGTGAAGCTCTATGGCCCGTTCACGAGTGCCGGCAGCCTCCGCGGCGCGATCGTGGTGCTGCAGCGAATATTCAAGTTTCGCACCTGCTCGCTCGACATCGATGCCGGCGACGACCAGTGGCGGTGGTTCAGGCCCTGCCTGCTCGCGTCGATCGGCCAGTGCACCGCGCCCTGCAACCTGCGGATTTCGAAGGAAGAATATCGCCGCGACATCAACCGTTTGAAGACGTTTCTCGATGGCGGCAAGAAGCGACTTCTCGAAGAGATGAAACAGGAGATGCTTGCCGCTTCAGCAACGTTGGCATTCGAGCAGGCGGCGCGGCTCCGCGACGAGATCCGTCTGTTGGAGACGCTCGACCAGCGGGGCGACCTCGAGGAGCATGTGCAGCCGGAGGTGTTTCTCGTCGATCCCAAGAAGGGACTGGCGGGACTGGAAAAGGTGCTCGGCCTCAAGGCGCCGCCGCGGGTGATCGAGGGAGTCGACATCGCGCACTTGGCCGGCAACGAGACGGTCGCGAGCCTCGTGCAGTTTATCGACGGGCTGCCCTTCAAACCGGGCTACAAACGCTACCGCATCAAGACGGTATCCGGCATCGACGACTTCAAGAGCATCCACGAGGTGGTGTCGCGACGGTTTGCGCGGCTTGTCCGGGAAGGGGCGTCGCTGCCTGACATCTTTCTGGTGGACGGCGGCAAGGGACAGCTCTCGGCGGCAATGGATGCGCTCGAATCGCTGGGCATCGAGGCCCCCTGCGTGATTTCGCTGGCGAAGCGTGAAGAGGAGATCTTCGTGCCGGGCCGCAGCGAGCCGCTGCGGCTCTCGAGAGATTCCTATTCGTTGCGACTGCTGGAATACGTCCGTGACGAAGCCCACCGCTTCGCGCAGCACTACCACCACCTGCTGCGGAACAAGCGATCCTTCGACGAACTGCCCTGAGTGGTTGCGAGTGAAGCGGCGATGTACTCACGGACAAGTTACAAACTTGCCGCCACGGGAAGAATGTTTGCTCACGGACAAGTTGCAAACTTGCCGCCACGGGAAGGCTGTTTGACTCACGGACAAGTTACAAACTTGCCGCCACCAAGATTTCTGCGGAAGCCGTCTCATCCTGAGACGGCTTCCAGAACCGCATAGAAAGCCACTCTTACCCGAGGCGTCTCATCCTGAGACGCCGCCAGCAGCATACTCACGCATCTGTCAGCGCAGGCTGTGCCGCAGCGCATGGACGGACCGATATTGAAGCGGTACGATTGAAGGGTGCTGCGTTCATCCAAGGGGAGGCTCTTTCCATGTCGAGCGTGTTTCACAACGGGTCGCGGGGATGCGGTGCGGGGCCTGCTGGCCGCCGCGATTTTCTTCACGTCGGGGCGCTCTCGGCCCTGGGGCTTTCCCTGGGCGGCTACCTGCGTGGCAGGTCGGCTTCTGCTGATACAAAATCGTTTGCCCACTTCGAGGGCACGGCGAAGAGCGTGATCCATATCTGGCTGCCGGGCGGCTGGGCACAGCAGGAGACGTTCGACCCAAAGCCGCTGGCGCCGGCTGAGTACCGCGGCGACATGAAACCGATCGACACCGCGCTTGTGGGCGTGCAGTTCAACGAACTGCTGGTCAAGACTGCGGCGATCGCCAACAAAATCACCGTCGTTCGTTCGATGACACACGGCGAGGCGGCCCACGAGCGGGGCACGCACAACATGTTCACCGGCTACCGTCCAAGCCCCGCGCTCACCTTCCCAAGCTTCGGTAGCGTTGTCTCCCACGAATATGGTCCGCGAGCCGACCTACCTCCCTACGTGAGCATTCCGAACCTCCCGGCGCCAGACGCCGGCGCGGGCTATCTCGGCAGCGCGTTCGGCCCATTTGCGATCGGTTCCGATCCCGCCAACGCCGACTTTACGGTGAGGGATCTCGCGCTGCCCAAGGGGGTCGATGCGGAGCGGTTTTCCACCCGCCAGCGTCTTCGCGACGCCGTGGGCCGCCACTTCCAGCGGCTCGAGGGATCGGAAAATCTTGCGGCGATGGACTCCTTCTATCAGCGTGCCTACTCGCTGGTGAGTTCTGAGCAAGCCCGTACCGCCTTCGACATCAAGGCGGAGCCTGATCCGGTCCGCGACGACTATGGCCGCAATGCCGCCGGCCAACGCATGCTGCTGGCGAGGCGGCTCGTCGAGGCAGGCGTGCGATTCGTCACGCTCTCCTACGGTGGGTGGGACATGCATCAGAAAATCACCGACAGCATGAAAAACACCCTGCCGGCGTTCGATCAGGCATACGCCGCCCTGATTCGTGACCTTGACCAGCGTGGGCTGCTGGAATCGACGCTGGTAATGGTCTCGAGCGAATTCGGCCGCACACCCCGCATCAACAACGACGCCGGCCGGGATCACTGGCCCAAGGTATTCAGCGTGCTGCTCGCGGGGGGCGGCATCAAGGCAGGCACCGTCTACGGTTCGTCCGATGCGATCGCAGCCGAACCACAAGACAATCCGCTCACCGTCGAGGATCTGGCAACGACCGTCTACCACTGTCTGGGCATCGTCGCCGACAAAGAGCTGATGGCCCCCGGGAACCGTCCCGTCGAGATCGTCGACGGTGGCAAGGTTCGCAACGACCTACTGGCCTGACCGGGAGTCCTCTGACCGCAATCGGAAGCCATCGAGCCGCGTCATGATCATGCACTGTTTCATCAAGCGACTGCGGATAGCCTTTGCCGGCCGGATGGTGGGGGCGTTGTCGCTTCTGCTGGCAAGTGTGGCGGCGGCCGCGCTCGTGCCGGCCACCGCAGCTCGGGCGGAACTCACGATCGACCGCATCGAACCGGCCGGCGGCCCTCGCGGAACAGAACTCGAGATCACGCTCGCGGGAAAGGAATTCGTCGATCCGGAGCAGCTCTGGTTTGAGGACGGGGCCATTGCGGTGCTCTCGCTGACAGCCGTCGATGCCACCCATGTTAAAGCCTCAATCCGCATTCCGGAGGACTGCCCGCTCGGCCTGCATCGGCTACGGCTCCGCACAAAGCAGGCGCTTTCCGAACTACGGATGTTTCGAGTCGGCAGCCTGCCCCAGTCGGCGGAGGTTGAACCCAACAACGACCCTGTATCGGTGATGTCGAACGGCCAACCGCCGGCCGTCGTGCACGACGGCCGCACGATCACTGGTGTGATCACTGGCGAAGACATTGATTGTTTTCCGGTGCGGGCTGCCGCCGGAGAAAGGATCTCCGTGGCCATCGACGGCATCCGGCTCGATCAGGAGATGTTCGATCCTTTCATCGAGATCGTGGATGATCGCGGTTTTGTGCTGGCCGCCTGCGACGACCACCCGCTCCTGGGGCAGGACGCGATGCTTGCCGTGACGGCGCCCGCTGACGGCATCTATTATCTGCGGGTGCGCGAGAGCGCGTATGGTGGCAACAGCGGCTGTGTCTATCTGCTGCACGTTGGCAGGTTTCCGGTGCCGCATGTGGCCTGGCCGCCGGGCGGCGTTCCGGGAGCGAAGCTCGACGTCGAGTGGCTGGGGGATCCGTCCGGACCGTTCCGCACGACAGTCGTGCTGCCAACGCAGGGCGACCAGACAGGGCTGGCCGAGGTATGGCCCGAGCGGGATGGCCTGGTGTCACCGGTCGGCGTGCCCTTTCGGATCTCGAGCGTGGCGGCCACGACGGAGTCGGAGCCAAACGACGAGCCGACCCTGGCCACGCGGGTTTCGGTGCCGGCAAACGTCGTCGGCCGGATGGACGCCACGGAGGATGTCGACTGGATTCGCGTCGAGGCGGCGAAGGGATCGTCGTGGCGGATTCGCGGCCGTGGCCGCCGACTGGGTTCGCCCATCGACCTGGTCGTCAACCTTCACCGGGACGATGCCAAGCGGGAGAAGATCACCGGCAACGACGACGCCGACGGCCCCGACAGCGACGTCAGGGTCAAGACGCCCGACCAGGGCTCGTTTCTAATCCGCGTCAACGAT
>Ga0247839_1004531_pt1 | contig 17809 bp, 14 predicted proteins | sample LaCruzMarch2015__6_FD_192405 | JGI IMG/M metagenome (GOLD analysis project Ga0247839, IMG submission 192405) | Freshwater microbial communities from meromictic Lake La Cruz, Castile-La Mancha, Spain - LaCruzMarch2015_16m | ecosystem: Environmental > Aquatic > Freshwater > Lake | place: Spain... | reverse complement strand
AAACAGCCTAATTTTTCTTATTTTATTTTAAAATTAACTGACAGAGAATCCTTCGATTTAAAGATTCGAAAAATTAAAAAAAACAATCCAAATTCAACCTCAATTGGGTTAATTATTAATCGAGAGTTTAAAACCTTACAATCGGTTGTTTCAAGTTTCGATTATATTTTTAATGATGCTGAAATTGAGGAGAAATTGAATATTTATTTTCAACAACAACTAGCCGACAAAACTGATTTAAAAGTAGAAAGTGTTAAGTTGAATATTGAAAAGAATAAAAAGAAATACATACAATTAAACACAAAGTTAAGTCGCTGTTTGGTATTAATTTCTGAGAATAAAACTGCAAAAGAAATTGCTGAAGAATTGTCTAAATCTCAACGCACTATTGAAAAATACACCTCATTTTTGTGTAAGTATTTTAATGTAGAACGAAAAGTAGATTTAATTAAAATTGTGAAAGAAATATCAGGGAATTAAAGTTTTAGCTTTACCTGATAAATCAATTTCCCATGACCGACTAAGTAAACGGTGTCTTCACTTCCTACAATAGCTTCGTAAAAAGGATATTTTAAATCAGATGCGCAAATTAATTCATTGGTATTTAATTGTATTAGTTTTCCTTGTTGAGATAAACCATAAATATTAGATTGGTTTGAGAAAACATTACAAATTAAGCCAGAACCTTCAATTTTGTGATGCTCATTTTCACTGTTTATTTTCCCCCAAATACCAGATTTTTGGTATTTAATAGATGCACTTCCGGCATAATATATTTCGCCATTCACTTCTGATAATCCGTGAATTAGGCCTTTAATTTTATATTGTTTTGACCAATTATTTTCTTCTTTATTTAAACAGTAAATAGTAGAGTTTTTACCATTAAAAATAGATGCATTAATTGTTTCAGAACTATCTTTAATTAATGCCCAAACGAATTTTCTATTATTTTGCCAGACTATTTTAGGAGGCACAGTTAAATCATCATTTATTTCAGCAATAAATCCTTGAGGAATTGCTTTTTTACCTCTTGCAATGCGACTGTTTCCGCCACAAACCAATAAATTTCCATCTTTATTTATTGCAATATCATAAAAGCATTTCCTTTCAAATCCTGCAAATTCTTTTCTGATACATTGCTTATTTTCAAGGTTGTATTTATAGATTGTACCTCTGTCAGCTGCAATGTAAACGTATTTACCATCACGTATTATTTTAAGAATATTAGCTCCATTATTAGGGATTTTAATGACCTCAATTTTATTGTCAGCTACAATTCTCTTCAAAATTCCATATTCTCCACCTAGCCAAATTTCATTTTGAGCAACTTCATAAATGTCGTAGTAGCTGCTGTCAATATCTGCACCCTGCTCTAATATGCTAACTTGTGCTGAAAGCAGTGTAGAAATGAATAAAGTAAATAAAAAGGTAAAAGATATTTTCATTTGTGGGCTGCTAAACTAAGCATTTTAGTCTAAAAAATATTGGGTCAATTTAAATTAGCTGTCTTTAGATACGTTAAATAGATGCTTAAAGATTCCACAATTAGAGCTGTAGTGTAGGAATCGGATTTCCAAACAAGAATATTTCTAATTACAGTGCCTCCCGAAAAAAACACACCACCTTCCCAGCAAATTGTATTATTATGAGTGTAACTATGCATTAATAAATAATGAAGAGCTTTGTGAATGCTTTTTTCTCTTGAAGTTCCAAATGGATTTCCGAGTTTTAACAATGCATTTAATGCGTAAACTGTTGATTGAATTTTGTCTCTTTTGTTGACTCTTTTTCGACTTTCAAAGCTTCCATCTGCTAATTGACTTTTTAGCAAGTGCTTTTCTACATATTTTGCTGCAGAATCTAGGTATAATGCACCTTTGTATTTTGCTCGAATCACTGAATAATGAAAATGATACCTATTTGGATAATATATTCCAGCAGTATTCCAGGCTCCTTTTTTTGTTTTGAGTGTAACAAAATCTGCAGCAGCTTTTCCTCCTGTAGTTTTTAATTGCGAACCGTTTTCTGCTAAAGTGCTAAGAATGTTTGCATTTACAACGGCATCTACATCATTTGCGCCATAAGGCATATAAGAAGTATATGCATGCGGATAAGCTGTTGAAATAGGCAAAAGAAAAAGTGCATTGTTTACCAAAACTCTCGGAATATTCCATCCTGGAAATATTTCTTCTTCCCCTCTCCATGTCTTGTAAGCGCCTGTATTTATGAGATTTCCATAACATAAGTTGTAATAGTGTTGATTTTCTCTGGCCGAATCTTTAAAATTTTCAAACAACTTGTATAAGTCACTATCGATTTTGTTTCCATTAATTTTTTCATGATTCAAAATAGCCATCCAACCTTGAGCAGTATCATCATTGTCGTTCATGATGTTTGCTGCTTTTCTTATATAAGGCATTAACATTCTGAATTGAACAGGTCTTCTCACAAAATCTGTTCTATTATTTCTGGCCAATTGCCTTAATCTTCCTGATGCAGGTAATAATGGCCAAAAATTGAATCCTCCATTTTTGCTTTTGTAACTCATTATTTGCGGGTAAGCCAGTTCCAGCATTGCAGCAATTTCAGTGAATTCTGGATTAGAAAAGTATGTTTCCGCTAACATATTATGAATGGATGCTATAGAAAAGCAATTTGAGTCATAGTATCGTTTGGGTTTTCCCAGTAATGGGTAACTTTTTTGGAGACACATATAGGTGGGCCATTCACCCTTATATTGAAAAGCAGGAACGGTTACTTTTATTTGATCATTTTTGATGTATTGTAAGCAACCGTTAATCAAGGTTTTTATACTGTCTTGACTATATTTCTGAGCAACAAATTGCTGGGGTAAAAACAAGGAAAAACTTAGCAATATTTTGATGCGCAACACTTTGAGTGAATCAAAATGAGTCATGAAAAAACTATCTAAGTATTTGAAATCTATAGGCATCTAATCTTACAAAAATAAACGTAAGTATTGTAAATGACCATAAGGAAGAACCTCCATAGCTAAAAAAAGGCAAAGGAATACCTACAACTGGAGCTAAACCTATTGTCATACCAATGTTAATGGCGAGGTGAAAAAATATAATACTGGCTAAACCATACCCATAAATCCTTGAAAATGTACTTCGCTGTCGTTCGGCAAGAAAAATTAAACGCAACAATAACAACACGAAAAGTCCAAGAACTATGGTACTTCCCAAAAATCCCCATTCTTCACCAACTGTGCAGAAAATAAAATCGGTACTTTGTTCTGGTACGTAATTGTATTTTGTTTGAGTACCATTCAGATAACCTTTCCCAATTAAGCCACCGGAACCAATCGCAATCATACTTTGATTCACATTATAACCGGCACCCTTTAAATCAACTTCTTTTCCTAAAAGCACGTTGATTCTCTTTTTCTGATGAGGTTCTAGCACGTTTACAAATGCATAATCAACGGTATAAACAAATGCCACGGAAGCCAATAATATTCCACCTACTGTTAATGCATTGTTTAATTTAAATCTAACGAAGAAGAAGCTACAACCAGCAAATACGGCCAAAATAATACTAAGAATACCTTCATCTACAAGCAATGCTGCAATAAATAACAATACCATTACAAGCCCTAAAACCAAGATGTTTCCCGAAAGTCCTTCTCTGTATAGTACTAAGATAAATGAAGCATACACCAAAGCAGACCCAGTTTCATTTTGAAGGATGATAATTAATGCAGGAACTGCAAATAATGCCGCTGCAATTAATTTTGTACTTAGTTTTTCAAACTTTATATTGATGTTACTGAGGTATTTTGCAATGGCAAGGTTGGTGGCAAACTTAGCAAATTCGGCAGGTTGAATTCTAAAACCACCTACGCCAATCCACGATTTGGAGCCTTTTACTTCTACACCTGCGAATATTACAACGACTAATAGAAAGATAAAAGCACCATAAAGTATGTATGCAAATTTTGGGAAAAATTCACCATCAATAACAAGTATCGCGAAAGCTATAAATAGAGAAGTTAGAATCCAGACTAATTGCATTCCATAACTTTGAGAAGTGTCAAAAATGCTTTTATATTCTTCGTTATAAACGGCTGCATATATATTGAACCAGCCCATTGTAACTAGCACCAAATAAAGCAGCACTAGCATCCAGTCTATATTTTGTAATACTGCTTCACTATTCCGATTTGCCATTATCCTTTAGTTTTTTTAGCTATCCAGTCTGACTTTTTAGGAAGTAAATTCGCATCCATAATTCTTTTTTCCATTTCAGGGCGCTTCACTTCTCTTCTCAGGTATTTTTCCATCATTAAACTTGCAATTGGGGCAGCCCAAGTTGCACCAAAACCGGCATTTTCTACATACACTGCAATTGCAATTTTAGGTTTATTCATTGGAGCAAAACAAATAAATATGGAGTGATCTTTTCCATGGGGATTTTGCGCCGTTCCTGTCTTTCCGCATATGGTTAGTGTGTCTAACTGTGCAATTCTTCCTGTACCTGCAATAACAACGTTGCGCATGCCCTCCACAACAGGATCAAAATAAGACCTACCTACAGTTGTGTAGCGCTTTTTGGTGTATGTTGTGTCAATTTTTCCACCTTCAATTTTCTTAATTACATGAGGTGCATAATACCAACCCCTGTTTGCAATGACTGTGCAGAAATTTGCCATTTGAAGGGGTGTTACACCCATTTCACCTTGTCCAATTGCTAATGAAATAACAGTAATTGCATTCCATCTTCCTGCACCATGATATTTATCATAATATTTAATTGTAGGCACATTTCCACTTGATTCCTGAGGTAAATCTACTGGGAATTTTTTACCCAAACCAAAACTCATTACGTGGTCTCTCCAAACTTTAAATCCAATGGCTGTTTTAGGATATTTCTGAAGAATGTTTTTAAAAGTGTTACAATAATAAGAATTGCAGGAAGTGGTGATTGAGAATCTTAGATTAACGGGCGATGCATGCGGGTGACAACCGACTGTAAGACCACCAAAATGAAAACCACGACTACAACTAAAAAGGGTTGTTTCTGTAATCACACCTTCATGTTGACCAATTAGTGCATTTACCAATTTAAAAGTAGAACCTGGCGGATACTTGGCCATAGTCGCTCTATTATAAAGAGGTTTTGTTGTATCCATCACCATTATTGGATAATTCTTTTTTTTTAACCGTCCAACTAGTAAATTGGGGTCATAAGTGGGAGAAGAAAGCATTGCCAAAATTTCTCCAGTTGCGGGTTCAATTGCCACAACTGCACCGATTTTATTTTGCATTAATTTCTCACCGTATTCCTGCAAATCTGCATCTATAGATGAAGTTAGGCTTCTTCCTAGAACTGATGCAGTATCGTACTTTCCGTCTTCAAAACTTCCTTTTTCGCGGTTATACACATCAACCATTACTATCTTCACACCACGTTGTCCGCGTAAAGGAATTTCATAAGATTTTTCTACCCCGCTTAAGCCAATATTGTCGCCCATCCTATAATATGGGTTGCTTTCCATTAATTTTTTATCAACCTCACCTACGTAACCTAAAGCATGCGGAGCTGTTTTTAATGGGTATTTTCTTAAAGTTCTGGCTTGGACAAAAAAGCCGGAAAATTTCATTAGTTTTTCTTGCAAGGTTGCATAAGTTTCTAATGAAATTTCACTTTCAAAAACTTCGGGACGAAATGAGCTAAATTTTTGAGCCTTTAATTTTTTTAATCTTACAATAAATTCCTCTTTTGTGATTTCGAGGATTTTACATAAGTCTAAAGTATCTATTTTTTTTACCCTTTTTGGAATAACCATTAAGTCGTATGCAGCTTCATTATAAACTAATATTTTCCCGTTTCTGTCATAAATAACGCCTCTCTCCGGATATTCAATTTTATGGCGAAGAGCATTGTCGTTAGCAGCAAGTTTGTAGGAATTATCGAGTACTTGAATATAAAAAATGCGAATTAAAAAAATGCTAACCAATGTGATAAATATCGCACTGATAACATATTTTCTATCTGAAAATAAATTCATGAAACGGCCTCTCTATTTTTCTGTGTAAGCACTTGGCTCAAAACAATTAAAATCAATGTAGAAATGCTACAAGTGAGAACATGCAACAATAAATCGAAAAAGTTTAAAAAACTAAATGATTCAATTAGAAATAATACCAAGTGATGAATAAGAACCAGAATTGACGAATAAACAAGAAAAGTACTGGCACCCATACCTTGCATATTTAAGCGAAGTGTAGTTTCATAACCTTCACGTGGGGCAATTAAATTTAAGAAGGAAGGTCGAATAAATCCTATAAATAAGCATGCAGAAGCATGCATACCAGCGGTACCAGAAAATAAATCAACACTTAATCCGGTAATAAATGAAATGAATAAAAGCAGCGTTTTATTAATGTTAACCGGTAGCATTAAAATAAATAATACATATAAATATGGATTTAAATAACCGTTTATAGCTCCTCCAACTTCAATTTGGTTTAATACTAATACTTGAATGAATATTAACAGGAAAAATCTGAAAAAATTAAGAATAATATCTCCTATCATTTTATTGCCTCCAATTTAGTTTCCAACGTATCTATTTCAGCCTTCATAATGTTTCTAACTACGTATACGTATGAGAGATTCTGAAAGTCGGTAGATAAAAGCATTTTTATTTCTTTAAAACTTTCCCCCGCTGTTCCAATTTGATGGATTTTTCCTACCATAATTCCTCTTGGAAATATACCGGAATAAGTGCTAGTAACGATGGTATCTCCTATAGAAATTTTTGCATGAATAGGAATATCTAAAAGGTTGGCATACCTAGGTGAAACTCCGTTCCAAACAGTAGAACCGAAATATCCATTTTTCTTTATTATTGAAGATACTTTAAATCCGCTATGCAACAATGAAACAACTGTGCTAAAGTGAGGTGAAACGTCTTTAACATAACCAACTACACCATTACTTGAAATTACTCCCATATCAGGTTGAATTCCTTGCAAACTTCCTTTGTCAAGTGTAATATAATTGTTTATCCTTGAAACAGAGTTGTTAATTACCCTTGCTGTTATATATTCATACTGTTGTTTATTTAAAGAATCTTTCATTCTAATGATTCTAAAAGAAGTGTCATAAAACGAAGCTGAATCAGCCTTGCGTAAACGTGCATTTTCCTCAGACAAAGCCTTATTAGTAACTCCTAGCTTAAGATAATCAGCCACATCACTATATGCAGTATAAACCCTTCCAACAAAAGCATTAGAAGTAGAAATTACTTTTTCTTTTTGATAAGTTGTATTCCTGACTAATAAGTAAATGCATAAACCTTGTAACAATAGAAACAAGATAAAGAAATTGTACTTTCTAATAATCAGGATGAAATTACGCATTCCGTTTTCCTAACAACAATTATTGGTGGGTAATTAGCGAATCAAGAATTTAAATTTATCGCGGTTTTTGAGCGCAATTCCTGTACCTCTTGCCACAGCACGAAGTGGATCTTCTGCAATATATACAGGTAGTTTAGTTCGGGCAGAAATTCTTTTATCTAATCCACGAAGCATTGATCCTCCTCCTGCTAAGTAAATTCCAGTGCGGTAAATATCTGCAGAAAGTTCAGGAGGTGTCATTTCTAAAGCATTTAAAATCGCAGTTTCAATTTTAGCAATAGATTTATCCAAACAATGTGCAATTTCCTGGTAAGAAACCATAATTTCCTTAGGAATACCCGTCATCATATCACGTCCATGAACTGCAAAATCTTCTGGTGGATTTTCAATTTCTGTTAAAGCAGCTCCAACCTCAATTTTTATGCGTTCAGCCGTTCTTTCTCCAATATGAATATTGTGTTGACGGCGCATGTAATCTTCAATATCAGCAGTAAAATCATCTCCTGCTACACGAATACTTTTATCACATACAATTCCACCCAATGCGATTACAGCGATTTCAGAAGTACCACCTCCAATATCAATGATCATATTTCCCATGGGCTCTTCTACATCTATTCCAATTCCAATAGCAGCGGCCATTGGCTCATGAATTAGATAAACTTCTTTAGCCCCGGCGTGCTCAGCAGAATCGCGAACAGCTCGCTTCTCAACTTCAGTAATACCAGAAGGAATACAAATAACCATTACCAAAGAGGGTGAAAAAATCTTCCTTCCTGGATTTATCATTTTTATCATTCCTCTAATCATGTGTTCTGCAGCATTAAAATCTGCAATAACACCATCTTTCAAAGGTCGTATTGTCTTTATATTTTCGTGTGTTTTTCCATGCATTTGTTGTGCATGTTTACCAACAGCGATAACTTTTCCTGTAGATCGCTCTATGGCTACAATTGATGGTTCATCCACTACAACCTTATCGTTGTGAATAATAATTGTATTAGCGGTTCCAAGATCAATTGCAATTTCTTGGGTGAAAAAATTAAATAAACCCATGTTTTATGTTTCAGCGTTTGTTTTTAGTGATTAAAATGTCTTGTTCCTGTAATGGCCATGGCGATTTTTAAACGATTAGCAGCATCAATCACTTCTTGATCGCGCATAGAACCTCCAGGTTGAATAATTATTGAAATTCCCGAATTGGCAGCAATTTCAATACAGTCAATAAATGGGAAAAATGCATCAGATGCCATTACAGCGTCCACTGTATCGAAACCCATTCGTTTGGCTTTGTCAATTGCTTGGTTAAGCGCATCTACTCTCGAAGTTTGTCCTGTGCCACTGGCAATTAATTGTTTATTTTTTACCAAAGCAATCGCATTTGATTTGGTATGTTTTACGATGATATTAGCGAAAACGAAATCATCATTTCTTGAAAGGTCTGGTTGAATTTCAGAAACCCAATTAAAATCGTCCTTGCTTTCAACTTTAGAATCTCTGTCTTGCACTAAAACTCCATTCAATACTGTTCTTATTTTCTGAGCTGGACGTTGGAAATTATTGGTTTTTAAAAGTATTCTGTTCTTTTTAGATTTTAATTTTTGAAGTGCTTCTTCTGAATAATCAGGCGCTAACAAAATCTCAAAAAATAAATTGTCTAATTCATTTGCCGTTTCTATATCAACCGGAGTATTAAAAACAATAATACCTCCAAATGCGGAAACTGGATCACCGGCAAGTGCCATTTTCCAAGCAGTTAGTGTATTTTCTGATAATGCAGCGCCACATGCATTGTTATGTTTGATTACTGCGCACCCATCAGAAGGAAATTCTTCTATCAAAGAAAGGGCAGCATCAATATCTAACAAATTATTATAAGAGATTTCTTTTCCATGCAATTGAGAAAATACACTTTCTAAATTACCTGAGAATAATGCTTTTTGATGTGGATTTTCTCCATACCGAAGAGATTTTAATTCTGCTGGAGGATTGAACCAGTTTGCAATAGCAGCATCATAACCTGCTGTTAAAGTAAATGCTTGAGAAGCAAACTCTTTGCGCTGTGCTAATGTTGTAGAACCTTCTGATTTATTTAAAAGATAAAGAAATGCAGCATATTGATTTTTGGAAGATATGATTACAACATCGTTAAAGTTTTTTGCTGCAGCACGAATTAAACTTACGCCTCCAATATCAATTTTTTCTATAATTTCCTGTTCTGATGCACCTTTTGAAATAGTTTCAGTAAAAGGATACAAATCGACAATTACCAAGTCTATCAAAGGAATATCAAACTCTTCTAATTGCGACAAATCTGTTGCTTCTTCTCTGCGGCCAAGTATACCACCAAAAACTTTCGGATGCAATGTTTTTACCCGTCCGCCTAGAATTGAAGGATAAGAAGTTAAGTCCTCAACAGCTTCTACAGTATAGCCAAGATCTTCTAAAAATGTTCTTGTACCTCCTGTTGAATATAAAGTGATACCTTTTCCTACTAATTCTTTGGCAATTTCCGCCAAGCCATCTTTGTAAAAAACTGATATTAAGGCACTTTTAATTCTTTTATATTCGGGCATGGAGTTTTCTAAATAATGATGCAAACTTAATAAAAGAATGCAGGTAATATTGAACGATTTACATCGAATTCATGCAATAGTTAATAATTTTTTAAACAACTGTTAATTAAACTATCAATTGTTTAATGTTTAATTAACAAGAATTATCTTAAATTACATATAATCAGTATTTTATATCTAAAATGCTAGGGTTGATGTTATTTCAAAACATAAATTACATTTGTGGATGCTTTATTTAAAATAGGCAGTATCTTAATAACTTTAGCAAAATTTAAAACTCAATAACTGTAAATAAATCAAAATGAAGCAAATTCTAACAATTCTAATTTTTACTTCTTCTATTTGTTTCGCTCAGAATAGCGGATGTTTAACTCCAGTTGCACCGATACAGTTTGGACAAATGAAACGAGGCATTACCAACCAAGTTAACTGCAATCAACGGATTCAAACAGCAATAAACACTGTTCAGGGAATTTGTATGAGCGTGCAGCAGTTATCAGAAATAATCGCTATTTTTCCGCAAGAACAAGACAAACTGGACATTGCAGTGTATGGAATTAATAACTTGGCAAATGGACAGGATTATTATTTATTGTATGATGCTTTTGCGAATTTCAGCACGGCGATTCGCTTACACGACTATGTAAATCAATACTTTGGACCACAACAGAATGTTTTTTTACCAGCTCCAATTGTCATACCTCCAACAATAGTGCAGCCAACACAGCCAACACAGCCCATTCGACCAATTACTCCATTAGAACCAATTCAACCAGTAGCACCAATTGTTCCTCCAATTCCTATTTGCGAAGTAACTGCTCAGCAATTTAGTATGATGCGCAATACTTTAGCTGCTCAGACATCATCAAGTTCAAGGGTTTCAATCACAAAAGCACAACTTCCAACTTTCAATTGCTATACATCTTCGCAATTGAAAGAAATTGTTTCATTATTCCCAAGCTCCTCAGATAAATTAGATATTGCGAAATTCGGATATGATTATGTTATCGATAAAAGTAATTATTTCTTTGCTGTAAGTAGTCTATTGCCCTCGAGCTCCGACAGAGAAGAGTTAAGCACCTACATTGCTTCTAAAGGAAGATAAATGCTTATAGAGGGCATACTTTCAAAAAGGTATTTCATTGTTTTTCCTTTGTTGTTAAGTTTACTGCTTCATTGGAATATTTTTTCATACGACTTAATTGGTTTCCATGTTTGGCGTCAAACCCAAACCGAAACTGTAACAAGAAATTTTGCAACGGGTAACATCTCTATTCTAAATCCTACAGTTAACAACCTACAATTTAAGGATGGGATTCAAAGAATGGAATTCCCGCTTATGCAATGGTGTTTTTCAAAATTTCACCAGGTTTTTGGATACCATCTCTTAATAAGTAGAATACTAACTTTCGTTTTAGGAGCTTTATTGTTATTGTTCTTTAGAAACTTAATTTTCTCTATTACAAAAAATCGAATTGCGGCAAATTTTGGATGTTGGATTTATTGCTGGTCTCCATTATTTTATTATTACTGTGTAAATCCTTTGCCCGATAACTTAGCGATTGTTTGTTGTGTAGCAGGATTATATTTTACTCAGCAATTTTATTCTTCACAAAAAAGCAAGCATTTTATAATTGGTACATTACTTATTTGTACTGGTTTTGCTTGTAAGTTTCCTTATTTGTTATTCATTGTTTTTCCCATTCTGAGTCTAATAATTTCATTTTACTTTAAAAAAGTAAGTAGCAGTAAAACAATACAGTTATTTGCATTTGTTTTTGTTTCTATTTTAGTTCCTGCTTCATGGTATTATTGGGTTATTCCTCAATGGGGTGGAAATGGAGTGGTTTTAGGTATTTTTGATAATCAGATTTCAATATCAAAAATAAAAGAAATTTTATGGTTCCACTTCTGTGCCGCATTGCCTGAACTATATCTTAATTATGCAACTATTTTGTTTTTTATTGTAGGAATATATTATACAGTAATTAAGTTTAAAGAGAGTAAATATCTTTACATTCCATATTTATCCTCACTTATTCTATTTATCTGTTATTTTTTATATGAAATTAACATGATTGATGTAGTGCATGATTATTACATGTTTCCTTTTTTACAATTCATTTTTATTATAGCAGTGGCTGGTTTTATTTATATTTCTCAAACTAAATTCAAATGGCTTAAAGTAATTGCTACCATCGCTTTTTTTATTATGCCATTAACTGCATACCTTAGAATTCAGCAAAGATGGGATAATGAAAGTCCTGGCTTCGAAGTAACTTATTTAAAAAACAAAAAGGAGATTAATGATTTTCTTCCAGCACAAGCTAAGTGTATAGTTGGAAATGATAATTCAGGTTTCATTACTTTATATTATCTAAACAGGAAGGGATGGAATTTTAATGATTGCAAAATTGATATTTCTATTGTTAGAAAGTATGAAAATGAGGGTGCGGATTATTTTATTTTTGATGATTCAATTCATAAGTTGAATGATAGTTTAGTTTTTTACTTAGGAGTTCCTCAAAAAATAGTTGGAAACCTTATTTTTTTTCAAATTGGTAAAAAATGAAGTATTCAATTGCAAATGTAAATAAGCATCTTACATTTGAAATTTGAAAATTGATTCATATTATATGTTTGATAAGTTAAAATGCTCTTGTTTGTTAGTATTGCTTTTTATCTTGTTTTCCCAACAGAAAATAAGCGCTCAAAGTGAGACTGTCGTTATAAAAAATTCATTATTAAGACTTCCTAATCAGCAGTTTTATCTCTTAGGAGTGTTGGATGGTAGAACTGATAAATCTGAAATTGGTTATTTCACAAAGGGACCTTTTAATAAACGTGTTCCTGCCAATTTTACTGGCACACTAGAAGACGCATTTTCTTCTTATCTCAATTTTGCATTGAGCAAAGACACAACAAAAACTTCAATTGTGATGAAAGTGATGAACTTCAAAATTTCTGAACGTGAAGACGGAACCGATGAAATTGGAAAGGCTGAATTACAAGTCATATTTTATGTTTCAGATAAAGATAAGTTGGCAAAAGTATTCCAAACAGAGGCGATTGCTGAGGAGAAAGGTGCAGATATCAGTTTAAGTCACGAAAGAAGGATTAGGAAAGTATTAGAAAATGTTTTGATGGGATTTAACAATAGTGGTTGGCAAGAAACTCCCCTTGTTTATGAACCAATGTCTTTAGTTAAAGCACAAACTACTGATGTTAAAACTTTTGATAATACCAAGAAAAGGAAATGGAACAACTTAGTTACTGGACATGGAGCATTTGGAACCAATGCGGAAGGTTGGGGTATTTCTTATTATGGTTTTAATGTAAGTGAAAGTGGTGGCTGGTTCTTAACATATACTGTTTCGTATGATAATTATGTGGTAGATCCTGGTTTAATTATTAGAAAAGGATATAACAGCCTCGACTTGAATTATGGAAAAATTGGTGTTGGATTAATGAGAAGGATTGGAGAAGATTTCCATTTTGCATTTAATGCCTTGGTGCCAATAGGTGCTGAAAAGCTAACAAAAAGGCTGGAAACTGGATCTGTTTTAGAAACAAACAACATAATTCTAGGGCTTGAGCCTCAACAGTGTTTTTACTTTATGACAAAATCGAAAGTTAGTCTGGTCTTAGGAGCAGGAATCTTTGAGCGTTTTACAACTTCTAAAGTGTATAATTTTGATATTGGTTTAAGAATCGAAGTTGGAATTAAGTTCTAAAAAGTGCCTGTAAATTATTTTTTTGATGAATTTGTCAAATATGAAGATATCAAAAAAGAAAATAAGCCCCCGACAATAATAATACTAAGGAAGTACACACACAAATAGACTTCGGTGTTGCTTAAAATAATTGCAGATGCATTTTGCTCGTTTGCAGTTATCTGAAGAACTGCTAGGTTAGTATTGTTTTCTCTTTGCCATACAATTAACTTCTCTACCCACAAAGGATTTATTTTATAAGAGTAAAAAAATAAAAACAAAGAAGAAGGAGTTGAAGTAATGATTAATTGAAAGAGTCCCGATCTGATGCCTTTTCTTAAAGAAAAATGCCCGTTATAATCAATTTGTTTTTCCTTTAAACCTAAGAATAACGATACAAACAGAATGATATATATACCATATCCAGAATAATGTCCTAAAGCAAGATTTGTTGTATGGAATCCCAAAAAATATTGAGTGAGTGTCCAACAAATGAGTAAGATTCCTGATATAAATCCGAATTTAATTTCTGGCTTCAATTGCTGTATTTTGTGCTAAAGTAGATATAAACATATAAAAATCAATATAATTTCATAAAAATCGTTTCATTTCCTTATTTTTGAAAACCTAACATAAGCGTTTATAATGAAAAGTTTTTTATCAGTTTTATTACTTGTTTTTTTAACTACAGCCTCTTCTTTTGCTCAAAAAAGTAAGAAAGGTTTTGAATATTCCGGAACACAAATTAGAAACTCATTTATTGGAAAAAGTAAAATGTTTTCAGAAGGAGTTAAACCTGTTTCATATTCCATTTTCTGGAATAAGAAGAAAAATACAATTCAAGTGAATGCTGGTCCTGAAGATAAATGGTATACAATTACTATTGAAAAGTTAGATACTGCTCAAGGAACTCAAGTTCAAATTGGACGTATTACTACATTACCAGAAACAGCTGAAAATGTTAAGAAGGCAGATGCGGTTTGTGAGATAAAGTTTCAGATTGATAGAATTTACATCAAAATTGGAGAAGCGAAAATTGAAGAATTTCTTTTGGATGGAGCAACTGTTTGGGATGATCAAAAAATTACAAAGAGTAAATAACCACTATTATGCTTAATTCCAAATGCGGAAATAAAATACGCACATTCAATCCGTTGTAAGATTGAATGTACGCAAAAAACAGCATAAATCTATTTGTCTTTTTTACTTCCTAACATCAATATTTCATTTACATTAATTTCTGAAATGTACTTTTTGGAGCCATCTTTATCAGAATAGGATCTATTAATAATTTTACCTTCAACAGCTACCTCATTTCCTTTTTCGAGAAATTTTTCAAAGAAATCTGCTGTTTTTCCCCAAGCGACCAAGTTGTGCCATTGCGTTTGGGTTACTTGATTGCCATCGGCATCTTTATATTTATCGCTTGTGGCTAAAGAGGCTTTTGCTAATTTTCTTCCACTGTTTAATTCTTTAATTTCCGGATTCGCGCCAAGATTACCAATCAAGCGGACCGAGTTACGTAAATTGTTCATTTTTCTAATTTTTAGATTGTTAATTTTTAAATTTTCTTGATTGAAAGAAAGGGTGCACCCACGTTCTGGAAATCAATTGACTTCGTAAAAATCTATACTCTTCTTGTAATTAGTCGTATAAAAACGTTTATAAACGTTTAATTGTGCTGTACACTTGATTGTATTCAAAATAATTTATAAACTTGTACATCTATTAATCTTATAAATATAAAAATTATGTTAGTTAAAGAAAGAATTTGCCCAGAGTGCAAAGAGCCAATTATTGGCAGAAGTGACAAAAAATTTTGTGGTGATATTTGCAGAACAGCTTATCATAACAACATCGCTAATCAAAGAGATTCTTCCATGCGCGCAATTAACAAAGTGCTACAAAAGAACAGATTGATACTTCTAGAAACTGTAGCAGATAGAACTGGTGATGCTCAAACTGATATGTACTTTCTTCAAGAACTCGGTTTTGATTTTTCTTATTACACCCATTGTCGGCCCGATAGAGCTGGACAAGTAATTGTATACTGTTATGAAGTTGGGTATATTAGAAATGGTGAAAATCAAGTTCAAATAGTAAGAAAAGGGAGCAGGTAAAGAATATTTAAACTTAGTTTATTGCATTGTTTTCTTGCTTATATTTGCCCCTCATAATCGTTCATTGAAGTAGCTTATCAAGAAAGACCGAGGGAAAAGGCCCAAAGACGTCTTGGCAACCGCATTATCATTGTATAATGGAAGGTGCCAATCCTCACTGAGTTTTGTATCAGTGGCAGATAAGATGAAATAAACTCATTGAACTCTTGTACCTCTTTACTTTCTTACCTGCTTCTGAACAACTAAAATTGTAGAATGTCATTATTGCAAGATCAATTAAAGAAAAGAATACTCGTGTTAGATGGTGCTATGGGTACCATGATTCAACGTCATACTTTAGAAGAAGAGGATTTTAGAGGCGAAATATTTAAAAACCATCCTTCTCCATTAAAAGGTAACAATGATTTGCTTTCGTTAACAAGACCTGATATTATTCAAGGTATACATGAAGCCTATTTCGAAGCTGGCGCTGATATAGCAGAAACCAATACTTTCAGCGGAACTTCTGTTGCGCAGGCAGATTATAATTTAGAATATATTGTATATGAGTTAAATCTGAAGTCTGCACAATTGGCCAAAAAAGCGGCTGATAAATACACAGCGCTTCAACCAGATAAACCTCGCTTTGTGGCTGGTTCAATTGGACCTACAAACCGCACAGCTTCTATTTCTCCTGATGTAAACGATCCTGGTTACAGAGCCATTACTTTTGATGATTTAGTTGAAGCTTATACAGAACAGATTCGCGGATTGATTGATGGAGGTGTAGATATTCTTTTGGTAGAAACCGTTTTTGATACGCTTAACTGCAAAGCTGCACTTTTTGCAATTGATAAATATTGCGAGAAAATAGGACGCATAATGCCTGTAATGGTTTCTGGAACAATCACGGACCAAAGTGGAAGAACATTAACCGGACAAACTGCTGAAGCTTTCTTGTATTCTGTATCACATATCGATTTATTATCAGTAGGATTTAATTGTGCACTTGGAGCTCGTCAGCTAAAACCTTATGTGGAAACCTTGGCTAAAAATTCTAAATTCCGCATCAGTGCCCACCCGAATGCAGGTTTGCCTAATGCTTTCGGACAATACGATGAAACTCCAGAACAAATGGGTGTTCAGATTCGTGAGTTTCTCGAAAGTAATATTGTAAATATTATTGGAGGTTGTTGTGGAACTACTCCAGACCATATTCGTGAAATTGCAAGAATTTCAAAAGAATACGCTCCGCATCAAGCAGAAGAAATAGAAGAAATGCCATTCTATAGTGGCCTTGAGCCAGTGTTGATTCGCAAAGAAAGTAATTTCATGAACATTGGAGAACGAACCAATGTAACAGGCTCTAGAAAATTTGCCCGACTGATTATGGAAGGCAATTATGATGAGGCACTTACGGTTGCTTTGGATCAGGTAGAAGGTGGAGCGCAAGTGCTCGACATTAACATGGACGAGGGAATGCTCGATTCTGAAGCTGCCATGGTGAAGTTTCTGAATTTGATGGCTTCAGAACCAGATATTTCTCGCCTACCATTTATGATTGATTCTTCTAAATGGAGTGTGATTGAAGCAGGTTTGAAATGTGTGCAAGGAAAATCAATCGTTAATTCTATCAGTTTAAAAGAAGGAGAAGAAAAATTCATTGAACAAGCCAAATTGGTAAAACGATACGGCGCTGCTGTTGTAGTAATGGCGTTTGATGAAGAAGGACAAGCAGATAGCTACGAAAGACGCATCAGTATTTGCCAGCGTGCCTATGATATTTTGGTGAATGTGGTGAAAATGCATCCAACAGATATCATTTTTGACCCTAACATTCTAACAGTGGCAACTGGAATAGAAGAGCATAACAATTATGCAGTCGATTTTATAAAAGCAACCCGCTGGATAAAGGAAAATCTTCATGGAGCGAGTGTAAGTGGAGGAGTCTCAAATATTTCTTTCTCTTTCAGAGGAAATGATCGCGTGAGAGAAGCCATGCACTCTGCATTTTTATATCATGCTATTAA
>Ga0247839_1004527_pt1 | contig 17817 bp, 16 predicted proteins | sample LaCruzMarch2015__6_FD_192405 | JGI IMG/M metagenome (GOLD analysis project Ga0247839, IMG submission 192405) | Freshwater microbial communities from meromictic Lake La Cruz, Castile-La Mancha, Spain - LaCruzMarch2015_16m | ecosystem: Environmental > Aquatic > Freshwater > Lake | place: Spain... | reverse complement strand
GTTTAACGCCCACAACTGATAGAAATTGGGCTTCGTTTAATTTTAAATCGTTGTAATTCTGCATAATGTTTGCAAAGTAACAACTTTTATATCATATAATTATAACTTATATAACAACTAATAAATATTCAGATTGTACGTGCATTTATAGCGCTTCGCCAGTATGCTCTTGGATATGCCGAATTGAACCAAAAACTCGAGACATTTATGCTCGAAACCAATATGCAGTTCAGCGACATTTATCAGGCCTTGACCGAAATGGCAAGCCAAAACGAAAAAAGTCAAAAACCAATAAAACCGATAGGATATTTGGCGTACGAAAAATAATACCATAAAGATTTAAGACAAAAAAATCAAAATTTTAAATACCCCGAATTCGATATAATTAAAAGACAAGCTGAATTTAATAACCAGAAGTTTTATCCATTTTTAAAATTTAATGTTATGAATAGATTTAAATTAGCCGTAATATTTGTGTTTATGGCGTTTTCAGCAAAAGCACAAATGAGTTATTTTGGAGCTGATATGAATTTGTTGCGTTCAAAATCGGAATTACTTTATTTTGGAGATTTCGATATAAAAGCCGATGTTCAGTTTTCGGTAATTGATAATTGGCTATTTCCTGATAGAGACAGCAAATTCAGATTTGGTGATTTAATGGGTATTAAAGGTGGTTTTGGTTTTGGAAGGATTAGATATTATGGTGACTCTGATAGAAATCGTATGCCATTGTCATTTAATATTGGTTTTCATGCAGGTGGATTTTTAGGATATCAGGACGATAAATTAGGTTTTTATTTAAAACAGCAACGCGAATGGTTTAGTGCTTACTTTACAACCAGATATTGTAGTTATGGAACAAAGATGGATGTAACATCGGTGGCCTGTTTTTATAAAAAAATGTATTATGCAGAGATAGGAATCGGCAAACCGGTAATTGTGAGGGAAAACGATGCTCAGAATTCAATGAGTCGATTTGTTTTTAAAGTATTTCCGGAATTTAAAAAAGACAAAATGAATGAATTTATTGGTTTTAAAGTGGAACTCGTAAATGATAGAGGTTTGCAAACATTTAATAATTACTCCTTTGTGGCTGGTTATACTCTATAACGTACAAAAAGAGTATCTTTGCAAATGAAATACTGAAAAAACTAAAAGAGGACAAAATTTTCAATTATAAAAATTAGATTATTGGGTATCGACAAAACAAGTTGCCTTAGTAAAAACAAAAACAGACATAAAATATAACTTTTTTAAACCAAAACGAAAAGAATAAGAACTAACTAATTTTTCAACATAGTATTTAAATAGCATTCTGCTATTGTTCGCACGCTCGAAACCTGAGAAATTTCAAAAAAGCGAACACACAAACAGATACAATGAGCAAATGCTCATGCCTAACGGCGTGGGCTTTTGACTTATCGTTTGTGCGCGGCCGTCCGAGGGCCGAGGGTGTGGGTAAGGTATTTGGTCCACGCTTTTTTGTGGGCAAAACTCTTATCAGGAGCAGTTGTAACGATGCAACTAAAGCCCCAATTCTCAATGCCTTTAAACATTCTCCAATACGAGTCCGACATTTGGTCGTCAGCCGATTCTCTACGTTCTGCAGGTCTGAAACAGAGCGATTTTCCAAAATATATGATGCCTTTTTTTGCTTTGCGAATGGTCGAAAGCCGTTTGATACGTGAGCACAAACAATTGTCGGAAGAGTTTGGAAAAACCGAAAATAATACCGACGAATACATTGAATACTTCAAAACCATTGGACTTGGCTATAATAGCTATGTAATCCGCAGCAACAAAACGCTCCGTGATATTTGTGCCAACGATAAAACGTTTGAATCCGATTTTAAAGAATATTTGGGAGCTTTCGACACCGAAACGCGCCATTTGTTGGGTGTTGACAAAGGAAATGATGAGGAAAAATACCTTGACATTTCAGGCGTTTGTGGCATTCTCAGAGCTAAAAAGATATTGTTTTCTATTGTACAAGGCTGGAGTAAAATTGATTTAGAGCCTTTCGACAACTCCGAGATTACAACTCTGGAAGAACATATCAAACGCAAATGGGCTGATATTTCGACTGAAACAGCTGGGGAACAATATACACCCGATGATATTATTGGGCTGATTTCGGATATTGTGGGTTGTAAAATTCAGGATAACGAAGAGTTTTTGACGCTTCTCGACCCAACTTGTGGTGGTGGAAACTTACTTTTTGGGATTGAAGATAAGCTAAGTTCGAAAACCAACCGACCAACTAAAACATACGGGATGGACTGGAATTCGTCGCTCTATGCCCTGGCAAAAATTGAAAGTCGATTCCGTATCGATTCTGAAATTGAATATGGTAATACATTGACCGAAACAAAATTTATAGATAAAACTTTTGATGTAATTGTGGCTAATCCTCCTTATGGTGTGGACTGGAAAGATTATCGCAAAGCCATTGAAACCGACAAAACAGGTCGATTTGTGGCTTTACCTGCCATATCAGATGGTCAGTTGCTTTTCGACCAACACATTGTTTATCATTTGGATAATGATGGAATTGCCGTGGTAGTAAACAACGGTTCTTCACTTTTTAGTGGCGATGCCGGAAGTGGCGAAAGTACCATTCGGAAATACTTTTTCGACCAGGATTGGGTGGAAGCCATCATTCAAATGCCTACCGATGAGTTTTTCAATACCGGCATTTATACCTACCTCTGGGTTTTCAATAAAAACAAACCTGCCGAACGAAAAGATAAAATTATACTGATTGACGGAAGTAGTAAATATGTGCCGTTGAAGAAAAGCAAGGGTAAGAAACGCCGTGAAATGAGCGAGGAAAACCGTGCCGAAATTATCAAAGCATTGGTCGATTTTGAGGACAATGATTTTGCGCGGGTTTTCGACAAATGGCATTTCTACTACAACAAACAGTCTATTATGCTTACCAATGTGGATAGCGAAGGCAAGTTTTTAGCAGAAAAAATCAAATTAAAACCGACCCGAATCACTCAAACCGGCGAAGAAGGCACTTTTGAACTCACTACATTCGAACTGTCTGATTATGACGCCACAAAATATCAATCATTATTTGATTGCTATTCTGAAACCATAGAACCGGCTATTAATGCATTCGATTACAAAGAAAATAATCTGATTGTAGAGGCTGAAGGGAAATTGTATTTTTTCGATAACGATATTGAATCCATTGTTGCCGTAGAGACGCGGCATGCCACGTCTCTACAAACCCGCCTTGGTTGTGGTAAAATTCAAATAAAATCCACATTCAAAAAATCCACCAAAACAACCAAAGACAAATACAGCATTACGGTGGAGCTTGTGCCCGACTTGCAAAAGGATTACGAAGTTATAGCTTATTCGCCCAACGAGGACGAAAACCGAGCCAATATTGCCGCATTTATGGCAAAATACGTAACTCGTCCGTTTGAGTATATGGATAATTCTGTGGGTGTCGAAATCAACTTCAACAAGGTGTTTTACAAACCTGAAAAGTTGGATAAAATAGAAGATATTCTTTCTGACTTGAATCAACTTGAAATCGATTTAGCCACCCTCGAAAACGCTCTTGCCTTATGAAGCGATACGAAACATACAAACCTTCGGGGATAGAATGGTTGGGGGAAATTCCTGAGCATTGGGAAGTGAAAAGAATTAAAAATATTTGTGATTATATTTCTCGTGGAATTACTCCTACTTATGTTGAAGAAAGTTCATTTAAAGCTATAAATCAAGGTACATTTAGTAAAGGGTTCTTTGATTATGAAAATGCAAAATTTACTACAAATTCAGATAAAAGAGCATTGGCAAAAAAAGATGACATTTTGCTAGCTTCAACAGGTGGTGGAGTATTAGGAAAAACTTTTTACATTGAGGATATTAATGGTTATTTCTTTGCAGATAGTCATGTCACTACCTTAAGAGTTAATAAGAAACAACTCATTTCAAAATACTTGTATTACTTTTTTTCAATAAATTATGATTTGATTAATGGAGTCCTTGCAAAAGGATCAACAAATCAAACAGAGTTGCAGCGTGATCAATTAATGAATTTTCATTGGTGTACACCCACAATTACCGAGCAAACTGCAATAATCAACTTTTTGGACATCAAAACCACCGCCATTGACCGCAAAATTGAATTGCTAACAGCTAAAGCCGATAACTACAAATCTCTACGCCGTAGTTTGATAAACGAAACGGTATGCCGTGGATTAAATCCAAATGTTTCCCTAAAAAATAGTGGTGTTGAGTGGATTGGAATGATACCAGAGCATTGGGAGGTGAAAAGAGTTAAAGATGTATTTAAATATACAACTGGAAATACTCCAGAATCGAAAAATGAATCTTATTATGAGGGTGATAATACATGGATTTGTATTGGCGATATATCAGAAGACAAATATATTTCTGACTCTAAAATGAAAATTTCAGATAAGGCAATAAGTGATTTAAATATGATAAAAACGCCCAAAGGGTCGTTATTGTATAGTTTTAAATTATCAATTGGAAAAATGGCTTTTGTTAAACAAGATGTTTATACAAATGAAGCAATCCTATCAATTTTCCCAAATAAGCGTATCTCTTTGCACTTTATTTATTACATGTTACCTTACTTTCTGGAACTTGCAGCAACAGAAAATATATATGGAGCAAAGATGTTAAACCAGAAATTAATTGCTAATGCTTTTTTAGTGATTCCAAGATTAGATGAACAAATACAAATTGCTAGTTATCTTGATACTAAAACAAATCAAATAGACACAATACTCAGCAATATCGGTGAGCAAATCACGAAACTTACTCAGCTTCGGAAAACGCTGATTAATGATGTGGTAACGGGTCAGCTAAAAGTAACGGATTGAAAAATAAGGATTTAATTTTTTACTAATGCTCCTGAAATTACAGTTTTAACAAGAACAATATTGGAATGAACAGTATAAACAATGATTAATTTTTTAAATACGATAGTTCGGGCATTTATGCCAAATTTTAAAATGTCTGTTTTGTCAGAAACAGATATAGATTCGGCAAAGTTTTCTAATGAGAAAATGGTATCGTATAATTCAATCAGGTATTTCTCGGCGGTGAGTGGTGCTTTGTAAATTTCAGAAATGTAATCGATTATTTCAAATATATCATTTTGTGCAGCATCTGAAATACGGACAACATACTTCTTCATCGCGTATATTTATTATCGAATGTCCGATTGTATTTTTCGCCTAATCTGCTGAAAGCAAGTTTTGCCGATTCGGCTGCCGATATAGAGTTTACAGGTTCGCCAACTTGCTCAAAACTGTCTTTGGCTGTAGCATAAGCAGTGGAGGTAGTTTCTGAAACAACGGTTGGTTCGATAAACTCAACAGATTCGGGATAACGACGAAGTTCATTTTCCAATCGTTTTCCGGCTGCGGAATCGGTATTTATTTTTACAGTAATTATCATAGCAAATCAATTAATTGATGACGCTACAAATATACTATCATTTTGGAAATAGTCAAGTAATTGATACGAAAAAAATAAACAAAACATACTATGCACGAACTCGATTTACAAGGAGGTTATTTGCTGAATTTCTTGTGTTCGGCCGACGGATTAGGCTACAAAGAAGTAACAGCCAATACTGTTTCGGAAGATTATGTAATTGAAGAAGATTTGAAAGCGTTTCTGTCCGAAACTGCTTTTAATCAGGCTAATTACCGGAAATTACTTCGCAAGTACGGGAACGATGAAAAGGAATTATTTGCCGAATTAATTCCCTTCTTACTCGACCGTATAAAATCGAGTGCCAATATGGCTTTGTTTTTTAACAGCAACAAAAACTTTACGTTTCAGGGGCTTACATTCTCGCTTTATGCGCCAAGTGGTTCGGAACTTAGAGGCGATAAAGATTTCAAGGAAAATATTTTCAGCGTGGTGCAGGAACTGCCCTACAAATACAAACACGAGGGGAAAATATTGTTTTCGTTCCGTCCCGATTTAACTTTCTTTCTGAATGGTTTTTATCTGGGCTATTCGGAGCTAAAAAGCAATTGGAACAATCAGGATGCCCGCAAAAGTGGTCGCTCGAAAGTAACTAACGATTACCGTTGTGCGGTGGAAGCTTACCTGAAAATTTCCAACGGGAATGACGTTTCGCAAACCATACGCCGTAATTTTCTGCGAATTTTCGATAAAGCCATTCACATTACGGCCACCGACATTCAAAACACTTTTGTATTGCGTAATACTGTGCCTCTGTTCGACGAAATAAAAACGGCAGTAACTACCAATTTCGACTTTGAGCAATATCAACGCGCCATTCTCAAAGTATTTAAGGCCTATCCGTTGCGTGAACCGCAAGCTTCGCAAACCGAACGTTTCGAAGAGGTTTTCAGAGCATTGTATTCCAAACGCATGATTGAGAAAGAAATACTGTATTATAATTTTCTGGAGCGCGAACTGGTAGTAGCGGCTAAAGGTAAAAAGGAATACAAACACAACGACGGTCGGTTAATTTCGCCCCGCCCCAAACAAAAGTTTGGCACGGATAAAATTACCGATAAAATTGCGGAATTTATTGAGCACGAAAAGGAACCGGATTATTTTATCAAAAAGTTAGAAGCCGAACTTCGCGCAAAAGGAGCAAGCGAACCCAAAATTCAGGAACTAGTTGGCAAACGTCTTAAATATCAGAATAATAAAAACGTATATTCGTTGTTGTTGCAATACGCAGCAGGTTTTGGAAAAAGTAATATCATTGGTTGGACGGCTCTGCAACTGAAAGATATGCACGACGAAAACGGCAAATTTATTTACGATAAAATAATGATTGTGGTGGACCGTTTGCAACTCCGCGACCAGTTAGATACCATGCTCCACAACATGAACATTCAGAAAGGAATGTTTATCGAAGCTTTTAACAAAACATCATTCAAAAAAGCGTTGAGTAGTTCTGAACGTATTGTGGTAGTCAATATTCAGAAATTTTCGGCGGTAACCAGCAAAGACAACGCCACCACCAATCAGTTTTTGGACGATGCCGCCATCGCTCGTTTGGCTGCTATGCGCGTCTGTTTTATTATCGACGAAGTGCACCGCAGTAATTCAGGCGACCAGCACGAAGATATGGTTTCGCTGTTCGACGAACTGCAAAGCACTTTCGACAACAGCGAACAATACAAAACCAACCGTCAGAAAAAGAATTTGATAATCGGTTTTACGGCTACACCAAGCGACCATACGCTGGCCCGTTTCGGCGAATATAACAAATATGCCGAAGGCGAAAAACTGTGGGTTCCGTTTGACAGTTACACCATGCGCGAAGCCATTGAAGATGATTATATTTTCAATCCTCTCAGGGGAATAGTTCCGGTTTCGGCAAAAATGTATTTTCAATTGCCCGAAAATAAATTGGAAGGTTTTGAAGGCGACACCGGTTACAATGATAAGGAGCTGACTGAGGAAGAACTCGAAAAACGTTATCAAATTCGGAAAGAGAAAATTTATTCAGACCCCGAAAGAATTGATGCGATAGCTCATTTTGTGGTAGATAGATTGCTTTCGGCGGTTTATCACAACATTCGTGGTACAGCAAAAGCAATGCTTGCCGTTTCGTCTATTTCCAACGCCATTACATATAAAAAGCTGATTGACAGATACTATCCGCAAGCCATAGCAGCCCAAAAGAAATACGAGCGATTTAGTGAAGCACCAATTTATACCGTCTATTCGGAGCGTCAGGGAGTTGAATCTCCCAACGGTTTAAATGGTGGCATCAACGAAAAACAGGTATTGCAAAACTTTAAGTTGGCAAAAAAACGGATTAATCATTGTGGTTGATAAACTTCAAACCGGCTTTGATGAACCAAAACTGCATACTTTGTTTCTTGATAAAGAAATAAGGGGTATCAATGCCATTCAGACAATTTCGCGGGTAAATCGAATTACAAAAGATAAAAACGACTGTAAAATTGTTGATTTTTCGCACCTGAATGTGAATGTAAAGAATATAAAACAGGCATTTGAGCATTTCTCCAATGTGGTTGTGTCGGACTTTGCACCGCTCGAAGATGAGAAAACTTTGCTTGAACTTTACAAGCAACTCAATAAAAATGACTTGTTTAAGACGAATTTCAAATTATTTAAACAATATAGTTCAGAATATACTGCAAAAAGCAAGATGATAGAAATTGAATCTGCATTTCGGGTGTATATTCAGAATAATGTTGAGCAAGCCAAAGAGTTAAAAATCAGCGTAAACAGTTATTTCAGAATCCTGAACCTGATTGAATTTGTAATTGAACTGGACAAGAAATTATCCGATGAATTGTTTACAGAGTTTTGGCATAAATACAGCATTATTTACCGTCAGGCAACCAAATCGACAGGTACGGATGTGGATGATGTAGAAATCTATTTCGACAATAAAATTGGGATTATTGCACCCATTGAAGAGGAAACGAAAGGACGAAACAAAGGAGCAGGAGCAGGTGAACCGCCAATAGGACCCGGTGCAAAATACAATATTCTGAAAGAGATAGAAAAACGCAACAAGCTGGAAGACAAGATAAAAGAACAAATCGAAGCTTTCGAAAAGCTAATTGATGAATTCTTTGAGTTTATTCTTAACGACGCGAATGGTAAACGCTTGGTAGCCAAAATAAAAAACACCGGAAACGCATTTACATATACCGAAAAACTTAGTGATTTTGGCAAGCTGTACACGCAGTACACGATTAAAAATCGACACAAACTGAATGCATTCTTCTTGCAAGAAACAAAAGGTAATTTGTCGCAATTGTTTGATGATTTTGAACGAAGCATATCCTTAACGTCCAAAGAATACACAATTACTCCCCCTCAAAAATCGATTGCGGCAGAACCAACGAATGAATAAAAATTTGAATTTTGAATTAATTACCTATATTTGTGCCATCATTTAAAAAAATAGAGTTATAAATATAATGCCTATTTTTTCAATCCGTCGGTCGGCGGACAAGTTTTCTTAATTTTCTGACTTCTAACTTCGAATTTCTAACTTTATGAAAGTAATTAAAGAATTCAAAGACTTCGCCATGCGGGGCAACGTAATCGACCTTGCTGTCGGTGTTATTATTGGTGGTGCATTTGGCAAAATTGTGGCTTCGTTGGTAGCCGATGTTATTATGCCGCCCATTGGGTTATTGGTTGGTGGTGTTCGGTTCACTGATCTGAAGTGGGAAATGAAAGCTGCCGAACTGGTGGATGGTGTGGAAAAAGCAGCCGTTACGCTTAATTATGGTAACTTCCTGCAGGTTACGTTCGATTTTGTAATTGTTGCCTTTGCCATTTTTATGTTTATCAAAGGCATGAACCGACTGAATAAAAAGAACGAGGAAGCACCCGCTGCACCTGCACCACCTCCTGCTCCATCCAAAGAAGAACAACTGCTAACAGAGATTCGGGATTTGTTGAAGGAAAAGAAATGATGCGGTGATGTGATGTGGTGATGATGTGGTGATGTGATGATAAGCAATTGCTATAACTATTTATGTATCCGATTTCTTTATTCATCGGGAAAAATCTGTACGTTCATCGATTTTAGTTTGTAGGGCATTGCTTTACTGCCGTATATTTGCACCATAAATTTTAAAAACAAAAAAAGTTATGGAAAACAATGAAGTTAAAAATTCAAATTCATTCGGTTCTGGACAAAGCAAAGGTCTTGGTTTCGGAATTATATTAATGGTTATAGGTGTATTATTCCTTGGTTTTAACTTTGGCTTAATCGATTCGCCTTTGAAACGTGTGATTTTTTCGTGGCCAATGATTCTAATCGTTATTGGTGCATCTAAAGTGTATCGCCGCGATTATTTTACAGCTGCCATTCTCTTTATTATCGGCTTTTTCTTTATTATGCCGCGTATTATTCATGCTTATCCGCAGAATTTCCCAGGCATAGATGGTAGTTTCACGCATATCTATTGGCCATTATTATTGATTGCCGGAGGTATATTAATGATACTGAAAAGATTGTATGGAAAACCCTGTGAAAACACCAAAATGCATGCAAAACATTACAACCGTCATCATTCGTACAACGGGCCGATAGGTTCATTCTCAAAAAACAGTATTTTTGGTGGTGGTGAACATATTGTGTTGGAACCTGACTTTAAAGGTGGCGAAATTAATGCCGTTTTTGGTGGATTAACGCTCGACTTGCGCCACACGAACTTATCCGAAGGTGTTTCGCGACTTGAAGTAAATGCTGTATTTGGTGGTGTAACCATTTTTGTACCTAACGATTGGTTTGTTGAAACACATATCGATGCCGTTTTTGGCGGTTTTGAGGACAAACGCATGGTAAAACTTCCAGTCAATACCGAACGTAAATTGGTTATTACCGGTGCTTGTGTGTTTGGTGGTGGTGAACTTAGCAATTAAATTATGCTGTTGCAATTTTTAAATGCATTAAATGGTTTTTGGAAGTATTTAGCTATACTGATAGGGTTTGCTGCGTTGCAAGCCCTGTCGGTTTTAAGTTTTATGCAACTACCATTCCATGTTATTACAATTGATGCTGTTGTATTTACTTCTGTTTATGCCGTTTTGGCCGTTTTGATGTGGAATACCATCAAATATGGTAAATTTGGCTCACTACCTTTTCTGCAGGAATTGCTTATTTACACCGCGTTATTAATGCTCTCATTAGCTGTGATATATGGTGTAGGTTATGGATTATATAGCTTTGTATTGACTGATGCTGCCGTTTTTTTATTTGCATTTTTACCCATCCGACTATTTTTATCGTTTTTGGTATTATTGCTTATAATACAATATTTCAGGTTCAAGATGTGTGAAATCTCAACTAGCGAACTTCCTTTAACCAACGAAGTTACGACATCCGAAACTATTGCCGAAGTGGAAGAAGAACCAAAATCAGTTGCAACCGAAATACTCGATCATATTGCCGTAAAATCGGGGCAAAAAATTCATGTGATAATGATTCCTGATATTATTTGCTTGCAAGCGGATGGCGATTACGTTCAAATAATCACCGCTACAGGTAAATACCTGAAAGAGCAAACCATGAAGTATTTCGACGAAAATCTTCCTGCTTCCCTTTTTGTTCGTGTGCATCGTTCGTGCATTGTAAATATTCAAACCATAGCTCGCATTGAATTATACGACAAACAAAATCAGCAACTTACACTCAAAAACGGACATCAAATAAAGGTAAGCCAAGCCGGCTATAAAACATTAAGAGCAAAATTGCATTTGTAAGAAACTTACTTAATTGTTACCATGGTTGCTCCAAATCCATATTCACGAAAGGAAGCATCCTGAAAATAGTAGGTTTTATAACGCGTGCGGAGTTGCTTTTCAATTTCGGAACGCAAAACGCCTTCGCCTTTTCCGTGAATGAAAACGATTTTTTGTCCTTTTCGGGTTTTGTTTTCATCCAATATTTTATGAAAAGTGTCAATCTGCAACAATAGCATGTCGGCATTACTCATTCCAGCGGTGGAGTCCACCAATTCGTTTATGTGCAAATCCACTTCCAATACATCAGGGCGTTGAGTCGCCAGATTCTTTACTATTCGTGGGCGATGTGGTTGTTCTTTTGTTAATAATGCCTGTTTTATTTCTTCGGGCGACACTTCTGCAAGTTTGCTTTTTTGTTGTGCACCCACAATATCAACCATCAAAGCCAAATCTTCGAAATAATCGTTTTCGATAAAGCTATGTAATTTTAAAAAGCGAATAATATTCATCTTAATCTCAGCATCAACCGGGCGTTGCGGTGTGTAGGCTTTTTGCTTAAATGGTAAAAGTTGTACACGTATCTCTTCCCAGTTATTCAGTTGGACTTTGGTAATGGAACAAAGTTCTTCCTGCATATTCGGCTCGATAACGCCTGTAGCCACCGTTTTCCAGTTGCCTTCGTTGCAGTGAATCAAATTATAATACAAAAAATAATTGCTGTCGTTTACCAAATAACAATCGTAGGATGTCGTTTGCAGCTGCTTAATTTCAACGGGGAAAAATGCCAACAATGCACGAAGAGTGTCGCCATCCGGAGTTTCTAAAACCTCACCCCGACCCTCTCCTTGTGGAGAGGGAGAAGTCTGTTTTGAATCAGATCTAGATTGAGAATGAATTGTTGGAGTATTTGAAGTTTTTACGCTTTGTACTGCTTCTTTTCTAGGAAAATTAGTTTCTTTGCTTACAGCACCAATCACCACGCAATCGCGCATCAAAGTAGGGATTTCGAAACCATCTTCGTCCTCCACATACACCATATTGGTATTATTATCAACGCGGGTAATGGTTCCACCTCCCACTGCATTCAAAAATCGAACTGTATCGCCTGTTTTCATTGTTTAATTATTTACGACACAAAGATACGCATTTTTGATTAGTCTTCATCTTTTGTACAGAAACGGTAACCAATGCCCGACTCCGTTAGTATAAACCTGGGACTATTTATATTTGGCTCAATTTTTTTGCGTAACTGGCCTACAAAAACACGCAGGTATTGCGATTGCAGCGTATAGCCTGGACCCCAGATATTTTTCAGAATGTATTGATGTGTAAGCACTTTACCATCGTTTTTTGCCAACAAAGTAAGAAGTGAGTATTCCGTTGCAGTAAGTTTAACCGGCTCATTGTCGAGCGTAACTGTTCTGGTTGTCAAGTCAATTATCAACTTATCAAACTCTAACTTTTGCACCTGAGTTGTGTTTTGTGTTTGGCGTAAGGCTGTTCTGATGCGGGCCAACAGTTCACCGGTTCTGAAAGGCTTAGTCAGGTAATCATTTGCACCATTGTCGAGTGCTTTAACAATTTCTTCCTCCGAACTGCGAACCGACAAAATGATGATTGCACCCAAATACCATTCACGTAATTTTCGCAAAACCACCTGTCCATCTTCATCGGGCAGACCCAAATCGAGTACAATTAAATCGGGCGGATGCACCACCGACATTGTAATACCTTCTTTAGCTGTAGCAGCTAACATGGTATGATAGTCGTTACTGTTCAATGTGATTTCGAGCAACTTACGAATCTGCACTTCATCATCAATAACTAATATATTCATTGGAGCACTCATGGCTTAATCAATTTTGAGTTGTTTTATCAGAAGACTTTGATTTATTGGTTGTTTTTGGTGTATAAATATCTGTCAGTGTTTCATGCTCCATATTTTTCTTTACTACCATGTCCGAAAAATCCATATAATCATTTAGTTCGAACGGTTCAGTTGGTATTTCCAGCGTGAATTTAGCTCCCGTAGGTACATTATTTGAAACACTTACTTTGCCTCCATGCGCTTCAACAAATCCTTTTACAATTGACAAACCCAAACCTGTTCCACCTGCTGTTTTGACAGATGAACGATAAAATTTGGAAAATAGCAAATTCAACTCTTGGTGAGTAAAACCTTTTCCATTATCTGATATTTTGATTATCAAATGATTGGTGTTGTAGCTGGCAGTAATCACAATTTCGGAATCGGCTGGTGTATAAAGTGTTTCGTTGTGAACCAGGTTGAAAAGTGCTTGTTCAATTAGTCCGAAATCTAATTTAATTACCGGAAAATCTTCCTGAATCTCAATTTTAAGTGTGTGCGTCGAAAGTTCATTCTTCAACCTACTTACCGGACTGTTTATCAATTCATTAATTTCGCACCAGTCGGGTTTTATTTTTAACATTCCCGATTCCAATCGCTGCATGTTTAGTAAATTATCAATCAGTCGGTTCAGTCTGAAAGCTGCAATCGAAATTTCATTCACCAGGTTCGATTTGTCATTTTCCGATACATTCGAGTCTTTCTGCAATAAATTATCGGACGCACCTACTATGGTGGCAATCGGAGTGCGAAGTTCGTGCGAAATAGAATCGAAAAGTGTTTTGTAAAGCTTCAAGGTATTGCTGCGTTCTTCCTTTTGAAGTTCAAGTTTTTCCAACTCGCGTACTTTCGAAGTTAAAACACCGTTAATCAGTGCAATTACAAAATACATAAGCAGCATCAATACATCTTCTGAACTCTCAACATGCAAGGTAAAGTGTGGAGGAATAAAAAAATAATCCCAAATTAGAGCACTTAATGCTGCGGCAACAAATACTGGAAAACGAGAGAAAAAAATGGCTAAAACAGATACTGTAGCCAACAATAACAGGGCTACACTTCGGTATCCAATGTAATCGACAAACAAAAAACAAATGAATGCAACTACAATTACCGATAAAACTGCTATCGTAAATTGTCTGAACGAATTCTGTCTGAAATAATTAAGTTTCATACCTTACTAAATTATATGCAAATTTATTTATAATTATTCACTTGCAAAGCTTTTCGCAGTGAAATAGGAATTAAAATGGATGTGAGACCCAGTTTGAAGAGCTTGCGCTGGATGGCAAAAATGGTATAATTGTGCAATAAGCGTGAGGCGCGATACGTTCCGCTAAACACCAATTGACCTCCTATAAAAGTCGTGTTGTGATATTGTTCAATTATTTCGGGCACAATTTTGAGCACTTCTTCAGCCACATCTGTTCCAATGGCGTAACGGTATTCAGCATTATAGCCCAATTGTTTGATTAAATATACATATTTACCCAAATCCTGCTGAATACTTTCGGTAATTGTTTCAACCACAGCTTCATGATGAAAACTGTCGGCATCCACAATACCAACCTGAATAAATACAAAGTTTTTGTACACATCTTTGAACTTGCTCAACACCTTGAACAATGAATACAAGCCAACACCTGAATAACCATTAACCAGTATAACTGCTGTCATATCACTGTAATCAACTTCAGTCAATTTTGTTTTTCGGGATAGATTTGCATTTAACTCGGCAATGGTTTCGGGCATTTTCGAATTCATAATTCTTTGAATTTGCCCTACCTCTTTCCCAATCCGCTTGTAATGTTGTTTTATAAAAACGGCTAGTGCCACCAAACTGCCGGTAATAATAATGGTAATCCATCCACCCTCGTGAAATTTTATAACAATCACCGTTATCAAAATAAATGTGGTAAGCAAAAATCCCAACCCGTTTATCATCAACTTCCAAAACCAGTTTTTATCGCTTCTGCGTTCTGCAATCCAATGTTTGACCATACCAAACTGCGAAAGTGAAAAGGTAATGAATACATTGATACTATACAGCACCACCAAAAAACCAACCGATGCTTTCGAAAGCCAGATGACTACAAAAGCTGCAATACCCATTATCAGAATGCCATTTTGCGACACCAGACGGTCGCTAAGCATGGAGAAACTGCGGGGCAACCACGAGTCGTGCGCCATGTTAGCCATTACACGTGGCCCATCGAGGAATCCTGTTTGAGCTGCCACAAAAAGCAATGCAGCTTCGGATATAAGCGTGATATACAAAAAAGATTGGCCAACAAACGGATTCCATGTTGCAATGGCTTTACTAATTAAAACAGCGTTCAGCGTTTTACCACTTTCGATATGTACATCGAACAAAAAATACGAAATAATTAATCCGATAACCGCCACTGAAAGAGAAATTGACAACAGGCGCATGGTTTTTATTGCCGTTTTTACGCGCGGTTCGCGGAGGTTGGGTAATCCGTTGCTTACGGCTTCAATTCCGGTATAAGTTCCGGCACCCATACTGTATGCTTTCATAATCAGTACCAATGTTCCAAAAACGCCCAACTGAGTAACAGAATCGGAAAAATCGGCACTGGTTTGAACGGCTACATTCTGTATTTGAGGTGCATGAGTAGAAAAAGCATAAAAAATTAAAAACACATGAGAAAGCACAAAAACGATAAAAATAGGTGTGAGTGCCGAAACCGATTCTTTTACGCCACGAAGATTCAGAATTATCAAAATGCCAAGAATCAATAGAGCAAAAGCCACTTTATAATCGTGAAACTGAATGGGCAAAAAACTAAATACAGCATCCGAACCACTGGATATGGAAATGGAAATGGTAAGAACATAATCGATGAGTAAAGCAGCACCCGAAACCATACCAATATTGGGCGAAATGAGCCTGCTAGCCACCAGATATCCGCCTCCACCATGTGGAAATAGTTTTATAATTTGAGAATAGCTTGAACTAATTATAAAAATGGTAATCATCGTTATAAGTCCAACAATAATTGATAAATTGACGTGCGTTCCTAAGTTTTTGTATATTTCTTCCGGACCATAGCAAGAAGATGACAAAGCATCCGAACCTAAACCGACCCAAGCGAGAAATACTACCAGCGAAATTTGTCGAAATGTGCTGCTGTCCTTCAAATCACGAGGATTACCAATTACCGTTTTCTTTACTTTTCCTAAAATAGTTGCCATTATATTCTGCTTAAAATTTTACATTAAAATCACGATGCAAAGTTCCGACATATTTTATAAATCTGACATAAAGATGTTTTCGTGTTGTATAAAGATTTTATAAAGATTTCTGTACAAATCAATCAAAATTCGGATTAAAAGTTTTTTTCACTACTTTTGTCTTCCCTTTTTTTAAACCATATTCCAGTGAATAAAACAAACGAAAACGAACCCATATTTATAGACGAATACGATTATGCATTACCTGACGAGCGTATTGCTAAATATCCGTTGGCGAAACGCGACAGTTCTAAATTGTTGGTTTATAAAGGTGGCGAAATAATCGAAAGCCTGTTTTCGTCTGTAGCTGATTTTCTGCCCGAAAATGCGCTGCTGGTTTATAACAATACGCGCGTTATTCAGGCTCGGTTGGAATTTTTTAAAGCAACCGGTGCGCGCATCGAAGTATTTTGTTTGGAACCAATTGCTCCTGCCGACTACGCCCAATCGTTAAGTGCAACCACCGAATGCGAGTGGAAATGCATGGTTGGCAACCTGAAAAAATGGAAAGAAGGATTGTTAGTTAAACAAATAACAGTTTCAGGCAAAGCTTGTATTTTTACGGCAGAGTTGCTACAAACCGAAGGTAATACGCATAGCGTAAAATTCAGTTGGGATAATTCGGATATTCATTTTGCCGACATATTGGAAAACGCTGGTGAACTTCCCATTCCACCGTACTTGCATCGCAAAACCGAAGAAAGCGATTTAACTGCCTATCAAACTGTTTATTCAAAAATAAAAGGTTCGGTGGCTGCACCAACGGCGGGTCTGCATTTTACGGCCGAAGTTTTCGAAAGTCTGAAACCCAAAAATATAAAAATAGATGAAGTGACGCTTCATGTGGGCGCTGGCACTTTTCAGCCTGTAAAAACACACGATATAGCTGAGCACCACATGCATACCGAAGTTATCTCGGTTAAACGCGACACTATTGCCAATATCCAACAAAATCTTGGAAATATTATTGCTGTGGGCACTACTTCGGTACGGACGCTTGAGAGTCTATATTACCTCTCCCCATCCCTCTCCAAAGGAGAGGGCGAAAGCTCTTTGAATAAGACTGAGATTAAACTTCAAGTGAGTCAATGGCAACCATATCAGCAAGATACAGACTGTTCCGCTTATGATGCGTTGCAAAAAATTCTGGATTTTTTGGATGCCAATAAGTTAGATATACTTCATGCCGAAACGCAGATAATGATTAAGCCTGGCTATAAATTTCGGATTGTTGATGGTATGATTACTAATTTTCATCAGCCCAAAAGCACACTGCTTTTACTTGTTTCGGCATTTGTTAAGGGTAACTGGAAAAACATTTACGACTATGCACTGGAAAACGATTTTCGCTTTCTGAGTTATGGCGACAGTAGTTTGTTATTAAAATAATTGAATGTTATTAGTTGAAAAACATTAATTCCATACCGATAAGAAAACAATCTTTTCATAACTGTGTTAAA
>Ga0247839_1004523_pt1 | contig 17825 bp, 17 predicted proteins | sample LaCruzMarch2015__6_FD_192405 | JGI IMG/M metagenome (GOLD analysis project Ga0247839, IMG submission 192405) | Freshwater microbial communities from meromictic Lake La Cruz, Castile-La Mancha, Spain - LaCruzMarch2015_16m | ecosystem: Environmental > Aquatic > Freshwater > Lake | place: Spain... | reverse complement strand
ATGTTGTAAATTAACAATTGGGTTAGATTGAAATTGATATGTTTAGGAAAATAACTATTTGTTTGTGGTTTTTACCAATCATTTCTAAACTGGTTGGAGAAAAGACCTACCAAAGGCAATATTACCTTTTAATAAATTTGTTTTATGATAGACATGGTAAAAAGCGGATTACAAATCCTTTTAGTAAATGATTTGGATTGAAAATTCAAACCAGCGAGTTATATAACCAGAAACCTTGTTTTGATAGAAGTGCAAAATAATAGTTGAATAAAAAATTTGGGTATTATAAAGGAACTGATACATTTGCACTCTTATTTAAAAAAAAATCACGTGGGAGAGCATCAAAGCAATCATAATAAGCTATCATTAGCAGGCCTTTTAGTAACACTTGGAATTATTTTTGGCGATATTGGCACATCACCTCTATACGTTTTAAACGCTATAGTTGACACAAAAGTTATTACAAAGGATTTAATTTATGGTGGTCTTTCATGTATTGTTTGGACTTTAACACTACAAACTACTTTAAAATATGTACTCATTACTTTAAATGCCGATAACAATGGGGAGGGTGGCATTTTTTCATTGTATGCATTAGTAAGAAGACGCAGACCTTATTTAATTTTTCCAGCTATAGTAGGTGGTTGTGCTTTATTAGCAGATGGAGTAATTACACCTCCAATTTCAGTTTCATCGGCCATTGAAGGATTACGTTTAATAAAATCGGAAACTTTTAACTTTTCAGAAATTCCAACTGTACCAATTGTAATAGCCATTATTAGTTTTTTGTTTTTAATTCAACGAGTTGGAACTTCTATTGTTGGTAAATCGTTTGGACCAATTATGTTTATTTGGTTTGGAATGATAGCGGTTTTAGGTATTAGTAAAATTGGTTCACACATTGATGTTTTAAATTGCTTAAACCCCTATTATGCATATAATTTATTGGTAAATTACCACGAAGGTTTTTGGATTTTAGGTGCAGTTTTTTTATGTACTACTGGAGCTGAAGCTTTGTATTCCGATTTAGGACATTGTGGTAAAAAGAACATAAGAGTAAGTTGGTTTTTTGTAAAATCAGCTTTGCTATTGAGTTATTTTGGTCAAGGTGCAAATCTATTAGCACACGAAGGACAAACATTGGAACAAACTGGAATTAATCCTTTTTATGATTTGATGTCACACGAGTTTTTGCCTTTCGGAATTGCAATTGCTACCATGGCTGCCATAACTGCTAGTCAGGCTTTAATTAGCGGATCGTTTACACTTATTTCTGAAGCTATAAGACTGAATGTTTGGCCAAAAGTAGCTTTAAAATATCCAAGTGAATTAAAAGGTCAGCTGTATGTTCCAAGTGCAAATATCATACTTTGGGTTGGTTGTATTGGAGTAGTTTTATTTTTCAGAGAATCAAAAGCTATGGAAGCTGCATATGGTTTAGCCATTACTATAGCCATGTTAATGACCACTTTATTATTGGTAAATTACTTGCGTAATATGAAGGTTAATAAATGGCTGGTTGCACTTTTATTAATTGTTTATTTGGGCATTGAAGGATCGTTTTTAGCAGCTAATTTGGTTAAATTTTCACATGGTGGTTGGGTAAGTTTAGTTATAAGCAGCATATTTATTTTTATTATGCTAATTTGGTATAAAGGTAGAAAAATCAAAAACCGATTGACAGAATTTGTTCAGTTAAAAACGTATATTCCAATTTTAGAGCAATTGAGCAAAGATGAATCAGTATCAAAATTTGCAACTCATTTGGTTTATTTAACCAGTGCAGATTTGCAAAACGAAATAGAATCGAAAGTGATGTATTCTATTTTACAAAAACAACCTAAACGTGCAGATATTTATTGGTTTGTACATATTCATGTAGATGATCAACCATATACAATGGAATATAAAGTAGATCATATTGTAGCAAACGACATTGTAAAAGTAGAGTTTAGATTAGGTTTTAGGGTGGAACAAAAAATAAACTATTACTTTAGAAGAGTAGTTGAAGAGTTAGTTTTAAACAAAGAAGTAGATGTTACAAGTAGATACACTTCATTGCGTGAGCAAAATATTACTGGCGATTTTAAATTTGTTGTTTTACAACGTCATTTATCTACCGAAAATGAATTGTCGGAATTTGAACAATGGGTGATGGATGTATATTTTACTTTAGATAAATTAAGTTTATCGGAAGCAAAAGCCTTTGGATTAGATACTAGCTCAGTTTTAATTGAAAAAGTTCCTTTAGTAATTACACCTTTAAAGGAATTTAAGTTAAAAAGAACATACTAAATTACAGGTTGATTTTGGTAATTAAAACACTTAAATCATCTTAATTTATTACTTCTAACAAATCTTCTAAACGCATACTTCTTGATCCTTTCATAAAAACATTTGTATTTTTCAAAGGATTTAATTTTAAATATTCTTTACAATCATTTGTTGATTGAAAAGTATGGAAATTGTTTCTAGTTTTTTGGTAGTTTTCGCCACATAAATACACGTTTTTTAAGTTTAAATGTTTGCATAAATCTACCATATTTTGGTGTTCTTTTTCTGCATATTTTCCTAACTCAAACATATCGCCAAGAATTACCGTTTTGAAGGCAAATGGCATTGCTGCAAAACTTTTTAAAGCCACTTCTACACTACTTGGATTAGCATTATAAGCATCCATATAAATGGTGTTGAACTGTTTTTTTATAATTTCTGAACGGTTATTTTTTGGAAAATATTCTTCAATTCCTTTTCCAATTGAGTTTAGTTTTATTTTAAAATGTATACCCATTGCAACAGCTACAGCAATATTATCAAAATTATAGTCACCACTTAAATTTGCAGTTACTACTTCCCCATTATTATTAATATAAAATTTTATAGTTGGCTGCAAAGTTCTAGCATAACAAGTAATTTTAGCACTTCCATTTCTGCCTTCAAAATTAGCTGAATAAGTAATTTTATTCTGTAATTGTTTTGACATTCTCATTAGCCATTCATCATTGGCATTTACAAAAGCAATCCCTTTGTTTTTTAACAAATAATAATATAGTTCAGAGTTCGATAAAGCTACCCCTTCCATACTTCCAAATCCCTCCAAATGGTCTTTTCCATTATTAGTAATTACACCATAATTAGGCCTTGCTATTTCACATAAAAATGCATTTTCTCCTACATGATTTGCGCCCATTTCTATTACTGCTATATCATGTTCTTTTGTAATTTGAAGAATAGTTAGCGGTAATCCAATATGATTATTGAAATTTCCTGGAGTTGCTAACACATTAAATTTTTGTTTTAAAACCGATGTAATTAATTCTTTAGTTGAAGTTTTTCCATTGCTTCCAACAATAGCTATTACTGGAATTTTTAAAGTATCTCTATGAAAAGTAGCTAATTGTTGAAGCGTTTCTAAAACATTATTTACCAAAATAGTTTTTTGGCTAATTTCATACTCTTTTTCATCAATAATTGCATAGGCAGCTCCATTATTTATTGCTTCGTTGGCAAACTGATTGGCATTGTATTTATTGCCTTTTAAAGCAAAAAATAAGCATCCGTTTGATACTTTTCTGGTATCGGTGCAAATGGTAGGGTGTTGTAAGTACAAAGCATGTAATTGAGCTATATTCATTTTAATAAAATATTATGAAATTCTGTATAATTAAAAATCTATTTTTGAAAAAACAAATAACAACAAATTATGCGTAAACTACTACTTTCTTTCTTTTCACTAATGTTTATAAACTCACAAATTGAAGCTCAAAATGTGTATTTTTCATTATCAAATAACGCGAAGTTTTTAAAACAAAACAGTAACGATACTTTAAAATATCCGTTTGTTGGTGGCTTTCAAAAACCACAATTTAACAAAATGGATTTAAACAACGATGGTCAAAAAGACTTAGTTGTATTTGATGGAATTGGGAATAAAATTTTTACCTATTTATGGTTAAATAATTCTTGGGTTTATGCTCCGCAATTTGAAAATATTTTTCCTCCAATTTCTCAATGGCTAAAACTATTGGACTACAATTGCGATGGTAAAGAAGATGTTTTTACTGCTTCTGGTGCGGCTTATACCATAAATCCTGGAGAATTTGTTTCCGATAATAGGATTAGATATTATCAAAATACTTCAACTGGAAATACCTTTTCGTTTAAACAAAAAGGAAATTGTATTATTCATGATTATGATGGGAATGTAGATTGTATAGAGTTTGTTTCATCGGATGTTGGCGTTATTGAAGATATAAATAATGATGGTAAATTAGACATTGTTCAATCGCCATCATTGTCAAATTATTTTAATTATTTCCAAAATATAAGACCAGAAGGTAACAATAATTGTGATTCATTGTTGTTTAAATGGAGAGCAAATAATTGGGGGCATTTTAACTACAAAGTAGTTTCGCATGGATTTAATTTTGGATTGACTACAAACTATTTATTTAAAGGAGGAAAACACGTAAGTAATTCATTTGCGGTTTACGATTTGGATGGCGATGGCGATAAGGATTTTTTATTTGGCGATGGTGCTTTTCCAACACTTATTTATGCCAAAAATGGTAAAGAATTAACAAAATTAGGTCGTGATTCTATGATTGCAGAAGACACCATTTTCCCTAGAAACACTTATCGCCCAATGGACATACTTTGGCCTACTCCTTACTTTAAAGATTTTGATAACGATGGCATTACCGATATGATTATTACTACAAACGAACCTGCTGCTGCAAAAAACTCCAATAATGTTTGTTTGTTTAAAAACATGGCAACAAATAATTCGGCTGCGCCAGTTTTTAGTTTTGTAAAAGAAAACTTTTTACAAGATGAAATGATTGATTTAGGTGGGAATTCGAAACCAGTTTTTGTTGACATTGATAATGATGATGATTTAGACATAATTGTAGCCACTCAAGGAAATTATTTAAGTACTAAAAACAGTTTGGATCAATTGTATTTCTATAAAAATATTGGTTCTAAAACTAATCCTGTTTACAGTTTAGTTGATACTAATTTTGCCAATATTCAAGCCAATACTCGCTTACCTTTTACAAATGTTACTCCTACTTTTGGCGACTTGAATGGTGATGGTAAAAAAGACTTGATTTTTGGTTGGTACAATGGCTATTTAAATTATTTTGAAAACACATCAACCGGTTCAACTTTTACATTTACTAAGCGCGATAGTGATTATTTTAAAATAAATGCAGGAACCGAAATTGCACCTCAATTAATTGATTTGAACAAAGACGGAAAACTAGATTTGGTAATAGGAAAACGCAATGGAACTTTGGCTTATTATGAAAATAGTGGAACTACTTCTCAAGCTAATTTTAGTGTATTTCCAACCATTGATTCATTAGGGAAAATAAATGTTCGCTCGCGTGACGATACTTATGGAAATGCAACCCCTTTTATTTACGATTTGGACAATGATGGAATTTTTGAAGCATTGATTGGTAGCTATAGTAAAAGTGTTATTTTATTTACCGATGTAACTGCAAATCCAAGTATAAAAGCTCGAAGATTTGCAAGCATTTTTAAAGATGATTCAAGTGCTAAAACCGACAGCATAATGCAAGGAGTTTATACCTGCGTAAGCATTGCAAATATTGACAATGATTTAAGTCCAGAAGTAATAATTGGAAACCAACGTGGAGGATTTAGGTTTTATAAAAGTACCATTTTAGGTAAAATTAGTTTGGCTACGAATAATGATTTATTAACTAAAAGTTTTGAAGCTAAAATTTATCCAAATCCGGCTAAAAATTATTTGATAGTAGAAACAGATTTAGTGAATGAAAATGCACAAATAAGCTTAATTAACATTTTGGGCTCAACGGTTTTAAGTCAAGCTATTACTAAATCAAATAACGAAACAAAATTTGATTTATTGAATTTAAAACCTGGTATTTATTTTGTGAAAATTCAAACCGAAACAGGCAAACAATTGGTAAAAAGAATAGTGGTTGAGTAAACTATTTTTGATTCTGAATTTTACTTACTGATTTTTATTTTACATAAGCCAAACAAAGGTTTTTTTATTATTTTGAAAAATTGAACTTAATTTACAAACTTAAATAATTGTAAATGAAGAGAGTTTTTAGTTTAGTATTTTTATTGTTTTCTATCAATAGTTTTGGGCAATCAGTTGTGCCATGTTACACCGATGAATTGTACGTAAAGTCAATTAATGAAAATCCGCTTTTAAGAATTGAAGAAGAACGAGGCAATCAAATTGCTCGAGATTATGCCAGTAAGTTTAGTTTGTTAAAAGCAGGAACAGTTATATATATTCCAGTAGTTTTTCATATTATTCATAAAAATTCAACAGAAAATATTACCCAAGCACAAATCAATGATTGTATTAGAGTAATGAACGAAGATTTTAGAAAAAAAGCTGGAACAAATGGAGGAACAAGTACTGATACAAGATCGGTAGATGCTGAAATAGAATTTAGATTGGCACAATTTGACCCAAATGGCCAACCAACCGATGGAGTAAATAGAATTTATAACGCTACAGAAACAATTGATGGAACTGATGCAACAAAAGCACTTAAATATTGGGACAGTAATAAATACTTTAATATTTGGGTTGTAAATATTATTAATAGTTCAAGTGTGCCATCAGGTTCAATTATTTTAGGTTATGCTCAATTTCCATTTTCTCGTAATTCAAAACCAACAACAGATGGAATTATTGTAAGAGCCGATCAAATTGGAAATATTGGTATGGGGCAAACAGGCCAAGCTGGTAGAACTGTTACTCACGAAGCTGGACATTGGTGTGGATTATATCATCCTTTTCAAGGAGGTTGTGTAGGAGGAACTACAAGCAGTTGTGCTTCTCAAGGCGATCAAATTTGCGATACACCACCAGTAGCAGCATCTACTAACGGATGTCCAACTTCTCAAAATTCATGTTCAAACGATGTTCCTGACTTACCAGATAATGTAAAGAATTATATGGATTATGCCGATGGTACTTGTATGAATATGTTTACTTCTGGTCAATCGGTGCGTATGAAAAGTCAAATGAGTACATACAGAGCAAATATATATTCAACTAACAATTTAAGTGCTGCTGGAATCAATGCCGATGGAACTTATAAACCTTTGACTTCCGCCTTGATTAAAGCCCCTGTTTTGATAAATTTTAACGAACAATTAGATCGTTTTGAAATAGAGAATTTTATGAATCCTAATACTGGATGGAAAACCAATTATCAAGTTGGTTACAACGATGGTTCTTGTATGCGATTTAATGCCTATGATAATGGAACAACAAGTATTTTAAATACCCGCGATGCATTTCATACTAGTAATATTGATATCACTTCACTTACAAATCCTACCTTAACTTTTAAAATTGCTCATGCTAAAAGATTAGGTGGCTCATCAGATCAAATAAATATGTTTGTTTCAAATAATTTTGGAAGAACAGAAATTTTGGCTAAAGTATTTTCAGTAACCGACATGGAAACTGCTGATGTTAAATCGGATGGTCCATTTGTGCCAACTGCTACAGAATGGAAAACTTTGAGTTTAGACTTAGCCGATTACAAAACTTACAATAATTTTAGGGTTCGTTTTGAATTGCAAGCTCGCAGAGGAAACAACACTTACATAGATGACATAAAAATAGGAGAATTTTCGGTTAATGTGGACGAGTTAAATACTTCAATCAATATTTCAATCAGTCCGAATCCAACAAATGGAATTTCAAATCTTACTTTTACCAATGTTTCAAAATCAAATATCAATGTAAATTTGTATGATTTGAGTGGTAAATTGGTTAAAAATATTACAAATAATTCTTATTCAGCAGGCCAACATCAAATTGAATTAAATTCAACAGAACTAGCAAAAGGAATTTATTTTATAAAAGTTCAACAAAACGAACAATCATTTACTAGTAAATGGATTGTGAACTAAAATTAAAAATAAATATTATAAAAAAAGAGGAATTTGCTTATGCAAATTCCTCTTTTTTTATGAATGAAATTCTAAAATATAATGCTAAAAAACTTTTAACATTAAACCTAAATTTCGAAATTATGTTTTATTTCCTTTTACTTGATTATCGGTGTATTTACTTGGGCATTTAAGTAAAATTTTGCTAGCTTCAAAATGGTCACCTTCCATTTTACCAATAATAACTATTTTCTCACTTCGTTCAAAATCGGCTGGTTCTGGCGCATGATATACTACTTTTTGTTCTTCGCCTTTATCGTCAATTAAGTAAAATGTAAAATAATTTGCATCTTTTTTAGGGTCAAAATATTTCTCTTTTGTTTTATTTAAAGTGCCAACAATGTGAAATTCTTTACCCGGGTTTTCGGTTGCTACACTAAAGTTTTCGTAACTACTTGCATCGCTGGTAGTGCTTATAATTGCACCAATTGCCAAAGCAATTAATACAATAATGATAATACTTGTTTTTTTCATTTTATTGCTTTTTTAAATCGTTGTTTTTTTCAATTTTTCGAATTTTCAAATCCAACATTACCAAGTAACCACATAATAATGTAAAAATAATTGCAATAACAATTACAACTACATCCATTTTATTACCTCCAAACATATCTGGTAATTTACTTGAATCTATTTTTGATTGGTTTAAAATCATTTTCATAAAATACTAGGCACTTAATTTTTTTATTCTTTTGCCAATATCGGCTATCCAAAAACCTACTAGAATCCAACCTAAAACAGCTGGATAAAATACCATTCTCAATCTACTATCTAAATCGTAACTGTTAAAGCCAGGGTTTCCGCCATTTCCAGGGTGTAATGAATCAGTTAATCGAGGTAAAATAAACACCAAAACTACAAATATTGGAAAGCAAAAAATGTTAAAAACAGCCGAAATGCGGGCACGTTTTTCTTCATCAATAATACTACTTCTCAAAACAAAGTAAGCAGCATATAATAGCATTGCAACAGCAGCAGCATTTAATTTAGGATCGGGAGTCCAATAAGCACCCCAAGTATTTTTTGCCCAAATCATTCCAGTTAATAATCCCGCTACTCCAAAAAGCATGGCGGTATTTGCAAAAACTTCTGCATCTGCATCAAAAGTTAAGTTGACTGAGTTTTTATTGTTTAAAGTTTGAATTGATTTTATAAATGAAAACAATAAAAGTGCAATCATGGTGAACCACATGGGCACATGAAAAAATAAGTTTCTGATGCTGTTTTCTAAAATAGGCAAATAAGGAATTGCGCCAAATAAACCTTGTATAATTGAATAAAGAACTAAAATAAATCCGGTTATTTTCCACCATTTAATCATGGTGCGAAAGTATAAAAAACAGAATGATATATTTTAAAGAATGATAATATTTAAAGTTTGATATTGGATTGCCTGAAATTCAGCAAAATAGAAAACAACAAATGTGATTTAGAAGTTTTTTTTAGTTTTTTTTTTCATACTGCTTGTATTTGAGAATAAAAAATAGATATTTGCAGCCCTTATAAAAAGAAAAAAGAGATGAGAGTTTGTGATTTAACTGGTAAAAAAGCATTGAAAGGTAATAACGTTTCGCATTCAAATGCAAAAACTAAAAGACGTTTTTATCCTAATTTACAAGATAAAAAATTTTTTATTCCTGAAGATGGTCAGTGGATTACTTTACGCGTAAGCACAAAAGCAATCAAGACTATTTCGAAAAAAGGAATAACAAAAGTGTTAAACGATTTTGTTAAAAACGGCAAAATTTAATATAGGAGATTTAAAAAATGGCAAAAAGAGGAAATAGAATACAAGTGATTATGGAATGTACTGAACATAAAAATTCGGGCATGCCAGGAACTAGCCGTTATATCACTACAAAAAATAAAAAAAATACAACTGAGCGTTTAGAATTGAAAAAATACAATCCAATTTTAAAGCGTAAAACTGTACATAAAGAAATTAAGTAATTAACCATTAATCAAAGAGGAATATAAACAATGGCAAAGAAAGTAGTTGCAACGTTAAAAACAGGATCTGGAAAAGATTTCGCTAAAATTTACCGTGCAGTAAAAAACAAAAAAGGAGCATACTCTTTTAAATCTCTAATTATACCTAACGAAAATGTTAAGGCTGCTTTTCAAGCATAATTACATTTTTAATATTTAACGATGAAAAGCATTCTGAATATAATCAGAATGCTTTTTGTGTTTTTAAAAACAAAATTTTTATTATCGTATTTTTGTAATATTCAATATACAAAGTACTTACAAAGTAAATTACAATGGGAATTTTTAATTTTTTCAGTAAAGAAAAAAAAGAAAAACTAGATCAAGGATTAGAGAAAACTAAAACTAGTTTATTCGATAAAATTAGCAAAGCAATAGCTGGAAAATCATCTATTGACGATGATTTTTTGGATAGATTGGAAGAAATTTTAGTGAGTTCTGATGTTGGAATTGAAACTACTTTGAAAATTATTGATCGTTTGCAAAAACGTGTAGCCAAAGATAAATACGTTGGTACATCTGAATTGAATTTGATGTTGAAAGAGGAAATTGCTTTATTGTTAGATGAAAATGACAACGAAAATTTAAGCAGTTTTGAAAATTTACCAGGCCAAAAACCTTATGTAATTATGGTTGTTGGAGTAAATGGAGTTGGTAAAACAACTACAATTGGTAAGTTAGCAAATCAATTTAAGAAAACTGGTAAAAAAGTAGTTTTAGGTGCTGGCGATACTTTTAGAGCAGCTGCTGTAGAGCAATTAAAAATTTGGGGAAGTAGAAATGGTGTTCATGTGGTGAGCCACGGAATGAATACTGATCCAGCTTCAGTAGCTTTTGATGCAGTAAAATATGCAAAAGAAAATGATGCCGATGTTTGTATCATTGATACTGCTGGCCGATTACATAATAAAATTGGTTTAATGGATGAACTTTCAAAAATTAAACGAGTAATGGGAAAAGTGCAAGAAGGAACTCCTCATGAAATTTTATTGGTTTTAGATGCAAGCACTGGTCAAAATGCATTTGAACAAGCCAAACATTTTACAGCTGCTACCGAAGTAAATGCACTAGCTTTAACTAAATTAGATGGAACTGCCAAAGGTGGAGTTGTTATTGGCATTGCCGACCAATTTAAAATTCCTGTAAAATACATTGGCGTTGGTGAGGGAATTGACGATTTGCAAGTATTTAATAAAAAAGAGTTCGTAGATTCTCTTTTTAAATAATACTTAAATGATGCTCCCAAATAAAATTTACGATATTATAATTGTTGGAGCTGGTCCTGCTGGTTCCACTGCAGCTTTAGCTCTCAAAGACAGTGGTTTAAAAGTTTTAATGCTCGAAAAAGCAATTTTCCCCAGAGATAAAGCTTGTGGTGATTCGGTAAGTTGGATTGTTAAAAAAGTTTTGAATGAAATTAATCCTGACTTTGCAGAAGAATTAAACATATTAGAACCCAAAACTTATATTAACAAAGCTAGACTTTACAGCCCAAAAAATGATAATATTGATGTATCGTTCAGTAAAATAGGTTATTGTATAAAACGAATTGATTTAGATAATTGGTTGTTTGAAACTGCATGTAATAATCCATTATTAGAAATAAAGCAAAATGTATCTGTTAAAAATGTTGAGTATATAGATATTGGAGTAAAACTTACTACTTCAGATGGAGAAATTATTTATTCAAAACTTGTTATAGGTTGTGATGGTGCAAATTCTATCATAAACCGAAAATTAGCGAATAATAAAATAGATAGAAAACACCATTCAGGTGCTGTAAGTCAATATATAAAAAACATAAAAAACTTAGATTCGAGTAAGTTAGAAGTGTATTTTGTTAAAAATTTTCTACCTGGATACTTTTGGATTTTTCCACTTTCAGCTACTGAGGCAAATGTAGGATTTGGAATGTTAAGCGAAACTATTTCAGCTCAAAATATTGATCTTAAAAAAAGTTTTTATCAAATAATATCTAGTTCACCAGGTATAAAAGAAAGATTTGAAAATGCTGATTTTAATGGAGAAATTAGGGGATTTGGCTTACCACTTGGTTCTAAAAAACGAAAAATTTCGGGTAGTAACTTTATGTTATGTGGCGATGCAGCCTCACTAATTGATCCTTTTACTGGTGAAGGAATTGAACGCGCCATGCAAAGTGGAAAAATGGCTGCAGAATTGGCAATTAAAAGCTTTAGTGAAAATAATTTTTCGGCTGATTTTTTAAAACAATACGATGAAATAGTTTACAAAAAAGTATGGAAAACTTTTAAAGAACATTATTGGTTACAACAAATATTAGGTGGGAGAGAATGGCTAGTTAATTTATTTATTAAATTTGCGAATATTCCTTTTATAAAAAAGCAAATACCTAAAATGTTTTATTAAAATTAAGCATAAAATCTGTGAGTCTGTGGCAAAAAAGCCAAATAAAACATGAAAACAAAAAACAAAAAACAAGATAAAATAAATATAATTACGCTTGGCTGTAGCAAAAATATTGTGGACAGCGAAGTGTTATATAGCCAGTTAAAGGCCAATGACATGAATGTTACGCATGAATCGGCAAAGGATGATGCTAACATTATTGTTATCAATACCTGCGGATTTATTGATAATGCCAAGCAAGAAAGTATTGATACTATTTTGCGTTATGCCGAGGCTAAACAAGCGGGACAAATTGATAAATTATATGTGACTGGTTGTTTAAGTCAGCGTTATAAACCTGATTTAGAAAAAGAAATTACTGATGTAGATGAGTATTTTGGTACCTTACATTTGCCTCAATTACTAAAAACTTTAGGGGCTGATTACAAACACGAGTTAATTGGCGAACGTTTATTAACGACTCCAAGTCATTATGCTTATTTAAAAATTTCGGAAGGTTGCGATAGACCTTGTTCGTTTTGTGCCATTCCAATTATGCGTGGCAAACACGTTTCTAAAACTTTTGAGCAAATAGAAACAGAAGTGAAAAGCTTGGTAAAAAATGGTACCAAAGAAATTTTGATGATTGCGCAAGACAGCACTTATTATGGTTTAGACATTTATGGAGACCGTAAATTGGCTGAATTAATGCGTAGAATTTCGGATGTAGAAGGATTAGAATGGTTGCGTTTGCACTATGCTTATCCAAGTCAGTTTCCAATGGATGCGCTTGATGTAATGGCTGAACGTAGCAATATTTGTAATTATATTGACATTCCTTTGCAACATACCAGCGATAATATGCTGAAAATTATGCGCAGAGGAATAACCACCAAACGTACGCAAGAAGTGGTGGATTCTATCAGAGATAAAGTTCCTGGAATTGCAATTAGAACCACTTTAATTGCTGGGCATCCGGGTGAAACAGAGCAAGATTTTAAAGATTTATGCAAGTTTGTAGAGCATAATCAGTTTGATAGATTAGGAATTTTTACATACAGCCATGAAGATGGAACACATGCTGGAACCATGGTGGACGATGTGCCACAAGAAGTGAAAGAAGAACGTGCTGCCATTGTAATGGAAATTCAACAAGGCATTTCTGCAAAAATTAATCAAGCCAAAATTGGCAATACTTACAAAGTGCTTTTTGACAGAAAAGAAAATGGCATGTGGGTTGGTCGTACTGAATTTGATAGTCCTGAGGTAGATAATGAAGTGTTAGTAGATGCTAAAAAATATTATGCTAAAATTGGTGATTTTGCCAATGTGCAAATTGAAAGTGCTGAAGATTTTGACTTATACGGTAAAATAGTTTAAAAATATTTCCCGCAGATTACACAGATTTACGCAGATAAAATAAAGTAACTAATTGATTTCAATATGGCAATAGGCGATCAGCAAAAACTAATAACTGAAATTGTAAGTAAGGTACTTGGGGAGACTGCACAAACAAGTAAAAAGTTTGACTGGTTTTTAAACAAACATAGCAAAGAAAACTTTGGCAAGCATTTTTCAAATATTGATAATGTTTTTAAGTCATTAAGGGGGGAAATAACTGCAAATCAAGCAAAACGTACAGTTGGACTTGAATGTGATGCGTATTTTGGTGGTAAGTATAATTTTATTTTTGAATTTGACGAGTATCAACATTTTAGTTCTTCAAGACTAAAGTCAATTGAAAGTTATCCAACAGAATTAAAAGTATATTTCGACTTAGAAAATTGGAAAAAACTTTGCAAAACGCATAAAGATAGTGCAGACAAATATAGAAAGTCTAAAACGACAAAAGATTTTAATTTTGTTGGCGGAAGAACTGCTCAAAGGGCTTATTTAGATTGTTTCAGAGATTTGCTCCCTGAAATTCAGGGGTTAAATCCAACTTTGAGAATCAATGAATTTGAAGTTGTTGGAATTTCGAAAGATGATAAAGAATCTTGTAAAAAAATTGAACTGTTGTTAAAAACAAAAATATTGTAATTATGGTCGCATTTTACTATAAAGTTAAAGCTAAGGTCGTTCTATATTCAAAAGAAAGTGGTGAAATAGAATTTCTAGTATTTGAGAAGGAATTCAAAAATGATGAGCCTATCATTGCAAGGGAATCTGCTTTTGAATATTATCAAAAAAATATAGAATATTTTTTAGAATCTAAACACAAAAAATATTATTCGGATAAACAAGCAAGAGACGAGTTAAAATCTTTTACAGAAGTTAATGCAAATAGTGAACTTATTTTTGGAGTTAATCCTATAGAATATGAAAAGGCAATTGGGAATGGAATAGGAATTTTTTTGATTGAAAATAACTTAGACGAAGAAAGAGAAATTAGAAATACCGATGATTCTGGTATTTTTATCCATGGCATAGGGGATAGATGGTTTATCCAAGATTACCCTGATTTTATTATGTCAGATTTAGAGGCGGAGTATGAACTTTACAATAAATTTGGATATAAAATTGGAAATAAAAAAACAGAAATCTTATACTGTTCTGTTGATGAGTGGATAGAAGGTTATTTAGGTGATGGAAAATGGGTTGACGAGAGTTATATTGAACCACAAATTAGAACAATTCTACATACACCATTTGATTGGTCTGGCTTAGATATACCATATTGGTGGGAGGATTCTAAAAATGAAAAAAGTGAAATAATTACTAAACTCCCTCAAAAATTAAATGAATTACTTAAAGATGGGGAAAGCAATCAAGTAGAATTCAAATCCGCTCTAATGTTCAATTTCTTAACTGGAAAAGCAGGAATTAGTATAAAAGGGATTATTGCAAAAGCTATTTGCGCATTTTTAAACTCAAATGGAGGATTTTTAGTGATTGGTTTAACAGACAAAGGAGAAGTACAAGGACTCTCTCATGATTTTTCGTTATCACAAGGTAAAAAAGAAAAAGATTTTTTTATGTTGGAGTTTGATCAAATGTTGGAACATTTTTTATCATTTTCAGTTAAAAACAATGTATCAGGTCAGTTTTATCAATTAGAAGAAAAAGATATTTTTGTAGTTACGGTTTCACCAAGCAAACAAAGACCAATTTTTTTAAAAGGTCAAAATGGAAAAGAGTTTTATGTTAGAGGTGAAGCCTCTTCAAGGCAAATAATAGATATTGAACAGCTTGCAAATTATTGCATTGAAAAATGGGGAAAATGATGTTTTAAAAAACCTTCTTATCATTTATATAATAAAATATAGCATTGTAGGTCGTTTACAATTAAATTTAGATTGCTTCGTGCCTCGCAATGACAAAAAAAAAACATCAATGTCAACAAATATTCCAATAACAAGCACAGGACTTATTCCTGCAATTACTAAAGATTATTTAGAACAAAAAGACGTTTTAAAGCCTTTTTATAAATATGCGCCAAACATTGATTCATTTGGCGAAGCCATAAAAAACAAACATTTTAGTGCAGAAAACAGAAATGTTTTAGTGGATGCTTTATTGAATCAATATAAAAATGCTGGAATTGAATTAGGAGATAAAGATGCAACCTATTTAAACACTTTATCACTTAAAAACGCAAATACTTTTACAGTAACTACTGGCCATCAATTGGCTTTATTTACAGGGCCATTGTATTTCATTTATAAAATTGCCACAGTCATAAATTTAGCCAAACAACTTAAAGAAAAATACCCTCAACAAAATTTTGTTCCTGTATTTTGGATGGCTAGTGAAGACCACGATTTTGAAGAAATAAGCAGCATTTATTTATTTGGAAAAGAAATAAAATGGCAAAAAGAAACCAATTCAAAACCTGTTGGACAAATTGATAATACTGGGATTGAAGCTTTAATTGAACAATTGATTCCAATTTTAGGTGAAAGAGATAAAGCAAAAAAATGGATCAAATTATTGCAAGAAAGTTTTTTAGGGAGCAATAATTTTAGCATTGGAACACAAAAATTAGTTCATGAATTATTTAAAAACCAAGGTTTGGTAATTATTGATGCCGATGATAAAGCTTTGAAAACGCTTTTGAAACAAACAATGTTCAACGATATTTTTGAGCAGAAAAGTTTTGAAGCCATTCAAGAATCCAATAAAGCATTAAGCCAACACTATAAATTACAAATAAACGGACGAGAAATAAACTTTTTTTACTTGCATCCTGAATTCGGTCGCAGGTTAATTAAGCCAGAAGGAAATCACTTTAGATTAAATGATACGGACGTAGTTTTTACTGCTGAAGAGTTAAAAACTGAAGTAGAATATTATCCGGAACATTTCAGTCCAAATGTAGTTTTGCGCCCAGTTTACCAAGAATTGATTTTACCTAACTTAGCATACATTGGTGGACCGGCCGAAGTGGCTTATTGGTTACAATTGCAACAAGTTTTTGAAGCGCATCAAGTTCCTTTTCCGGTTGTAATGCAACGCAATTCTTATTTATTATTGGGTAAATCGACCAAAGATAAAACAGAAAAAATGGGGTTAACCATTGACGATATGTTTTTAAATGATTCCGATTTAACCGACAAATATTTACAAAAACATTCGGCAACTAGCTTTATTGAAAACGCCAATCAAATAGATGTTTTATTACAACAAATGTTTGATGAAGTAAAAAATATTGACCCAATTTCAGGAAAAGAATTATTGCAAATTAAGTTGGAAACCAAAAAGGTTTTGATGGCAAATTTTAAAACTTACAAAAAAGCTAGAGAGCAAAAACAAGAAGACAATATTGTAAAAATGTTGAAGCTAAAAGAACGCATTTTTCCCAATGGAACATTTCAAGAACGTTTAGAAAATGTAATGATGCACGACATCAACATGTTTGATGATTTAATAGAAAAAGTGCTTCAAAATGCAGATGCTTTTAGCAATGATTTGATTGTATTGGAGGTTTAAAGTGTTGAAGTTTTGAAGTGTTTATGTTTTAAAGTGTTTTTTTATACTTCATACTTCATCATTCATACTTTCAAAGCTTTTCTCCAGCTTCAATCCTACAATTCAATGAATTTTCTTTAGGTGGAATGGGACAAGTATAGTTGTTATTATAAACACAGTACGGATGGTATGCCAAGTTAAAATCTATTTCTACTAAATTGGTTTTTGGCGTTTCAATGTCTATGTATCTTCCACCACCATAAGTTTCAGTTCCAGTAGTTAAATCGGTAAAACAAATGAGCAAATAGTTTTTATATTCCTCCTTTTTCACAACAGCTTCTAAAACCGTTAGTTCATAGTTTTTACCATTTAAGTCAAACGAAATTTTTCCATATTGCTTATAAGGTTTACTGCTATTATGCGAATGTGGTAATTCAAAATTGGGCATATCAGCATATTTGGTCAATGTGGCTTTTACTTTGTAATTTTGGTTTACTTCAAAGTATTTTAAACCAGCAAAAGTTTTCAATTTTGTGGTATCCATTGGTGTTGTTTCTGGATTGAAAAAATCGTGATTA
>Ga0247839_1004520_pt1 | contig 17827 bp, 16 predicted proteins | sample LaCruzMarch2015__6_FD_192405 | JGI IMG/M metagenome (GOLD analysis project Ga0247839, IMG submission 192405) | Freshwater microbial communities from meromictic Lake La Cruz, Castile-La Mancha, Spain - LaCruzMarch2015_16m | ecosystem: Environmental > Aquatic > Freshwater > Lake | place: Spain... | reverse complement strand
CACCACCATTTTGCGCATTAATCCGTCAGCTTGCTGACTTACGCGCCCTTCGCTGCACTTCCCTAGCCGCAAGGTGCGTAGCCGCGCGCACCGGTGGCTCCCAAAGCCAAGTGAATTTACGCGCGGTGGGGCTAAGTGATTGACGCTTGGCCCTTTCTGATTCGGCAATGTTGGTGCGTCGATCACCTACGGTGAGTGAGTCGGCATGCCAACGAAATGACGAAACCACCTGACCCACATCAACGAGTGGGCCGACTTTGCGCAATTTGAGAAGTAGGTCAAGGTCAAAAGCGAAACTGAATGACTCATCCAGGCCGCCAACTTGGCGCCAGGCTTCGGCACGTACCAACATGCCCGGCTGAGGGATGAGATCTGGGCCCCAGTTAAGGATCCGGGGCGCCCAAGGGCCGGCTTTACTGATCCACAGTTCACGACCCGCGGTGTCGATATAGCGGCAAGCCCCAAAAGCCACCGAAGCCAGTGGGTTGGCCTTAAGGGCTGACGTCGTCAATTCCAGGGATCCGGGTTCGAGCAGATCATCATCATTAAGCCAGTTCACATATGCGTAAGTGCTGGGGCTTTGATCAACGCCCAGATTGATCGCCCCCGGCAAGCTGCCCGGGTCAGGTAAAAGTCGGGCCTCGAACTCCCTGGCGGCCTGCTGGATGCTCTCATTTGCCAGTGGGGCCACGATCACGATGTCGCTTGGCACCTCTTGGGCGCGGATCGAGGCCAAGGTCTGGCGCAAGAACTCCGGCCGCTGGCCCAAGGTGGCCACCACGAGCAGCACTTCAGCTTCAAGGGGGGTGGCCGGCACATTCGATATCGTAGAGAGGTGCCCGGTGACTCTTTAGCCAATCCACTCGTTGAGGGTGAATTCAGGCATGGGCTTGCCACCCGGCTCTTCCCTATCTGCAACAGCATCACCTTTAGTCGGCCTTGACGCCAAGGTGGGGCGCACCTGTCACATCGAATACGAAAAACGCGGGATGACGGCCGCCGACATTGCCCGGGGCTATGTTGCCCTGTTGATTAACTCCAATTACTCGCGTGATCTGGGTCTCATACCGTCGTACGCAGCGAAGCCTAAGTTACTCGAAACCCACCTACCGTATTGATAAGTAATACCGCTGCTACATAGGAAGCTTCGGAGTATTCTCAAACTTCGCATCCATTAAAGCGAGCCGCTAGCATTGCCCCTAGTCGCGTACTATTCGCCTGTCGGGAGTCCAGATGGCAACTCATGAATCTGTAGAAATCTTGCTTCGTTATCCGCGCCTTATGCATACCGTTAGAGCGGCCCGTAAATTCGATCAAGCCAGCACCACCCCTGATTCCACCGATGGGCAAAGCCAGTTCAATATGCGCTCCGCTATGGATATCAGCCCAAAGACGGGTAAGTGGATTTCTCGAAAGTCGATCACAAAAGTCGCGCAGGTGCAATGGCAACTTGCGGATTTCTCTACTAGTCGATTCATTGATGCTGGCGAGATTAGCAAAGCCGTATCCGGAATTCAGCGCGACGGGTTCTACGTCTTTGACAGAGTTGTCGATAAGTCACTAACGGATGAAATACGCCGTTTCGCCGAACAGGCGCCTTGCATCGCACGTGGCGCCGACTCCGCACCAGTTACCTATCCACGCTCGAGCCCAGCCGTTGGGCGCTACGACTTCGCCGAGGAAATCTCGCTGCAGTGCGCAGAAGTTCAAGAGTTCGTGACTGACCCAGCTATGGCACGCATCGCCCAGTGTTATCTCGGGCAACCAGTGCTAATGGATGAAGTTGCGCTTTGGTGGACAACGGCTAGACGGGCAGAGGATGCAAATATCAACGCGCAGCTATTCCACCAGGACAGGGATCGGCTCTCCTTCCTTAAGTTTTTCATTTACTTAACCGATGTCACTCCAGAAACTGGCCCCCACGTATATCTCAGGGGTTCACATCGGAAAATCCCACGCCAACTGCGAGGTGACGGTCGCAAAACCGACGATGCCGTTCGTCAATCCGGGCTTTGGGGGAACGTCGTCGAACTCACAGGGCCAGCGGGCACAATTATGGCGGTCGACACAATCGGCTTACATAAAGGAAAGACTCCCCTAACTGGTGATCGACTTGCTCTAGAAAACGAGTTTTCAACCTCACTGTTCGGAATGGATTACGAACACCCAGATTTTGCCCCGACCGATCTCACACGGCTCAGGTACGAGTCCATGCCTTGGGTCTTGCAGCGCTACATGACCCAAGTCCAAAATCACTAAATCTGAGGCTTGTGCCCAATTGCATAGATTGACTCAAAGTCACGCTCAGCCATATCGATCTCCGGATCAAAGTCTCGTTTCGCAACATTCTCGAATCCCTTTGCCCTAAGAATGTGCAGAAGATTTTCTTGGTCGAACATGTACTTGTGCTCACCGGCCATATAGGCCACATAGTTCAGCGCGTCGATGCCCGTGGTTTGGTTGTAAGCGGGGAGCCATCCGAATGCGTCAGATGGCACCTCACGCGCACCGGTGTACCACTCGATATACATCTGCGCGTTGGGAACGACTATCGAAAATGAACCACCGGGCTTGAGCACCCGCAGGCATTCGTCCATTAACTTTTGACCTTCCGCATAAGTCAAGTGCTCAAAGAGGCGTGACGAATAAATCTTGGCAACCGAGTTATTTGGAAATGGCATCCCAAGACGTAAGTCCCAGTAGATATCGCATTCATTACTCATATCGACGGTAAGCCAGCCGTTGGCTCCAGAGCGGTAGCCGCCGCCAATATCTAGGCATAGTTCGCTACCGCTATCAATTAGTTCGTGAAGGTGACGCTTGCTCCGGCGTAATTTGACGCGGCTATTTGTGTACTCATAAACCTCAGTACTAAATGGGATACTCGTTCGGACTTTAGTCCTGATTGACCCAAACATTTACCTCTACTTTCGCAGGTACCACCGTTGCAATCGAGCTATAATATTACTCAAGTGGCGAACCACCGGGCGAGAGTCACCAAAGGTTTGACCGCCGAGAGCCAGGGCGCCATCGGGTGATAGTTTCACAAACTCAAACCTAAATCCGCGTGCCCGCATCATCAATCCATACGAGACCGCCCCGGCCCAGGCGCCAGCATTTCGGTCATCAAGGGCAGTTGAGAGTTCAGCCGGTGTGCCGGCCAACGTCGCACACCCGAGTTGGTCATAAGCCGATGGGCCCAAAACAATCACCCGCTTACCAGCGAATGCTGCTTCCACTCCAGTTGTCGAGCCGTAGGTAACCACGATGTCGGCCTGCCGCATTAGAGCATAGGAATCAATCGGTGAATGCGGATCTAAATGAATATCTGGAGCGGCTTCATCTACAGCCGCAAGCCACTCGATGACATCCTGCTTCGGCTTTCGGCGTTTATGCGGGTGTGATCGCACTACCAATTGATACCCCGGGCGCTTGCGGCATTCGTCAGCGAGTATTTTCAGTGCTTCAGGCTGCGTGCCGATGAACTGATCCCAGTCGAGTTCCAACTCGGCGATTTCATCACCGGATGAGCTGAAGTAGACAACCAGGCAATCTGCACCCGTCCGATCAATTGTCGAGCCGATTTCTTGAGCATCGGTGAAGAAGGCGTTATCGGAGGCGGTGTGGTTCAGCCGCTCCTGAAACCAACTGCCCCCAACCTCATCGCGCTGAGCTGCGGGCCACTCCTCGTAGAGCTTCAGCATGCGCCGCTGGAGGTCGCTCCAGTCATGGGTTACCGAATCAGTTAGATCAAAGTCAGTGTCAATGCCGCCGGTGTCGTAATACAGCACCGGAATGCCAAGTGCTTGCGCCGCAGCTGAAGCCGCACGGTCATGCAAGAACCGGCCGTTGTATACGGCCACGGCAGTTACTCCGCGCTCCTTTATCAGTGCCGTTGTTTGGTCGTATGCGTAAGCGTATGAGCGGTAGGCAAGTCGAAGTAGCCGCTCGGGCCAGTAATAGGCGTCGGTAACCGGGGTTTCGGTGAGGGTGCGCACCTGCAACATGGCCCGGCCCATCGGGCTACCAAAATAAGTCAGCGCCTTTATCTCACTTCGGTTCATGGCTCGAGTGATCGGCACCGGCTGCGCCGGCTGCCAGCCCTTTATCGGGGGTTGGGCTAATGACGATTTCGGGATGCCGAAGTCGATCAAGGCATCGCGCACCAACTGATCCCGCGCAGGGGAGGCGAAGATTTTGGCGACCTTGTCGTTCACCGACCATCCGGTGTCGTGCATGGGGGTCTTATTAGTCCAAAACCCCAAAGTGACGTCAGAGCCCATCTGATGTAGAGAAGTTGCGGTGTCAGCAAGAGCGGCCAGCGCAAAATCCCATTGGGTGAAAGAAACAAAAAGCACATTTTTACGCTGCTCATCGGTTAGTGACGCCTTAAGGAAGACCTCCAGCGACTCATGCTCTGCTCTGGTCTCCACGGGTTCAGGCTACCCCACCAAAGATTGGTAAATCCCCGCTGTCTTTGCCGCCGCCGCGCCCCAAGTGAAGCCCTGAGCCCGAGAAATACCGGCATTCTTCATGTGGTTTCGCTCCTGCTCATCGGAGAGCAGGCCTTCGATCGCGGCCGTTAGATCTTTTGCATCACCGGGGGTGAAGTACTTCGCGGCATCGCCTCCGACTTCGGGAAGTGAAGAGCCTAGCGCGAGTAACGCAGGAGTGCCGCAAGCCATCGCCTCCAGGGCTGGGAGGCCAAAACCTTCAAATCGGGATGGAAAGACGCATATCAATGCGTTGCCGTAGGCCCCCGACATCGCGGTATCTTTGAGTGAAACCTGCATTACCCGATCAGCTACCCCAAGTTCTTGATGCTGCGCACGTTCGGCACGCGTAAAAGCCCCGCCGCCAGTAAAAACCAGGGCCGCATCTTCGCCTTTGGCCCGCAAGGTCGCAAATGCGTTTAGCAGAACATTCGCGTCCTTGTACTGACCCCTGTTGCCAACAAATAGCAGGTAGCGATCTGGTAACCCTGGCACCCGCGGATCACCCGGCCGAAATATCGGATCAACCCCGTGATGCACCACCGAGATAGGCGCTTTGATGTCTCCGTATACCCGCAGCATGTCATTGCGCGTTGCTTCGGAAACACAGATCACGTGGTCAGCCGACATCACATAGCGCTTCTTTAAGGTGATGAAGTCAAGTCGACGCCGGCTCTTGGGCAGGAGTTCGGGGATCATGTCGTGCACCGTGGCCACCCGGCGGGCTTTGGGATATCCGGCTAGGCCGTGCGGTAGGTAGAAGGTGTTGTGAATGACATCCACACTTGTGCGTGGCCTCATGCGCACGAAGTAGCGGGCTAGGGCTGCCATGGTGGAGCCGGCGTCACTGACCTCTAGTCGATCCCGCAGGTAAGGGTCATCTAGCAGGTATCTATTGACCACCGGGGCATCGAGCGGCAGCAGTTCAACCTCAAGGGAGCCCTCACGAAGGAACTGCTTAGACAATTCAGCGAAGAGTCGTGAGATCCCGCCATACTGCTGAGCCGCGAAGATCTGCTCATCAAAGGCTAGCCGCACCCACAGAGTCTATAGTTGAGTGTCATGCAAGCACCTGCCGCCGGCTTAGTGGAGCGCCTCCTCGTCTACCCGAGAAGTGGCTACACCAATCGCCTACAAGCGATTGCCAGCTCGGAGATATTGGCTCGCCAGCTAGGCGCTAGGTTCCAGATCTGCTGGGAACCTGAAGAAGTAGTACCAGGTGATGCTCTCGAAACCTTTACGGATGAATTTTGTGACGAGTTCGTTCTTGACGCCGATCAGGTGAAAAGAGATTATGGCTTTCGACGTGAGGACCTTCCTAGGTATCTCAACGTTGATCCAGCTCGACGCCTGGTGGTGCTTGCCGGCCACGACCGCGGAGAGCAAGTATTCATGTCTGAACTCTCGGCCGCACTTACCGACCCGTGCAATCCAACAACCTTGGTCATAATCGCCGGTGGCCAATTCTTCTTACCCCCTAAAGGCAAAGCTGAGCAAGACTGGCAGGCCGAGTTTCGTGAGCTTCGGCGCAGGTTCTATAAGTCGTTGCCATTGAACGCCGCGATTGAAGACAGCGCCCGCGGCTCACTCGCCGGCCGCGAGCCCTTCCTAGGGCTACATCTTCGATACTCAGATCGCGCCCATCAAGCACCACTTGAGGATGAAATACGTAAGGCGTTAATTGAGGCCCGCGATGCATCCGGCCTAAGCAGTGTCTTCATCGCAAGTGACACCAATGAAGCTCGTACTAAATGGGTGTCCGAATGTAAAAGCCTTGGCCTGAACCCTTGGTTCATTGAGCAGGATTCTTGGGACCGCTCGAAAACTGGCAGCGGCCACGCGGCACTTGTTGACTGGCGAGTGCTCGGTCATTCGCAGAGGTTGGTCTACTTCAGTGAATCAACATTCGCGGTCGAGGCAGCCGTTGCTGCCAGCGCATATGACAGGTCCATCCCATTGGCTCCACATCCTCGACAAGCCGCTGCCGTGAAAAGCCGTGAATTAATACGAGCCGCTGTTACTTATCCGAAGCGGCACGGCTGGTTCAGTTCGCAGTGAAACCATCTTGTAAAGACTGCCCGCGCTGACGAATCTCGCCCGAGTTCTGCCCCACGCATAGCGGATAAACATCCCAGCACTGATCAGAAGGCACCGGGGTAAAAATTACTAATCCACCTGGCAAATCTTGTTGTTTGGTCTCGGGTAACGGGATTGGTGTCACTTGGTAGTTGATCTGCACCGGGCCGAGGGTAAACGAGCGGTCTTTGGTCCAAGTGGTGTCGAGCCTGGCTAGGGCGCAATACCCGACCAGCACCACTAATGCGGTGGTTAGGCCAAGGCTCAAAACGGGCGCGATCGCGCGACCAATTGATTGGCTTCTGGCGAGTGAGTAAAGGGCCCAGCCCAATGGGATTACACCTAAGCTGAACAGCGGCCCCCAGGCAAAACGAAATGACGGCGGGGAAGCAAAGAACCAAACCAAAACTGTGACAACACTTGGCACCATGGCGAGCAGAAGGCCGCGCCAACGCACCGCCTGGGTCAACCGAGCTGCTGCGACTAGGCAAATGATTGCGACCACTAGCAGTAGTGCCAATTCAAACGGTTCCCACTGGCTGGGCAGCCGGCCAAACCAACCGGGGATCCAAGCCCAATTCTCGGCGGCCTCCCAAAGATTGGCCGGGTCACGCGCAGCACCAAGGGTTGCCGTGCGGGCCCAAACCGGGTCGGATGCGGCCCAATCAGCGTTGAATCTGAAAATCGACAACGGGTACTGCAGCCAACCGCTGAGCAGGTAGTCGCGGGCACTTTGAACCAGAGCGAGTGCGACACCACCGATAGCGACTAACAGCCAAATGGGTTTGTTTGCCGCGCCACTTTCATTGCTCGTTCTGCGTAGGCGAAATGCGAAGAAAATCATGATCGCAACCATCGAGAGAGTAAATGCCACCATCGTCGGGCGCAGCGAAATAAGGAGCAGCCCGATCACAAGAGCAACCGCGGCATCACCTTGCCAAGCCTTCCTACCGGTGAGCGCATCGCAGAAGTAGCTCACGGCGACCAAGGTCAAGATGAGTACCGCTGAGTCCGAGGTCGGACTAATGACCCAGTAATCCGATAGTGCAACTAGTGGCACCCACGACGCGGTGAGCCCGACAATAAGCACGAACGTGCCAACTGAATATTTACGTTGTAACAGGCGAAGTACCAGATCGGTTGCCATCAGCATCATGAGCAGGCCATTGATCAACCGATAACCGTCGCCATCCCAAGGGCCATTACCCAAGAAGGCCGCAAGCGGGAAGAGTGAGTTGTTATAGCCAAATGGGAAATACAGATTCGCTAACCCCGGGATAGTCGCGAACTCACCGGCATACTTAATCGCCCCAAGGTGATAAAGGCCGCTGTCGTAATTGGTAACCGGCCCCATTGCAGCAACCGCAAGATAAACCACTGCCAGCGCGATTGCGATAAACAATGGCAGCAGCCACCAGCGACCGTGGATTCCAATATTCAGCGCCGACTGCCTACGGCGCCTAGTCAGCCAGATGCCTGATAGCGCGAGCAACACGACCACGACCACGAAGACGATCGCGGCGCTCCCGCTGCGCAGGGGCAGCCAGATATTGGTTGCGAGGATGACAATCGTGGCAATAAGAAGCCCCCACCACAACGCACTGCGCAACGTTCTTGGTGTGAGGGCTCCGCGTGTGGCCACCAGAGCCGGGGCGAGGCCGATGGCGGCGAGGGCCAGCACCGCGACGATCCAGGTCGCCAAAACCAGAAGTGGGCCGATCATTAGTTAGCGGACCATCAGTTAGCGAAAATACCGCGGAAGTACTCGATGGTCATGGCTAATCCTGATTCAAGTTCGATGGTCGGTTCCCAGCCCAGAGTCTGCTTAGCCCGAGTGATGTCAGGCTGCCGGCGGGTTGGATCATCTGGCGGTAGGGGCAGGTATTCAATGCCTGGGTTTACCCCGGTTTGCTTGATGACTTCGGCTGCGAGCTCGGCGATAGTGAATTCACCTGGGTTACCAAGGTTTATCGGGCCGGTGACTTCGTCAGCACTATTCATCATCGCGATAAGGCCGTTGATCAAGTCATCGACGTAACAAAACGAGCGCGTCTGCTGGCCCTCGCCGTAGATGGTGATCGGCTTACCGGTTAGCGCGCTGACGACGAAGTTCGAAACAACCCGGCCATCATGGGGATGCATGCGCGGGCCGTAGGTGTTGAAAAGCCTTACGACCTTGATCTGCAGGTTGTGTTGGCGGTGGTAGTCGAAGAACAAAGTCTCCGCAGCGCGCTTGCCTTCGTCGTAGCACGCCCGGGGGCCAATCGGGTTGACGTTTCCCCAGTAATCCTCGGTTTGGGGGTGCACCAACGGATCACCGTAAATCTCAGATGTTGAAGTCAAAAGAATTTTGGCTCCGGTGCGCTTGGCGAGGCCGAGCATATTGATCGAGCCGTGCACCGCTGTCTTGGTTGTCTGGACCGGATCGCGCTGATAGTGAATCGGTGAGGCCGGGCAGGCTAAGTGATAGATCTCATCGACCTCGACATAAAGCGGGAAGGTGACGTCGTGACGGATCACTTCAAAGCGTGGGTTGTCGATTAGGTGCGCGATGTTCTCTTTGGTTGACGAGTAATAGTTGTCAACGCAAATGACGCTATAGCCATCGTTTAGCAATCGTTCACACAGATGGGAGCCGAGAAACCCGGCCCCACCGGTTACTAACGCCCGCCCTTTGGCAATCGTCACTTCGACCTCCCTTGACGCTGCTTACGGTAGCGGTCGGCCTGCTCGAGCATGCCACGCCACGTGGCCCGGAAGTGGTTCTTGCGGGTCCAAGCATCTGCTCTGGCATCGAGCGATACCGGTACAACCGCTGTCGGCAGTTGCAGCGCCTGAATCGGCTGTAACTCATTGCGATCCTCGACGGTATGGGTCGCACTTGCCCCGAACCCAATGTTTTCGATCAGGTTAACGTTGCTCGTGGCCGTGAGTTGCCCCGAAACCATGGCCGCGAACACGAGCTGGCCATCCCAAGTGTCGACCTCCTTGCGTGCGAGGAGTTCGAAAGTCGAAGCCCAATAAACGCTCGCTGGTAGCGAGTGTCCGGCCCGTTTCCAAAGCTGCCGGGCTGGCAATTGCTCTCGCCAACCGGCAATATCAAGCCGGTATCTGGACCAGGACCGGCGCCACGTAGCCCAGCCCCAAATGTGGGGCACTTGGCTGAAGCGGTAGGGCTGCTCCGGGTGGCTCTGTGCCGATGGCGGCACGAAGTTGCACCCGGAGATTGCGAAAACCTTAGGGTCGTTTTCGTATCGATCTAGTAGTTCAGAACAAAAAGGAAAGAAACTCGGGTCAGGGACGATGTCATCCTCGAGGATGATTCCGCGTTCTACATTCTCGAAGAACCAGGTGATGGCGGTACTGACACCGAGCCCGCAACCCAGGTTCGTTTCGTGGAACAAAGTCTTTACCTCGCACGGCCAATCAAATGCAGCAACTAGAGAGCGGCAGGCAGCGACTTTCTCGGCTTCCTCTGGGCGGCTAGTTCTTGCCCCATCAACCGCGAAGTAAATGAAAGAGGGTTTTACTTCACGCAGGCGATCAATGACCTTAATCAGATGATCGGGGCGGTTGAAGGCAATCAGCAATACGGGTTCGTTAGTCGCCATCTTTTTGCTGCCTGTTTATTTCCTCTTGTAAGAGCGCAACTTCTTCGGCCAACCGACGTATTCGCGCCTCGTGGCGGCTTAATTCATAGCTGAGCTGAATACTCACGAGCACAAGTAACACGATGGTGACGAAGAACAGCAGGTTCACCGGTTCTGCGACGCCAAGTATGCCGGTGAGCCAGACCAGAACAGCGGGGAAGATTGCTAGCAGTAGCGCGGCGGCGGAAAAGAACAACCACAGCACCGCATACTTCTCGCGCAGCACCCCGCGGCGCAGCAGGTCGATGACGAAAACGAAAGTAATGAGCGCAGCAATCGCTGCGAGGATATTCGGGGCCATCAGGTTTGATCCCCCTTGCCTTGTGAACGGCGGGCGAGCAAAGTTGCCATGAGTGCCAGTGTCGCGCGACCTAAGTAAAGGGCCGACCACAGAGCATTCTTACTCGGCCGACCAACGGCCCGAAAATACATTGTCACCGGCGCCTCGCGAATAACAAGGCCGTTTCGAATCGCGATGGAAAGCGAACCGACCGTGTCGCCTAGATAATCGGCCGGATAGTTGATAGCGAACAAATCAATTGCGCGCGGGCCCGCTGATCTAAACCCTGAGGTGCTGTCACTGATCGGGGTCTTGGCCATTGCGCTCAACGCCTTCGACAACAACACCATGGCCCAGCGCCTTGGCCCACCGATGAAATACATCGAATCGGGATGAAAGCGCGTGCCAACAACAATGTCGGCTTCGTTTAGACCCGCAAGTAACTTGTCTAGATCCGCCGGGTCGTGCTGCCCGTCGGCATCGACCTGAACCAACGCCTGATAGCCCTCTCGCTTGGCATAGAGAAAGGCGGTTCGCATGGCCCCACCAACCCCGACATTGAAAGGTAGTGAGACCACCATGGCCCCGGCCTGCTCGGCGACCTGGGCGGTGTTATCGGTTGAACCGTCATTGACCACCAAAATGCCCGCGGTCGGCAAGTGCTCCTGAACCTTGGCAATGACATCTGCGATCGAGCCCTCCTCATTCCAGGCGGGGATCGCTATCAATGCACTGCGGGTCACATCGAGTAACGGTAGTCCACGAAGACCTCATGAGGCGCTCATCACCCCTGACCGGCTACCAGTTGCGTCGATCCAACCCCTTTTCCGCAATCTGAGCCCTACGCCGCCCGTGGGACAGTCAGCACTCAATTCATGTCAGACTCACAGTGAACCAACACGGTGGCGGATAGCTAATGGGATAGGAAATTGATGGTTTGGGTAGCCAACGATGCCATTGCCTTGGTACACGTAGCCCACGGGTTTCAACCTTCAGCGGACATGGCTGGATCCGGTGGCCGTCGAGTTAGTCTGCGTCACCGAGATTCGCGGTGAGGTAGGCCTCCTCCGGCGCGTTGAAGTAGGGGCAGTTTCCTCTGCCCATGGTCCCCTGCAAAGCATTGGCGACCCATGAGTGGGCATAGCCCATATTCAGGCAGATACATCTTCGCCCGCTCGGGCAGCAGCAAAGAACCTTCAGGTATCAACTCCTTGGATCACTTCCACAGATCGGAGCCAGTGCCCATGCGCGCGGGTTACGGGGGTGAGTCCCTGATCTCGCTGAGGCGAGGGTGCAAACAATCCTGTTTGAGTCGCGTTCCACTTTAAGGGCCCAAAATGGCACCTTCCCTCGCGATTTCAATCGTAGGAGCGCCTTTCAGTGAAACAGGGTGGGCCTCAGGGTTAAGTACACTGAACCCGTGAGTGAAAACGAGCCAGGTCTGAGTGAGCCGGATAATGCTCACGGCGGCCTGAACGCCCAGGAGTTCGATAAAACAAGCCTGCGGCAGTCTGTAAGCAGGGCCGTGAAGCTTCTGCCAAGAAGCAAACGGAAATGGCTCTTCCTGAGCGCTGGCGTGCAGATCTCGCTTTCAATCTTGGATCTCATAGGAATCGCGCTGATAGGACTTGTGGCCTCAGTGGCAGTGTCAGGAATCGGCCTGACATCTATCCCCGCTTGGGCTAAGACTTTCATTGATCTTCTGGGCCTAGGATCCCTCACAATTACTCAACTCAGTATGACTCTTGCAATCGCGGCTGTCTTCATACTCGTGACCAAGACGGTCGCCTCTGCATTCATGGCTCGCTGGATAACGAGGTTTCTCGCAGCCCAGCAGGCAGAAGTCTCCACGCAATTGGCGCGCGGCTTCCTTGCGCTTCCCTTGGCTAAGGTCCAGCGCTGGACGACGTCCGAGGCTATCTACGCGCTGGGGGCTGGTGTTGCAGCGGCAACGACTTCACTCTTGAGTTCGGCAATAACCATTGCTGCAGAGACATTTCTCTTCATCATCATAGGTATTTCACTCTTGATCTACGATCCTCTCTTAACCATTTCTGCCGGCCTGTTCTTCGCAATAATCCTGCTACTGCTCCAGAGGTCATTGAGCCTGTGGACATCTCGCAATGCGCAGACTATGAAGGACTCTTCCATCAGCACGCTCACCGCTGTAAATGACGCGATTCTGACCTATCGAGAGACGACCGTTCTCAACCGACGAGAGTTGTATGTCGACAAGTACGCCAAACTCGTTCATAGTTACGCCCGCGCGGGAGCTTCTAACAGTTTCATTCTTGAGGTGCCTAAGTATGTTTTGGAGGCTTCGCTATATATCGGCATCCTCCTCTTGGGTTTTGTTCAATTTCTCACCAAAGATTGGGGCTCAGCAGCTGCAACCGTCGCGATTTTTCTTGCTGCCAGCTCGCGAATCACACCTGGCATTCTGCGATTGCAGGGCGCAACCATCAGCATCCGGAATGCGGGGGTAGCCGCACAACCAACCTTCTTCATGTCGGACTACCTAGGGAACTTGGAAGGCCAAAACCTTGCTTCACCGACGAAATTACGCGTAACCGCTGAGAGAATTCATGAGCATCTCGTGAGTGGTTACCCAGATTTTGACGCCTCTGTGCAGGTGGACGACATTAGCTTCACCTACTCAGACGCAGAAGAGCCAGCTCTTCTTGGGGTGAGCGTCAAAGTTCATCCGGGGGGATCAGCAGCGTTCGTGGGCTCCACGGGAGCCGGAAAGTCCACCCTCACCGACATAGTGTTGGGAGTATTGGATCCAGACTCTGGATCCGTCACCATAAGCGGAGTTTCTCCTCGTGAGGCGATCGAGCGTTGGCCCGGAGCTATCGCCTACGTTCCGCAATTAGTTGCACTCATCGGGGGATCAGTGCGAGACAATGTTGCGTTGGGGATCCCCTTGGAACTCGTTGACGATGCACTTGTGTGGGAGGCGCTCCGGAGAGCGCATCTTGCCGACTTTTTGAAGGAAAATCGTCAGGGTCTCGACACATCCGTCGGTGAAAGGGGATTCCGGCTCAGCGGTGGTCAGCGTCAGCGACTTGGCATTGCCCGAGCCTTGTACACGCGCCCAAGGCTTCTCGTGCTTGATGAGGCAACGAGCGCATTGGACTCGGAAACCGAACAGGCGATCGTCCAGACTTTGTCGGAGCTGGAGGGCGAAGTAACGACAATTACTGTTGCTCACAGGCTTGCAACAGTTCGAAACTGTGACGAACTAATCTTCTTGCAGCATGGCAGGGTTTCTGGCCGCGGAACATTTGAACAGGTTCGCGAACAGGCGGAGGAGTTCGATCGCCAAGCTGCACTGCTAGGACTGTGATGCCCATGAGAGTTCTCCTCCACGAGAATCAGATATGTGAGCGCGGAACAACGCAAGCTGTTATCGACTACGCACACGGTCTAAATGAGTTGGGTCATGAAGTAGCCATTGCCTACCCAATCGAAGCCAAGGCCAATGTTCCTAAACAGATTGACGTCCTGTCGGAGCAATTCACGCTTCTACCGTATGGGCGTATTGACGCTCTCCGCGAAATGGGCCAAGAATTCGATGCCGCGTACTTCATTAAAGGTGGGGAGTTCGACGGCAAGGATGCGGGGCCGATCCGGACAGTGGTGCACGCTGTATTTCAAAACTACGATCCGCATGGTGACCACTATGCCTATGTGTCACAGTGGCTCGCGGATCATATGCGCAGGCAGGCCTTGGGGCCCTTCGGGCGTCGTCGTGAGGGTCGGGAGTTGGGTAGGAGCGCAGAGGCGCAGGGGTGCTCCAATGCCCTGGACTTCTCTTGGATACCTCATGCTTGTGACATGCCTGATTCAACTGAATCTGTCAGGTCCAGACTGGCTATTCCGGATGAGGCATTCGTGATCCTGCGATACGGAGGTTTCCAGACATTTGATGTTGATTGGGCCCAAGGGGTCATCGATCAGCAATTGCGGGTGAATCCGGATTGGTACTTCATCGGAGTCAACACCGAGCCTTTTACCACTCATGAGCGCGCACTCTTCTTGCCTCCTGTCATCAGCCGCCAGGAGAAGGCAAACCTTTTGGGTAGCGCTGACGTCTTCATGACAGCCCGCAGGGAGGGGGAATCTTTCGGTCTTTCCCATGTCGAGGCATTGCAGATGGGTCTTCCCGTACTTGCATGGTCTGGTGGAAGGGACAGAAATCATGTGGAGATGCTCTCGGACATCCATGGTCTTTACCGAGATCCCAAAAGCCTCGTTAGGGATTTGCGAAACATCCGTGATGGCGCTGGAGTAGCTGGAGAACCCTCACGGCGTGCACGAGGGGATGAGTTTCGGCCCGCAAAAGTCGTCCCCCTTCTTGAGCAAGCCCTAAAAGGGAACTCCGCCTACTTTGACAAAGTTGCCACGTGACGGCTGACCTGTTGTACCGATGTTGGCGAATGCCAGCGGCTGAGGCGTGTCTACATTCGATTCGATAAGGGGTAGCGACAGCGCGGTCAATGGGGCCGCCCCAAGAGGCCCTAGCATTTCTTTATGACCGGAGGCGCATCGTGTTGTTCATGACAGTGCCCACCGCGGGTTCCCACCCCGAACTACTTAACGCATTGATCCGTGACTGTGGGCTGCCACTCGAGAATGTGATCGTAGTAGCGACTCGGCCCGGTGTAGAAACAACACCGGGCGTGGTAATCATTGAGGACTTTGGAAGCCCCAACATTCAGCGCTGGTGGAACCGTGGAATCGAGGAGGCGAAGACGCGAGGTGCCTCGGCAGTCGCAGTTGTCAATGATGACATTCGATTAGTTCCTTCTACGCTCGAGACTTTGAAGAAGAGGATGTGGGAAACAGGCGCAACAATCGCTAGTCCGAGTCGACCGCCGACCAAAGATCGTCTCTACCGCCGCCCACTCGTGCCATATGAGCCACGTATCTGGGGATGCCTCTGGGTACTGAATGTTTCGAGCGGGCTCCGCCCCGATGAGCGCTATGTCTGGTGGTACGGGGACTCTGATTTGGACATCCGCGCGCGCCGAGATCACTCCGGAGTTGTCAATGTCGATGTGGGCTACGAGCACATGTATCCCGGACAAGGCACCGCTAAATCAGCTGAATTACAGGCACAATCGGACGTCGACGCTGAGACGTTTCAACATGACTACGCGCGCATGCTTACGTTGACGCGGTGGTACAACCGAATCACGAATGTGCTACATCGATGAATCGGGAAAATGTAATGGGTAAAGAAGTTCCCTTGATCATCCGTTACGGAGATCCATCGACGGACGTGTCACCGGACCTCACGTGCCACCCTCGGCTGGCCGACGCATTCGAGCAAGGCAACTACTCTTCCCAGGATACCTTGATTAACATTTCCGCGGCAGAACTCTGCAGTGAAGGCTCCGATGCTGCGTTACTTACTAAAGTGCAAGACCGAAGTGTGCTTGTGCTGGAGTATGCATACGGCTTCCTACCACTTGAATACCTCTTGTTAATTCCCTGGGCAGCTCTGCGATGCAAGGTCGCCACTGTGGAACTCGCTGGCCTTAACGCACAGGAGCAGAGGGAGCTAAAGAAACTTGTGCACTCTGCCGGACTCCGCCCAGCTGGTGGCGGACTTCGAGCCACTGGAACAGATGTACTTTTCGAGAGAAGCGATACATTTCAAGAACACGTCGCGATCACGTGGCGGCAGTTTCGTTTCCGAGTCGGGCGGCTAATCGTCTGGATGCGATCTCATGTCACTTATAAGGCTTTACGTCGCGCACGTCGCAAACGGCTCATGAGCACGCTGGATCCGCGCGTGAAGCGATCCCTGATTCTTGATAAGAATTTTGGGATGCCACTTGTGCCCGTCAGTCTTATGGAGTCGAAATCTGTCGCTTTCTCGGTGCGAGAAACCTCGCACCGAACCTTTCAAGTTGATGTTCCCGACGACGAGGGCGTCGAATCCGTAGCCCGTGAATGTTTCGCTCGACTTGGCGTGTGGCCAATCTCATTCAGTTTCCCCAAAATCCGTAAAGATCCTCCCCCGCCACTACACCAGTCCGTGAGCAGCATAATTCCTGGGGAACCATATTCATTTATTTGTGCGAGTGAGTACCTCAATGAGTATGCGTCTTCACAGATGGCCATCACGCATCGGAAGGCGGGATGGGATTGTTTTCGCCATGTCGAGATTCTGGCGAGCGGTTCGGTTCCCTTAGTCCTGGACGTTGAGGAAATTCCAAAGTACTCGATGATTCACTATCCGAAGAAGAGTCTTGCAATCGTGACGGAACAAGTCCGTTCGCCCGGCGGTGTGCCAGACTCAATCACTCGTGCCGGCTTCCAGCGGTATTTTCAAAATCACCTGACATCGCGTTCAATGGCTGATTATATGTTGAGAATGGCAGATCTAAGGAACTCTCAAAGGGTGCTCTTCGTCGATGAGGCGCTTCCATTCATGCCCGATTATCAAAGTTTGCTCGCGCTCATTGGCCTCAAGCAGTTGCTTGGCCAATCGTGTGAGGTGTTCAGCCCTGTTGACTATCTATATGAAGATTGGGCTGGAGAGACTGACAGGCTTTACGGCAGAGGTTTTAACTACACCCGAGTTTTGGACCCCGTGCTCCGCTCCCTGTCGGAAGGAACAGAAGGCCTCGGCTTAGTCGTGGACGAAAGTCTCTCTGAGCGCTATGACACGTTAGTGGTGGGAAGCATCTCTAGGAATTGGTCGCGGGCTGAGCAACTCTTGGAGGTGTTCCCCCGCGAGCGAACCGTGTGGATTTATGGTGAGGACTCGCCGCCCGATATCGAAGAATCCGCCAGGCTTAGAGGGAGCAAGGTACACATCTTTGTCCGTTCTATAAATACCTAAATTAGCCTTCGCCCTCCTCATTCCAGGCGGGGATCGCGATTAATGCACTTCGAGGGATCGCTGCAGACCACGATCTTCCAACTTTTTCTAAATTGGCGAACCGTGACCCTACGGCTTAAAGGGTGGTGACCGGCTCTTCGGGGATTGCCACTCATCGTCACGCTCAGCTGCTACCTCGACGAAGGCGGGCCCACGACATCTGCGTCAGCGCACCGGCACTCACCACGATCTGGTTCCTCGGGATTTTCGATACCCCACCTTGCCGGTCGAGGAAGTCAATCGGCCGCTCCGCCATCACAATGCCCTGCTGGTGCATGCCCTCGAGACATTCGATGAAGAAGGCGTACCCACTGAATCCATACTCATGGCTCAGGGCCGCTTTCATTGCCGGTCTGCTAAATGCCCGAAACGATGTGGTGTATTCGGTGAGGCCCATCGGCAAGAGCACGCGGGCGATGGTGTTAGCCCC
>Ga0247839_1004516_pt1 | contig 17836 bp, 17 predicted proteins | sample LaCruzMarch2015__6_FD_192405 | JGI IMG/M metagenome (GOLD analysis project Ga0247839, IMG submission 192405) | Freshwater microbial communities from meromictic Lake La Cruz, Castile-La Mancha, Spain - LaCruzMarch2015_16m | ecosystem: Environmental > Aquatic > Freshwater > Lake | place: Spain... | reverse complement strand
TCGCTCCGACGGTCCAGTTTGACCTGGAACAGCCGTCCAGTTTGCGGCGGAACAGGTGTCCAGTTTGCGGTGGAACGGCTGTCCAGTTTGCGTGGAATACGCAAGCAGACCATGTTTCTGCACTTGGCCGGGGAAGAAAGCCACCTCTTGGTCTATCGCGTCGATGGCCATGACGAGATACTGACTGAAACAAGCCCCGGTGGCTTTGCCGGTATGTTTCAGACCGTTAACGGGAGCAAGGGGGAAACCTCGATCGTCCGGTTCTGGACGAAGCAGCTTTTCCCAGGTCGCGACTTTTATTTTGGGAAACTGGAACCGGGCGTCTATGCGATCGTGGATCGCTATTACCAGAATACCTGCTACAAGTTCCAGATCGGTGATGCCGAACGCCGCGCCGAACCCCCAGCCCAGGTCCAGCCCAAGAACGTCGGCAGCCTCTCAGTCGACGGCAAGACGGTGAGCTATTGGCCTTCGCCCTCGGACGCAAAGCAAGCGCAATTCCGCTTCGAGACCAAAGGCTATCGCAACACCTACCGGCTCGACTGCGCCGGTGCGCGCTTCCGGTGGACCGAAAACTACGACCTGGCGACCGGGCAGGCGACCGCCAATACCGACGGCGCCGAATGGAAGCCCCTGAATCCCAAGAGTGCCATCGCCAACGCAGTTTCCGACGCGATCTGCTCGACAATCCTGGCCGGACCCAAGACGGGCGATAAGCGTAACGCGCAAGAGGCTGGTACTCGACCGGTTACGGAGGGCAGCCCGAACCACAGCGCTTCGACCGCCCTTACCCCAACTCTGATTGATAGCCTATCGCTACCCGCGGAATCGGGCGACTCGCTGACAATCACCTTCCAGAATGGACAGTTTACTCACGGCAAGGAGGGCGCTGACGATTTTACTCATGTCGAGATCACTGACAAGGCGTTCGGCGATCTGAATCAGGACGGAGTTGATGATTCCGCGATCATCATAACCGAGACCGGCGGCGGCTCTCAGGTCCTGATATCGCTGGTTGCGATCCTGGCGAACTCGGGGACACCCCTCGTGGTCGGTAAGGCTGTTCTTGGCGACCGAACCGCGATCAAGTCCTTGAAAGTCGCATCACATCGGATCGTGCTGGAGGTCATCGTGCACGGGCCGGAAGATGCAATGTGCTGCCCGAGTGTAAATAAGAGGCTTGAGTACAGCGTAGTCGCTGGAAAGATGGTGGAGAGCAAGCACGGCGGACAGTAACCTATGTCGATGTTTCGCCGCATGCGCTTTGATCGCGATTCAGCGTAAACGATCGATTTCGCTGTGCTCCACCCAATCTGCAGCGCGGCGAGACGCAAGCCGTAACAATGGACCTGACCAGCCCCGCGGTCCTTCGCAGCCCTGGGGATAGCCGCGCGCCCAAGCGGCGCTGCCGCACAAGCAGCGCCGCGCCTGCCTGAAAACCTGACGTTGGGTCCGCTGCGCGGACCACCTCGCCGACAGGAGCCTGCCCTCAGGAATGATGCGCGATCGGCTTATCCGTAAACAGATAGTCCTTGAGTTCCTTGTCGAAGACCCCGTCCTGGCGGCGCACCCACTCCAGCAGCATGGCGGCGTGTTCCTTCTCCTCATCCCGGTTGTGCGCCAGAATGTCTCGCAGGTCCGGGTCCTTGCAGGCGTCGACCCGCTGGTTGTACCAGTCCACGGCCTCCAGTTCCTCCATCAAAGACTGGATGGCCCTGTGCATGTCCTTGGTCTCCTCGGACAGTTCCTCGACCGGCTCGTGATACCCCTCGTTCGCCATGGCATGATCTCCCGGGTGCAGTGGTTGAAGCGGCGGGCGCGCGCCGCGCGCGGCGACCATTGTCGGTCTCCCCCAGGCCCCTGGCAATCGGCTTTCCGGGAACTTGGGTGCGGACCCGATGGGGCTCCGAGCGGCGCGGGGCGAGCCAGGGTAGGCCGCCGCGCCGCGCGGCCGGGGCCTTCGTCCTGCGGCTTTACCGTGAAAGTCGCGCCGGGAGCGCGCTCCTCGTCTCCCTCCCCCGCTGGGGGAGGGTCGGGGAGAGGGAACGGCCATGGCGCCCGCAACTTTCATCTTTCGGGGTGGCGCGGGCGCCATGGCCGTTAGCATACTGGTGCGCGCCGGTAAAGTGCTGCATGATATCCCCTGAGATCCGCCCCGCACTCGTGAGGTGACCAGACGATGCTCATGCCTGCCGTCGTGCTCGATACCGCCATGACCGCCGCGGCGGCCCTGACGCGATTTGCTCGCTACGGGTTCTGGATCGATCCGACCCAGCCGCAGGCGCGAGCCTGGCTAGAGGCCAGTGCCGCGCGCCTTGGCCTCTCGTTCGATGCCGCGGCCGGGCGCCTGCGCCGCGAGTCGGACGGATTCGGCGCCGCCCTGCGGCGGCAGTGGGGCATGCAGATCCTCTGGTACGCGCGGCCGGTGGCAGAGGTGTTGGCCCGCTGCCAGGCCGCACCCCCGGATGAGCCGCTGCTGCGCGTGCTGAACCTGCACGAGGCCGATAGCCCGCCGCGGATCGAGTTGCCATCCGAGGGGGACGTACCCGATCGCACAGGAGTTGTTTTTCTCGGCGACCGGCCGGTAGGTGTGAGCGTCTTACCCGCCAGGTCCGAACCGCTGGGTAGTGACGGCGAGTCCGCGCTCAGAGCCGGCGCACCTGAGTCCTTTGAAGACTACGGCTACCGTGACACTTACGAGCGCAACTACGCCGACACCGATGCTACTGTGCGAGTGTCACGCGGCCCGGGCAGTCCGATCAGCACGCCGGATACGGCCACACCGTTGCCCGCAGCCACGCCGCCGCTGGTGCGCGCCTGGCCCCGCATTGATGCGCCCGACTACGCCCCCGCCCGCACCCCGTTCACGGTGCTCGTCGGCCTGGGTGAGACGGCGCAGGCGCGGGTGACCGGCGGTGAGGTGGTGATCCCCAGGCCGGCGGACGCGCGGTTCGTGGAGGTCGGCGTCGAGCTGATCGCCGATGGCCTCGAGGCCCCCGACGGCTGGTCGCGGACGCTGCGCATCAAGGTCGCGGACCCGACGGCGGCCTCGGTTTCATTCAGGTTCGTGGGGCTTGACCCGACGGGTCCCGAGGCGCTGCATCTCACCACCCTGGAGGTCCGCTACCTGGTGGACGGCACGGTCTGCGGGACGGCCGCGCGTGCCCTGGTGATCGGTGCGGCGGACGCCTTGGCGCCGCTGGCGCGGCTGCCGTTCGGGACGGCGTGGCTCGACCGGCCGCCGGTCGCGACCCCCATCGTGCCGGCGCCTGATCCCACCCCGGCCGATCTCACGATCGAGATCGCCAAGCCCGATGGCAATTCGGCTACCGGCATGTACCAGTGCCGGCTGTTTTCGCCACATCCGCTGCCCGCCGGCCAGGGTCCGTTCGCCATCGACCTGGGGCAGGACGCGCGGACCTTCGCGCAGGCGCTGGTCAAGGACATCCGTACCTTCGCCGATGATCCGCTGGTGGACAATGTGCTGATCGGGGCGGGCCGCTTGATTGCGGATCGGCTGCCCGCCGCCGTCTTCGACGCGCTCCGCGCCGCGGCCGCGGCCAGCGCGCCGCGCCCACCCGCGGTCCTGCTCGTCTCGGCCGATCCCTATGTCCCATGGGAACTGGCGGGTCTTGAGCCGCCGCTCGACCCCGCCCGGCCGGCCTATCTCGGGGCTCAGGTCGTACTCGGCCGCTGGCTGCGGGACCCGAGTGACCGGGCGGTCGGAGCGATGAACGGCGTCGCCGCGGCGCGCCCCCCGGCCCAGCCTCCCGTCACGCTCGGCGTCCGCAATATGGCCGTGATGGCCGGCCTGTACCGCGCCGCGTCGGGGCTGCGTAACCTCCCGCAGGCCGAGGAGGAGGCGGCCGCCATCGCCCAATCCTACGATGCCGTGCAACTGGCGGCGAGTACGCAGGACGTGAAGCGGCTGCTCGATGCGCAACTCACCCACCACTTCCAACAGATCGGCGGCGTGGAGGCGGTCCACTTCGCCGGCCACGGCGATGTCGATCCGGCCGTACCCGACGGCGCCATGCTGATGCTCAGCAACGGCAGGCCACTGCCGTCGCTGCTCTTTCGTAGCGCGCGCTACGGCGGTGCACGTCAACCACTCTTCTTCCTGAATGCCTGCATGATCGGTGTCGGCGGGGAACTGCTCGGGGACACCGGCGGCTTTCCGGGCCACTGTCTGCACGGCGGCTTCGGGGCCCTCCTCGGGGCGCTCTGGGAGATTGACGACACCATCGCCCGGCAGTTCGCCATCGCCTTCTGGGAGCGTGCCCTGCCCCCGGACGGCACGGCGGCCGTGCCGGTCGGCGAGGTGCTGCGCGACCTGCGATCACACTATGATCCGAGCGCAGGGGCGGTCCCGGCCCATACCTGGCTTGCCTATGTGTATTACGGGCACCCGCGCCTCACCCTGCAACGCATTCCCTGACGACTGACCCCAACGGAGAGCTGCGGGTGAAGCGCTTTCGCATCCCGGCAACAGTGCTCGGGGCAGCGCCCGCCGCGCCGTCAGCCAATCGTGGGCTGCTGGGCACGATCGGATGCAAACTGCTCAAGGTGCTGGTCTACCGATCACTGACCCGATCGTCGGGGCCTTGGGCGAGTTCTTCACGGAACGCTGGGAAACCCGGAACCGCCCCTATGGCCTGCGCGACTTTGCGCCGGCGAACTTCCGTGCGGCGGGCGCCGCGCCGCTCGGCGGCGCAGACTGGGCGCGCCTCGCGCAGGGGCGCGCCCTGCTGTTCATCCACGGTACCTTCAGCACGGCGCACGCGGCCTTCGCCGGGCTCCCCGACCCGGTATTCGCCGAACTCTACCGGCGCTACGGTGGACGGGTGTTCGCGTTCAACCACTTCACGCTGTCGCATGACCCGCGGCGCAATGTCGCCTGGCTGCTCGATCAGCTCCCGGACCAGTCGCTCGCCGTCGATATCGTCTGTCATAGCCGGGGCGGATTGGTGGCGCGCACCCTGGCCGAGCACCCGGCCGCCATGGGGCTGGGGACACCGAACCCGGCGGTGGGGAAGATCGTCTTCGTCGGCGTGCCCAACGCCGGGACGCCGCTTGCCGATCCGGACCACCTGGTGACGATGCTCGATCGCCTCACCACCGCCCTGAACCTCTTCCCGACCGGACCGGTGGAGGAGACGCTCGAGGCGATCATCACGGCGGTCAAGGTCATCGGCCATGGCACGCTCCAGGGCCTCGAGGGGCTCGCGTCCATGCAGCCGGGCGGCGATTTCCTCGCGCGGCTCAATGTCGGCGCCCCGTCGGGTGCGGGATACCATGCGATCGGCGCCGATTTCGCGCCGGTGGGCGACGGGTGGAAGGCGCTCATCAGCGGCACCGTGGCCGACGCGGTGCTCGACCGGGTCTTCGAGGAGGTACCCAACGACCTCGTGGTGCCCGAGCCCGGGGTGTTCGCCGTGCCGGGGTGCGCGGCCTTCCCGATTCCGGACGCACGGCGCCTGCCCGTGCCCGCGAGCGCGGGCGTCATCCACACGACGCTCTTCGGCTACCCCCCGACCGGTGAGCGCCTGCTGGACTGGCTGACCGCGACCTGACCCGGGGTCCTGCCGTACCGTGGGTTGCGCTCGGCCCTTGCCCAAAACCACCACTGGTTCATGCTGCTGTTGGGGCACTTTCTGCGGGCCAGGCCCATGGCCAAGCTGGTCGCCCTGGAGATGGACGTCCGGCTGCCCCTGCTGGCGGGAGGCGGAGCAGCGCGCCGCGGCCGAGAGCCAACGCGCCGACGCCGCGGAACAGGCCCGCGGATCACCGCCCAGGTGACCTCCGCGACCGACATATCGCTTTGAAAATCTCTGTGCTCTTTGTGTCTTTGTGAGAGGCAACCCAATTTATATGGTTATTCCTGCGCCGACCTTGGTCATAACTCCGGCCGCCTCGAGGGTGATATGCGTCGCGGCCGGGGGGGCCGCTCCTACGCCGTAGGAGCGGCCCCCCGGCCGCGACGGGTTGCCGCCAGGGCGCGTAGCCGACGTTATGTTCATCAGCCCTTGAATTCAGCCAACTGCCCGCGCCGCTTCAACAGCTCCACGATGCGGTCGATCAGGATCAACTCCATCGCATACATCATCTTGCCCCCGGGGATCACCAGGGTGTTGAAGCCGGTGATCATGGTCCCGTCGATCAGGCCCTTGAGGTTGATCTTGTATTCCACACTCGGTTTGGGCTTCAGGAAGTGGATCAGCACCAGGCTTTGATCGGCCGTGGGGACGTTGGTGACGCACAGTGGGTTGGAGGTGTCGGTCAGCGGGATGCGCTGGAAATTGATGTGGGTCACCGAGAACTGCGGCAGGATGTACGTCATGTAGTCGTACATGCGCCGGTAGATGGTGAACATCACGTCCTTGGGGGCGTAGCCGCGCTCATGGGTGTCGCGCCGCAGCTTCTGCACCCATTCCAGGTTGATGGTGGGACAGACGCCGATCAGGAGATCCACCTCCTTTGCCATGTCGATATCGCCCGCCACCACGCCGCCGTGCAGGCCCTCGTAGAACAGCAGGTCCGTGTCCTGCGGGATCTGTTCCCACTCGGTGAAGGTCCCGGGCTCACCGCCGTAGAGTGCGGCCTCGGCCTCGTCGTGGATGTATTGGCGCCGCTCCCCGGTGCCGGAGCGGCCATAACCCTGGAACAGCTCCAACTGCTTGTCGAACAGGTTGCCCTCCGGTCCGAAATGGCTCAGGTTGACGCCCTCGGCCTTCGTCTTGGCCAGTTCCTCCTTCATTTCCACGCGGTTGTAGCGGTGGAAGCTGTCGCCCGCGACAAAGGCGGCGCGCGCCCCGATGCGCTGGAAGATGCGCTCCAGGGCGTTCTTGACGGTGCTGGTGCCGGCCCCGGACGAGCCGGTGACGGCGATGATCGGATGCTTGTTGGACATGGTGTCTCCTCATTGCTCTCGTTTTTTCTGGTGTCGGTGCGCGGCGATGCGCCGCCGCCAGGCCCGGGATCGCGACCGATCCGGACCTGGGGCGGCGCCGCGCTCGCGTGCCGGCCGGTTGGTGCCGGCCGGGCAGCGGGCCTCGCCCTCAACCCGCGCCGGGGTTGCTGGGGTGCAATGCGAAGGGGGCGGGCCATGCCGGGTAAAGCATAACCCCAGATCCGCGAATGAGTCCGAGAAATCCGCGAAATCCGGTGGCGCCGGCCAAGGTTTCGGCCTTGGCTGCCTCCGGCCCGAAGCGACCGGACGTTCTCACGGACCGGGCGGCGTTGTCGTTGTCGTGGTCGAATTATTCGATTACGACAACGTACCCGGGATCTCGGTCACCACATCAGTTCTGATCGCACCCAAGGCCCCAGGTGATCGCGCTGGGGATGACGCGATCACGGTATCCTGTGACTCTGTGGCAACCCTGGTCCCCCGGCGTCACTGCCGTTAAGTTAAGCGCCGCAGCCCAAGCCCCTGGAGTCCAAGGCTTCAGCCTTGGAGCGCGCCAAGGCTGAAGCCTTGGACTCCAGGCGGAGGCGACGCGGTCGGCGAGTGCGCCTTGACTTAGCGACAGTGCCCCCCGCCGTGGGGCACCGCAACCGAGACCGAACGCATGACCGAATCCCTCGATCCACTCGCCGTCCGACTCGGTGCCCTCCTGCACGCCCGGGGGCTGCGCCTCGCCACGGCTGAATCCTGCACCGGGGGCTGGATTGCCAAGGTGGTCACCGATATCGCCGGGAGCAGTGCCTGGTTCGACCGCGGGTTCGTCACCTACAGCAACGCGGCCAAGGAGGACCTGCTGGGTGTGGCGACGCAAACACTGCACACCCACGGGGCGGTCAGCGAACCCGTGGTGCTGGAGATGGCGGCCGGCGCCCTGGCGCGCAGCCAGGCCCAGGTGGCGGTGGCCGTGAGCGGTATCGCCGGACCCGACGGCGGCAGCGAGGACAAACCCGTGGGCACGGTCTGGTTCGCCTGGGCGCTCCCCGGTGCCCCGCCCTGGGCGCGGTGCCTGCGATTCGCCGGAAACCGGGGGGAGGTGCGACACCAGGCGGTGCGGGTCGCCATCGAAGGGCTGCTGGAGCGGTTCACGGGCGCGCCTCAGTCCGCCCCATAGCATTGCCCGGCCGCACCGGCCGCCCCGTGACAAACGACAATTGCGGATCGACCAGCGCGTGCCCGGCGATGGCGCTGCGCCCGAGCAACATCCGGAACAGCATGGTCTCGCGATTGGTCAGGGTCAGCTCGATCGGCCACTCGCGACCCCCGATCCACAACTGGGTCAGGATCACACAACGCTCCTCCCGGTGTCCGCCGGAGTCGCAGACCCGGCGGCGCTCGAGCAATGGCGCCTCACCATGCACCACCACGTCGAGGCGCCCGCGCAGCGGGTGTACGCCGAAGCGCACCGACTGGGCAGCGCCGCGGCGCAGGGGCTCGACATAGAAGGCGTGCAGGGTCGAGGTTCGGGCCCCGGTGTCTACCTTGGCCTTGATCAGGTGCAGCCCAATGTCCGGCAGGGCCGCCCACTCCCGCCAGCCGAGCAGCAGCGGGCGCGCCGCCGGGTCGCCGGCCGACGCCGATTTACCATAGGGGGTCTGGGCGGCTATCATCCGTCATCCTATACCACGGCACGGCCGGGCTGCCTATCGCTGGACCTGGTCCGGCGCGCCCTCGGCAGCGTCGCAAGCCTCTCGACCCTTCAGGAGTCCGATCACCATGATGCGTTCACTCTACGCCCTGCCGCTCGCCGCGTTGCTGGCCGCCGGCTACCCCACCCTGAGCCTGGCCGACGAAACGGCCGATCAGTGCCGCAAAATGGCCGCCGACGAAGAGGTGGCCCCGGAGGACATGGAGGACTATATCTCCGAGTGCCTGGCGGTTGTGCAATCCGAATCGCCCGATGAGGGTGCCGCGGCCATGGAGCGACTGGACGCGGTCGCCGCCGGGGCGGCACCGGCGGCGCAGCCGCCCGCGCCCAAGTCGGCGCCGAAGCCTTAGGGTTACCCATGGCCAGCCTTGCCCCCCTGCTCGCCCTCGTCGGCATCGCCGTCGCCCCGCCCCTGTGGGCCGAACAGGGCACGGCCAAGATCCTCGCCCCCTGGGAGGCCAATGGACAGGTCTTCCAGGTGGCCGTGGACAAGCTCCAGTTCATCGGCACCTTCGCGGGCATCATGTATATCGAGCACGGCCAGGGGCTCCTAGACGCGGCCCTCTTCACCTGCCCGTCCACCCAGATCACCGAGATCCTCGCCAACACCATCAAGGGTCACGGCTACTGCACCATCGAGAGCCCGACCGGGGACTACATCTACGCCGAGTACAACTGCGACGGTGAGCCCGGCTCCTGCACCGGCACCTTCAAGCTGACCGGGGGCACCGGCAAGCTCACGGGGATCACGGGGGAGAGCGACCTGATCGTGCGCACGGCGCTGTCGGGCACCACCATCGATCAGGCCAGCGGCGGGACCGTGTCCGCGGCCAAGGGGCTCGCCATCTGGCCCGAGATGCACTTCGAGATCCCGGGCAAGAGTGCCGAGGCGCTCAATATGCTCGGCACCGGGGCCGGGGCGGCCGCCGCCAAGACCCCGCAGTTCCAACCGAAACCCCCGCCGAAGCCGGTCGAGGAGCCTAAATCCACCGGTCCCGCGAAGCCCGGTGTACCGCTGGAGCCGACACGCAAATAGTCAGGCGCCCGCCATCCATGGGGGAACTGCCGGGCGCTGGTCAGGGCGCCTGTGCGTCCTCCCCGTCCTGCCCCCAGAGCTTGAGGGCATTGCGCAGTCCGACCCGCTCCAGGGCGCGGCGGTTGGCACCGTCATGGCGCATCCGCTCGACCATGCGGTCGATCTGGTGTTCGGCGTGAATCCAGTCATCCATCGCCCCCTCCCCGGGGAATCCGCGTTGCTCCGCCAGGTAATAGGCGGCGACGGCGATCATTTCGTGTCGTTCCTCGGCGCTCAGGGTGAGCGCGCTGTCTGCTCGTTCCGGTTGCATCCGGGATGGCCCCCTCTTGGTGATGGCGTCTGTGCGGGTGGGAGGGTGCCACGCCGCGGCCCAATCGCCAAGCGCTGTCGTCGGCGGCCGCCTCCGGGCGGTCGCCGACCCGGCAAGAGCGTTTGGCAAGTCCCCCCCGAGCGGGTATTGTGACCCGGTTATGGAGACCCTGGTACGCGTAACCGATCTGACCCGCCGCTTTGGCCGCCACACGGCCCTGGCGGGACTCGACCTGACCCTGGCCCGGGGGGAGGTGCTCGGCCTGTTGGGACCCAACGGCGCCGGTAAGACCACCTGCCTGCGGGTCCTGAGCGGCAACCTGGCCCCGAGTAGCGGGCGGGTGGAGATCGCCGGTATCGATCTGACCCGCAACCCGGTCGGGGCCAAGCGACTCCTGGGCTATCTCCCCGAGCGCCCACCCCTCTACCAGGACCTGAGGGTCGACGAGTACCTGGGGTTCTGCGCCCGGCTGCACCGGGTCCCCCGCGCCAGGACCGCGGACGCGATGGCGCAAGCCAAGCGCCGCTGCGGTCTGGATGACCTGGGCCGGCGCCCCATCGCCAAGCTGTCCAAGGGCTATCGGCAGCGCCTCGGCATCGCGCAGGCGATCCTGCACCAGCCACGGCTGCTGATCCTGGACGAACCCACCGAGGGGCTGGACCCGGTGCAGGTCCGCCAGATCCGCGCCCTGGTGCGCGAACTGGCGGTCGACAGCGGGGTCATCTTCTCCAGCCACGTCCTGCCGGAGGTCCAGGCGGTGTGCGACCGGGTGGCGATCCTCCACCAGGGGCGGCTGGTGTCCGGGGACCGCCTGACCACCGACCGCGGCACCCTCGTCTGGCGGCTGCGCCTGGCGCCGCCCGCGGACTGCGCGGCGGTCGGCGCCCTGGACTGCGTCGCCCAGGCAAGCCCGCTCCAAGGGGAGTACACGCGCGTCGTCCTCAAGCCCGCTCAGGGACCCGAAGACCTGGCCCGGCAGGTGGTGGCGGCCGGGCTCGGGCTGCGGGAACTGACCGCGGAGCGCAGCGACCTGGAGCGGGTTTTCTTCGACCTGATCGGGGCGGAGGAGCCGGCGTGATCCTTACCATCGCCGGTCGGGAACTGCGCGGCGGCCTGGTCACACCGCTCTTGTGGGTGCTGCTCGGGGCCGGCCAGGTGGTGCTCGCCTGGGTCTTTCTGAAGGTCGTCGACGACTTCAGCGGGCTGGGGGCCGACGAGCGGGTGGTCAGCCTGTCGCAGGAACTGGCACTGAACCTGTTCAGCATCGCCGCCGTGATCGCCATGATGGCCGCCCCGCTGATTGCCATGCGGATGCTGAGCGCCGAATTCAGGGACGGGACCTACGACCTGATCGGCGCGGCGCCGGTGCACCTGTACGCCGTGGTCCTGGGCAAGTTTCTCGGGGTGGCGGCCCTGCTCACCCCCCTGTGCCTGCTGCCCGCGGCCAACCTGACCCTGCTCCTGGGCGTTGCGCACCTGGACCCGGGGCTCTTCGCCGCGGCTACCCTGGGGCTGTGGCTGGCGGGCCTGCTGTTCGGCGCCATCGGGCTCTATGCCGCCAGCCTGAGCGCTCAGCCGGGGGCGGCGGTACTGGCCGCCTTCGGCCTGCTGCTGCTGTTCTCCGTGATCGGGCGCGCCCAGGACCTGAGCCTCCCGGGGCTCTCGCTGTTCGCCTGGCTCGCCTGGAACGAGCACCTGCTGTGGTTCCTGCTGGGCGCCGTGCGGGTCAGTGATGTGGCCTATTTTCTGCTGTTCACCGGGCTCTTTCTGGCGCTGACCCACCGGCGGCTGGCCAATCGGCGGCTTGCGTGAGCCAAGATATAGATTATTGTCCGCAAATGAACGCAAATGAACGCAAATCAGGCGAGTTCCTCGGGCTGCGCCTGGCCCGCCGAGCTTGCCCGACTGAGCGTTGCAGGGTGGGTAGGCCCGGCTTGCCCGAGCCGGGCGGGTCGTTCGCCGACTTACGGCTGAGTGCTGCGTGACGCGCTGGAGCAAACCCATTCTGCGGGCCGTCAAGGGCATCGAACGCCCCCTGGCGGATGGTCTCTTCGCCCTGCTGCTGCTCGCCTGCGTGATCGCGGCCGGCTGGCTGGTCGCCCGCCACGACCGCTACTGGGACTGGACGCAGGAGCGCGCCAACTCCCTGAGCCCGGAGTCCGCGGCGATCTTGAGCCGCCTGGACTCACCGTTGCGCGCCACCGTCTTCGCCGACCCCCAGGACCCCCTGGGCAAGGCCATCGAGCGTCTCCTGGCCCGCTACCGGCACGCCTTGCCGGGGCTCGTGGTCCGCTTCCTCGACCCCCAGCGCTTCCCGGAACAGGCGCGCGACGCCAAGGTCACCCTGGCCGGTCAGATCATGCTCGAGTACCGGGGGCGCCGGGAGACCCTGAACCGGGTCGGGGAGCGCACACTCAGCGCCGCTATTGCCCGCCTCGCCGGCACCCGGGCGCCTTGGGTGGCGGTCCTGGAGGGTCACGGGGAGCGCAAGATCGACGGCGAGGGGGCCGCGGACCTCGGCCGCTTCGCCCGGGAATTGAAGGAGCGCGGCTTCCTGCCGCGCAGCCTGGACCTGGCGACGGCGGCGGACGTACCGGTCAACACCCAGCTGGTCCTGCTCTCCAACCCGGCGCTCGCACTCTTCCCCGGGGAGGTGCCGCGGCTTGCACGGTATCTGGAGCGCGGCGGCAACCTGCTCTGGCTCATGGACCCAGGGCCCGCCGACGGGCTCGAGCCGCTGCTGGATCTCCTGGGCATCGGCGTGCTCCCCGGCACCGTGGTCGATGCCAAGGCGGCCGAGTTCGAGTCCAAGACCCCGGCGGTGGCCGTCATCGCCGAGTTCCCGGACGACTCCCTGGGGGCCGGTCTCAAGGACCCCGCACTGCTGCCCGGGGCGCTCGCCTTCGAGACCCGCACCGCCCCCGGCTGGACCCTGGCCGGTTATCTCAGTACCGGCAGCGAGAGTTGGAACGAGACCGGGCGTCTCGAGGGCAAGGTCTTCCGCGACGAGGTGATCGGCGAACAGGCCGGTCCGCTCCCGGTGGTCCTGGCCCTGACCAGGCCCCTGGGCGAGGACGGCCAGGTGCAGCGGGTGCTGGTGGTCGGGGACGGGGACTTCCTGAGCAACGCCCAACTCGACGCCTACGGCAACCGCGCCCTGGGTCTCAAACTGCTGCGCTGGGTGAGCGGGGAGGAGGGCCTGTTCGCCCTGCCCCCGGACCCCGCGCCGGCCGCGGGCCTGATCCTCGGCCAGGACCGCCGTCTGCTCCTGGGGCTGGGCGCCCTGGTCCTCCTGCCCGGACTCTTCCTGGTCGCGGGCCTGACCATGCGCTGGGCGCGTGCGCGAGGCTAGACCATGAAGGCACGGTGGCTCGTCAATCTGGTCCTGCTCCTGGTGCTCGCGGCACTGGGCCTGGGCATCCGTCACATACTGAGCGTCGCGGACAACCCCCAAACGCTGATCGCGACCGCCGCCGCGGACGTCCGACTCATCGAGGTGGAGCGCGCGGGTGAGCCCCGCATCCGCCTGGAGCAGACCCCGGACGGCTGGCGGATGCGCGAACCCATGGACCTGGACGCCGACCAGGGCCAGGTCGAGCGCCTGCTGAGCGGCCTGCGCACCCCGGTCCAGCGCAGCTTCCCGGCCCAATCCGCCGCGCTCGGTGAACTGGGGTTGGCCCCGGCCAAGCTCCAGGTCAGGCTGGACGACCTGATACTTGGCTTCGGTGGTCTGGACCCGCTGGGACAGCGCCGCTATGTGGCGGCGGATGGACTGGTGCACCTGATCGACGACGGTGTCTATGCCCGGCTGATCGCCCCGCCCATCGACTATTGCTCGCGCCAACTCCTGCCCCGCGCCACCCCCCCGGTCTACGCCACACTCAACGGGGTGCCCCTGGCCGGCGCCTCCCTGAAGACCCTGGCCGGGTTGACGGCCGAGCGCCTGGAGCCCATGACCGGCGACCTGAGCGGCGAGCCGCTCCAGGTCAGGTTCGGGGACGGCACCACGCTGCGCCTGCTGGTGTCCGCCGATCGACGCCGCTGGACCCGGCTGGATCAGCGGCTGCGCTATGTCCTGGGCGATGGGTTGCTGCTGGAACTGGACCCGACCGCCATCGACCCGGGCCCGCCGCCCGGCCTCCCCGCGCCGTCTGCCGACAGCACCGCGCCCAACACCCAGGCGCCGGACCCGGTCGCGCCCGCGGTCACGGCGGCCCCCGCCCCGGACGCCCCCCTGGAGACCCCGCCGGTGGTCCGCCTGAGCCCGGACCAGGAGCAGTCCGACCAACCGGACGCGGAGGCAGAAGCCGGCGCCGGCTTCGGCGCCGAACCCTATAAGGCACCGCCCGCGGGATTCGGCATCGACCCCTTCGCCCCAGACCCGGCGCCGGACCCCGCGGGGACGGCCCCGGGGGTCGGGCCGGCGACCAAGGGAAAGGCCGAGATCACGCCCTCGCTGCGCAGGTACTGAGGGTGCCTGAACTCCCGGAGGTCGAGACCACGCTGCGCGGCATCCGCCCCCACCTGGAGGGTCGGCGGATCGAGCGCCTGGTGGTGCGCCAGCCGCGCCTGCGTCTGCCCATCCCCGCCGACCTGCCCGAGCGCCTGGCGGGCCTGTCGATCGGCGGGCTCACGCGGCGCGCCAAGTACCTGCTGCTGGAGGTCGGCGGCGGCAGCCTGATCCTGCACCTGGGCATGTCCGGGAGCCTGCGCCTGGTGACCGCGGGGTTGGCGCCGACCCGCCACGACCATGTCGACCTGGTGCTCACCGACGGCCGCGCGCTGCGCCTGCACGACCCCCGCCGCTTCGGCCTCCTGATCTGGACCCCGGACCCGCCCGCCCTGGCGGCGACCCGGCACCCGCTGCTGTGCGACCTGGGCCCCGAGCCACTGGAAGACGGATTCGACGGCGCCCACCTCTTCGCCCAGAGCCGGGGTCGACGGGTGGCGGTCAAGTCCTTCATCATGGACGGGAGCGTGGTGGTCGGGGTAGGTAACATCTATGCCAGCGAATCCCTGTTCCTGGCCGGCATCCACCCGGCCCGCGCCTGCAACCGCATCGCGCTGCCGCGCTACCTGCGCCTGGCCGAGACCATCAGGACCGTACTCAGGGCGTCCATCGTCCAGGGCGGCACTACGCTGCGCAACTATGTCCAGGAGGACGGCAACCCCGGCTATTTCGCACGCCTGCTGCGCGTCTACGGCCGCACCGGCGGACCCTGCCCGACCTGCGGCGCGGCGCTTCGCGAGCGGCGCATCGGGCAGCGCTCCAGCTTCTATTGCGCGCGGTGTCAGCATTGACTCGAAATCCACAGATGAACACAGATGAACACAGACGTTCTTTGAATTGTCATGCGCTGAGAACCAGCAGTCTAGCCGCAAATGAGTAGGATGATTTCTGCATTGACCTTGGCCCCCGGACTCCGGCGCGCAGCGCGCATCGCCGCGTTGGTCGGCCTGTGCCTCGGCCTGCCGCTGGCCGGGGACCTGAACGCCGCCGAACAGGCCAGGGTCCGGGTCGGCCCCGCCGCCTTCCAGGTGGAGTTGGCGCAAACGCAAGAGGAGCGCCGGCGCGGCCTGATGTTCCGTCGGCACCTGCCCGCCGACCAGGGGATGCTCTTCATCCAGCCCCCGGCCCGCGCCGAATTCTGGATGAAGAACACCCTGATCCCGTTGGACCTGCTGTATTTCGACGCCGCCGGAACCCTGCTGCAGATCGTCCCCGAGGCCCAGCCCTGCCGTCAGCAGGACTGCCCCACCTACCCCAGCACCTCCACCGCCGTCGGCTACATCCTGGAGATCAAAGGCGGCGAGGCCGCCCGCCAGGCTATTGCGGTCGGCGACCCCCTGGCGTTCGTCCACTAGCCGACCCTGCCGTGGTCCATCGCAAGGGTCGCGCAGCGACGCTGTGGGAGCGCCTCCAGCCGCGACGAGGCCGCGCAAGCTGCCGCCACGTCGCAGGTTACCGCGGCCTCGCGGAGCGGCGGCAAGCCGCCCCCACGCATGCCCTTCAACCCGAATCGGGCACTTGGTCACGCCAAGGCGCCAAGCTCGAGAAGAAGGACAATAGAGGAGTGGGGGCGCAGCAGGCCGTGGATGGGGAGTCACGCGGCGTCTGGGAATCAGGCAAACGCCCTCACGCCTTGCCGCGATAGGCCGCTGGCGTTTCCACTGGGCGCAACTGCGGTTCGGTGTGGCCTGTGCGCAGGGCTGCACCGTGAAAGGAGTTGCGCTCCACGTCTTCATTGCCCCACTGGTCCCAGCCGTCGCGCTCGAAGCGGGCGAAGAGTTCGAGATAGGGGCCGGGGGAGCAGCGCTCGATGAGGTCGAAGATCTCGTCCGGTTTGCGCGAGTGCTCGCGCTTCTGGGTCGAGAGCAGATTGACCTGGCGGCGTCCCGGTGCCAGAGTCCGCATACCACCGCGCACGCCGAACAGGATCATCTCAGTCACGTTTCTGAAATAGAAGCCGACGCCGCGCCCATCCGGTCCGCCGTCCTTGCGGACCTTATACCAGACCAGGTTCGACTTGTAGGTGAAGCCCCAGGCGGCCATGACGCGCAGGCCCTCGGCGAGCAAGGCGTTGGGTACCCACAGATACAGGTGACTGCACTCGGCGGCGACCTCCTGCACCGGCAGGTCCATGATCTCCTTGACGGCCATGGTCGGGTAACGGAGCAGGCGCTTGTGTTCGGGCGCCATCTTGCCGGTGCGGTTCTGGAATTGCCATGGGGGGTCGGCGAGGATGGTGGAATAAAGCTCGTCCACCTTGGACAACAGGTCTTCACCGGGCGTTGGCCCGGTCATGCTAACAACTTTTGTCATGTCAGGGCTGGCTCAGGGATTCCCGTAACTGCTCGACCGCCGGGTCCCCCGGTGTCACGGCCGCCAGCTTGTCCAGCCAGGCGGTCGCGGCCTCGCGTTGCTCGAGCTTGGCGTGGTACTGGACCAGGGCGACCAGCAATTCGGTATTGGCCGCGTCGCGCTCGGCGGCCGCCGCCAGGATCGGCAGGGCCTCGGCAGTCTGACCGGCGCCGTCCAGGGCGATGGCGTAGACATAGGCGTAGCGGGTGTCGGCGGGTGCGAGTTCCACCGCGCGCTTCAGCTCGGTCAGGGCCGCGTCCAGGCGCTTGGCCCGCACCAGTGACAGGCCGAGCGCGTGGTGCAGGTCGGCGCTCTCGGGGTCGACCGCAAGGCCGGCGCGCAGCTGCGCCTGCGCCTCGGCCTCCCGGCCCTGGCCGCGGTAGAGGTCGGCCAGGTTGGCATGGGCGGGGATGAAGCGCGGGTCCAGGGCCAGGGCCGCGCGGTAGGCGCGCTCGGCGACCTCCGGCTCCCCGGCGGCGAGTGCGATCAGGCCCAGGTTCAGGTTGGCCTCGGGGCGGTCGGCGTTGACGCTCTCGGCGGCCACATACTCCTGCAGGGCGCTGTCCAACTGACCGGCAAGCTCCGCGCCCATGGTCTGGGTCGCGAGCGGCGCCAGCACCCGGGTCGCCTCCAGGCGCACGGTGCGCGCGGGGTCGGTGAGCAGGGGCCAGGCCTGTTCGGTGCGGGTGCGCAGGTCAGTGAGTTCGAGATAGCGCACGGCGGCGGCGCGCACCAGCGGGTCCGGGTCCTTGAGCAGCCGGGGCAGCGTCAGCATGGCGTCGGGGCTCGGGTGTTCATGGAGGCGCTCCAGGGCGCTGGCGCGGGCGATGGCGGGCTGGCCCGGGTCGCCGGCCAGGGCGAGCAGGCGCGCCGGGGCGTCCGCCGCGTTGGTGTCGGCCGCGTGCAGGGCCTCGCCGAAGTGGGGGCCGCGGCGGGCCGGGTCCGGGAACCAGCCGGCCACCGCGGCGGCGGCCCAGGCGGCGTCCTTATCCTGGTGACAGGCGTTGCAGGCGTTG
>Ga0247839_1004508_pt1 | contig 17843 bp, 17 predicted proteins | sample LaCruzMarch2015__6_FD_192405 | JGI IMG/M metagenome (GOLD analysis project Ga0247839, IMG submission 192405) | Freshwater microbial communities from meromictic Lake La Cruz, Castile-La Mancha, Spain - LaCruzMarch2015_16m | ecosystem: Environmental > Aquatic > Freshwater > Lake | place: Spain... | reverse complement strand
GAGGGACTACGGATTTAAAATGAGATAAGAGTCTCCAGACTCGTTTTTAACTTTTAATTGTTAAATTTGTTATATGTCAGACAATGGATACCAAATTAGAAATCAAAATGCAATTCACTTTGTTACATTTTCAGTTGTTGAATGGGTAGATGTTTTTACTAGGTCAATTTATGCAGACATTATAGTTGAGAGTTTAAAATTTTGCCAACATAAAAAAGGCTTAAATATTCATGCTTGGTGCCTAATGAGTAATCATATTCATTTAATTGTTTCAGCAAAAGAACATTATATGCTTTCTGATATTCTCAGAGATTTTAAAAAATATACATCAAACAATATAGTTAAAACAATTACAGAAAATAATAAAGAAAGCAGAAGAAACTGGATGTTATGGATTTTTAAGAAAGCTGGCGAACGAAATAAACGAAATGAAAACCATCAGTTTTGGCAACAAGAAAACCATCCTATTGAATGTTCAACATCAGAAATATTAGCATCTAAAATAAAATATTTGCATGAAAATCCAGTAAGAGCTGGAATAGTAAGAAATGAATGGGAATATGTATATTCAAGTGGTATTGATTATTACAGTAATGAAAAAGGTTTATTATTGATAGATTTTCTTAATTAGCCCGTGTCAGAGACACTACAATCATTTAAAATCCTTAGAGCGCTTCGCTAACTCTAAGGATAGTTGCGAATTTTTCTTGTTTAAAAAATAACTATTCCTATAATTTACCTTACACAAGCAAATTGTTACCTAACGCAAGCAAACCGATATTTTACTGTCATAAACCGTTACCTTACGCAAGTAAACCACCATGTTACTGTCATAAACCACTACCTTCCCCTGACAGGGTGGCATGTTACTATCGTGAACCATTACCATACGCAAGCAAACCGTTACTTTACGCAGGTTAACGGCTATGTTACTTTCATAAACCGTTACCTTACGCGAGCTAACGGATATGTTACTGTCATAAACCAACACCTTTTGGGAGTATACCGAACTATTATTGTCTTAAAACTCTACTTCACTTTAAGAAACCATTAGTTTATTGCATTTTAAATATAACTGAATTTTTAAGGATTTACAGTAAAGTACTAGGGATTTATGGTAAAGTACTAAGGAAATGAGGCAAAGTACAAAGGAAATGAAACAAAGTACTAAGGAAATGCAACAAAGTACTAAGGAAATGAAGCAAAGTACTAAGGAAATGAAGTAAAGTACTAAGGATTTATAACAAAGTACTAAGGAAATGAGGCAAAGCACTAAGAATTTAAAATAAAATACTAAGGATTTAAAGTAAAATACATAGGTTCCAATAATTTAGTAATATTATTGCAAGGCTACATGAACAGAAATATTACAGACGGAATTAACTTATTTTCAAAATTAAATGGCAGGCGTTTGCTCAATGCAACCAAGCTTTTGAGTAGTTATTATTTATCAAAAACCAGTAAAAAACCCATTCATTGGGGAATGCCATTAACCATAGAAATAGAACCTACCACCAGCTGTAATTTGCGCTGCCCTCAATGTCCTAGCGGTTTGCGTGAGTTTACCCGCAATACTGGCATGTTAGATTTGGAGCTTTATAAAAAAATTATTGACGAAATTCACGAAGATTTGATTTGGTTGGTGTTATATTTTCAAGGCGAACCATTTTTAAACAAAAGTTTTTTGGAATTTGTAAAATATGCTGCTTCCAAGAATATTTATACCGCAACTAGCAGTAATGCGCATTATTTTACTTCTGAAATGGCCAAAGCCACTGTTCAATCGGGCTTAGATAGATTGATTATTTCAATTGATGGAACTACTCAAGATACTTATAGTAAATACCGAATTGGAGGGAATATAGAAAAGGTAATTGAAGGTACAGAAAACCTATTGAAATGGAAAAAGGAATTGGGTTTAAAAACACCACATATTATTTGGCAGTTCATTGCTTTTAAGCATAACGAACACCAAATTCCTGAAATAAAAAAATTGGCAAAAAAAATTGGTGTAAATGAGTTAGGAATAAAAACTGCTCAAATATACGACTATGAAACCAGCGATGATTTTATTCCCACCAACGAAGATTTGAGCCGATATACCAAAACGGCAGATGGTTATAAAATAAAAAATAAGCTACTTAACCAATGTTGGCGCATGTGGCGAGGGAGTGTAATTACTTGGGATGGTTTGGTGGTTCCTTGTTGTTTTGATAAAGATGCAACACATCAATTTGGAAATGTTTCCGATTTTAGCTTTAAAACTGTTTGGCAAAACGAACAATACAATAGGTTTAGAACAGCTATTTTAAAGAGCCGCAAGGAAATTGATATTTGTAAAAACTGTACCGAAGGAACCAAGGTTTGGAATTAGTGAGGTAGTTGTCAGTTGATAGTTGATGGTTGATGGTTGATCGTTGATAGCACGTCTAACATCAAAAAAAGCCATCCTTTTAAGATGACTTTTTTAAATATTTTTAGTTAAGAAACATCAATGTTATGTAATCGATTGTAAGTTCGAGTGCAGTAGAATGTTAGTTCTAAGGATAATTTTTTTTCAAAAATCAATATAAAATAACGTGCAATGCTATATGTCCTTGTTTGAAAAAAACTTTAACCACATAGATACATAGAAAACATAGCAAGTAATCTATGCATCTATGTGGTTTTTTATTTTATTGGATATTTTTGTTTACAAAAACCGTAAATAATAACGGAATTGAACTAATTATAAAATTGTTCACTTCGCTCGAACCGACTTATAAATTAATCCATTATATAAACCGTAAAACCAATTGGCAATTGCCCTGGTTTTTTAGGACGAATACCTTTTAAATTAGGGCCGTCTAGGTCGGTTATTGATAAATCAATTTCGGTAAAAGTTAACACACTTGCTTTTGGCAAAATAGAAATGGCTTGGTTACATTCTTTGCCAAAAAAGTTTCCTTTTATAGCAAAAGTATTTTTTATTTTTCCATCTGGCTCACTAATGTTTGCATTTTTAAGTAAAAGCGAAAAACCAGTTAAGCAATTTTTACGTGCCAAATGACCAATTTTTGGTGCTAAAACCAAACGTGCATTTCCTACTTTAAAAAAATTACGACTTACATCTATTTTTTTATATAAATCAATTTGTTCCAAACCATTATCAAGGTATAAATAATAGCCAGCTTTCATTTTGGTAAGTGTTGGATGCTCATTTTGAGCAAAACTATTTAGGGTTATAAATATGGCAATAAATAATAGTATGTTTTTCATAGTTGTTGTTTTTAAAAAGTGTGTAAATATAAATGGTTTGTAAAAGCTATTTTGTTAAAAATTTCTTACTTAAAATCCCATATCCATGTTTTCAGTTGGAGCATTGGTAGCTGGTTTTTTCTTGGTAAATGGATTTTCATTGCTTCCAAATCTGTAAGTTAATGAAACAGTAAGTATCCTAGTTTCCCTTTTTCTCATTGCTTCCGAGTTAAAATTGTTGCCAACTATTTCCATGTTAAATTGTCTAATATCAAACACATCGCTTACGTTTAAGCCCAATTGCAATTTACTTTTCATATAATCCTTGCGCAATCCAATATCTACTCCACTCATTCCACTTATGGTTGCTTGTCCAAATTTCATTGGCGCCATATACATTCCGTTTGCTTGAAAATAAAATGTTTTTGGCAATTGTAAATTATAAGTAAAACGAATATTCCAAGTAGTAATATCCGATTGCAAATCGCTCAGTACATTATTGCCATTTATTACATTTCTATACCAGTTTCCACTAAGCATTAGGTTTCCTAATTTTACAAAACTGTACCTAATAATGGCTTCTATTCCAGTATTTTCCGATGAGTTAAAGTTGTAAAATGTCATGAGCGATTGGCCAGTTGCGGGGTTCACACTTCTGTATCTTGCTATCATATTATCGGTATAGCGGTAATATAAAGTAGTACTAAAATTCAGTTTCTTTATTTGGGTTAAATAATTCAATTCTAAACTGTGAATGTATTCGGGTTTAATTGTAGGATTTCCTTGTCGTAAATTCACAGAATCGCTGTAATCAATAAATGGATTCAATGTTTCAAAACCTGGTCTGTTTACCCTGCGGCTATAGCCAATTTGTAAATCTTGTGTTTTACTTAAAGCATATTTTACAAATCCACTTGGAAAAAAGTTAAAGTAATTATTGTTAAATGTTGTTGCAGTAGTTTTTGAATTTCCATCAATATTGGTAAGCTCCGAGCGCAATCCCGCTTGGTAATCAAATTTTTGTTTTTTGCCGGTATAAATTGCGTAAGCAGCCGTAATGTTTTCGTTGTAAACAAAATGATTACTAATTTTTGAATCTTGCCAATATTCACCATTTCCAAAGTCGTACCTAAAACCTTGTTGGTTATTGTCGATTATTCTATTGGTGTTTTTTGCACCAGTTTCAAATTTTCCATTTTTTAACGGATAAATATAATCTACTTGAGCTATAAAATTAGTAAAGTTTGCAGTATTAGTATTTCGTTGCGATGCAATGTCAAAACTAAAAGCAGTGGAGTTTTTATAAGCTTCATTTGCATTCCTAACGTTGGAACTAATGGATGCACTTGCTGTTAATTCCGATTTGTTTTTAGGCGTTGTTCGCTTGTAATCCAAACTTGCATCAAACGTTAAGTTATTATCAGCAGAAAAATTATTTCTTTTAAAATTTCTGGTAAATGCACCAATGCTATCAAAATAATCGTAGTTAATGGCTTCAGGTTTTGATGAAATATTGCTACTTATTCCAGTTGATAAACTTATGGTATTATGGTTGCTTAAATAATATTCTATTCCTACTCTTCCCGTATGGAAATCGTTTAAGTTGTAACCATCGTTTTTGCTTTTAAACGAATATTTGATGGTATCAAAACGATTAAATTGTTCACTATTTCCAAAACCATTTCTGCGTTCGTGACGGTAGGAGTAATTGCCAAATAAATTATACTTTGCTGTTCTGTTATTTATCCCAATATTGAACGAATATTTGTCGTTAGTTCCTGCGGTAACTTGTGTGTTTGCGTTAAAACCTTTTAGCTTGTCTTTCTTGGTTTTTATATTAATAATTCCTGCCATTCCATCAGCATCGTATTTAGCCGAAGGATTGGTAATTATTTCCACTTCACTGATTGCGTTTGCAGGCAATTGTTGTAAGATAGCTTGTCTATTTGCACCAGTTAAAGTGCTTGGTTTTCCATCAATTAAAACAGTTACATTTTCACTTCCACGCAAACTTACTTTTCCGTCTATATCAACATTTACCGAAGGAATATTCTGTAAAATATCGGTTGCTGAACCACCAATATTGGTTATGTTTTTTCCAACTGCGTAAGTCTTTTTATCTAATTGATTGGTGAAATCATTTCGTTCTCCAACTATTTCTACTGTATTTAAATTTTTACTATTTGGTTCCAATTTATATACACCCAAATCGGTAATCATTTCTTTTGGAGTAATAAAAAATGCTGGTGTTGTAAAACTTTTGTAACCAATAAAAATTGCGCGAAGTTTATAATTGCCAAAGGCAATATTTTCTAATTTAATTTCACCTTTTTTATTAGTAGTTGTACCGTTTACAATTGCCGAATCAGGTAATTTTATGAGTGAAACTGTAGCATATTCAATAGGTTTATTGGTTTTACTATCAAAAAAAGCTGCTAAAATAGTAACAGGTCCTATGGCATTGTTTTTTGCCATGTTTGGTTGAGCTAAAACTTTGGTTGTAATGAATACAAAAAGGATAGCAATAATATTTGTTTTTTTCAATGTTTTGAATTGTTTTAACTAAAAAGCTTAGTTATAAAAGTTTTGTTTTAGTAAATAATGAGTTTTTAAAAGTGGGCAAATTTTATATCTTTCATCTTTGGTGTCGGTATATAAATTATTTAATATTTCATATACGTTTTTTATACCAATTTTGTCGGCCCATTCAAAAGGTCCAAAAGGGTAATTGGTTCCCAATTTCATACTAATATCTATGTCTACCATGGTTGCTGTTCCTTCTTGCAAAGTATAACAAGCTTCGTTTATTATCATACAAATCAACCTTGGTGTTACCATTCCCACTCGGTCTTTTACTAATTTATAGTCCCAATTTAGTTTGTTTAAAGTGTCTTTTAAAAGTTGTTCGTTGCTGGCATTTAACATACTAACTTCCAACAAATTTCTGTTCAAAAATGTTTCAATGCTATTAATTCCAAACAATGGGAATTGAATATTTGCTTTATCATCAAAAACCATTTGCGCCAAACTGTTTTTTACAGCACTCACAAAAACAGGCGTATTTCTTAAATCTTCGTAATCTAAAAACCACGACTGACCATTATCATCAAAGTTTAAGTCGAAAATTGCATCAAAATTGCCATCTTTTAAAATAAAGGTTGTATTTTCGTCAATAAAATTAACCTCAAAATCAAGCAATGAAAGTTTTTGTTTCAATTCTTCTGATCTTTTACTGTTTCCTTTTGCCAAAATTTTCATATTCGCAGCAAATTAAATCTAACAAAACAAATAAACATACAAAAATGGAAAAGAAAATTATTACCAGTACAAATGCACCTGCTCCAATTGGCCCATATAGCCACTCGGTTTTAGTAGGAAATACGCTTTATATTAGTGGCCAAGTGGCTAAAGACGCTGTTTCGGGCGAGATGATTCAAACAGATATAAAAGCTGAAACTGCTAAAGTAATGGAAAACTTAAAAGCAATATTGTTAGAAGCAAACATGGATTTTTCAAATGTGGTAAAATCTACTATTTATTGTACTAATTTAGGCGATTTTGCTGCTATTAACGAAGTTTATGGTACATTTTTTACATCTGATTTTCCTGCACGTGAAACTGTGCAAGTGGTAAAATTACCATTGAATGCTAATGTGGAGATAAGTGTGGTGGCTGTAAAATAGCATGAACAAAAATACCCAATTAGTAATCTCCACTTTATTTCATCCAATATTAGTAAATATTGTTAGTTTACTGCTTTTGTTTGCTCTTTTTCCTTCGTTAGCTGCCATAAGTAATAAATCAAAAAGCACCATTATTTCGGTAATAATTAGTTTAACAGTTGTTATTCCGCTAGTTCTTGTTGGTTTTTTAAAAATTACTAATCAAATTAGAAGCATACAGTTAGAGGAAAAAAAAGACAGAAAATGGCCTTTTGCAGTTACTGGATTAGGTTATATTTTTAGTTTTTATTTGCTTCAAAAAGTGGGAGTTTCCATGCTTTTGTTAAAGTTTATATTAGCAGGAAGTGGAACAGTAGTTTGCATAGCAATTATTAATAATTTTTGGAAAATAAGTGTTCACATGGCTAGTATTGGTGCGCTTTTAGGTTTGTTAGTAATTGTAAATTTAAAAAATTACATCGATTTAAGATTAGCAATAGCTGGAGTTGTTATAGTTTCTGGTTTAGTAGCATCGGCAAGGTTATTTGCAAAAGCACATGATTTGCCACAAATAATAGCTGGATTTGCATTGGGTTTTGTTTGGATATACATAGTTTTATAAAATAAAAATATAGAAATGAGAAAAAAAATAATAGCTGGAAATTGGAAAATGAACAAAAGCTTTGATGAAGGGATGGCTTTGGTTTCAGAATTAAGTAACATGATTAAAGATGAATATCATGGAAGTGCAGAAGTGGTAATTATTCCACCATCGGTTTATATTAATTCGGTGAGTAGAATGACGGTAGATTTTGCTAATATTAGTTGTGGTGCGCAAAACTGTAGTAACCATGCAAGTGGTGCTTACACTGGCGAAATTAGCGCGAGCATGATTAAAAGTTGTGGAGGTAAATACATTATTATTGGCCATAGCGAACGCAGACAATATTTTGGTGAAACCAACGATTGGTTAGCCAAAAAAGTGGATGCAGTTTTAGCTGAATCGTTGAACCCAATTTACTGTGTTGGCGAAACTTTAGAGGAACGCGAAAGCAATGTTCATTTCAACGTTTTGAAAACTCAAGTAAGTGAAGGGTTATTTCATTTGAGTGCCGAGCAAATGGCAAATGTAGTAATTGCTTATGAGCCTGTTTGGGCTATAGGAACAGGAAAAACTGCAAGCACAGCACAAGCTCAGGAAGTGCACGCTTTTATTAGAAACTTAGTTCGTGAAAAATACAACGAAACAGTAGCTGATAATTTAACCATTCAGTATGGTGGAAGTGTAAAAGCCGACAATGCGGTTGAATTATTTTCTGCTACTGATATTGATGGAGCTTTAGTAGGTGGAGCAGCTTTGCAAAGCAGAAGTTTTGCCGATATTGTAAAAGCTATGGCTTAAAAAAAATGGTTTTTGGGTTAGTATCTAATCATGTTCTTGAAATTAATTAGCTGATATTAAGCTAATAAATTATTTCTGAATAATATATTTTGTTTCCAACAGAATATTCTTACATTTGCCAACCCAAAAATGGCTCGTTCGTCTATCGGTTAGGACAATTGGTTTTCATCCAATAAAGAGGGGTTCGACTCCCCTACGAGCTACATTTTAAAAGGCTTTACAGTTTTACTGTAAAGCCTTTTTTAGTTTAAATACCTTTATCTTTAACAAAAAATCAAAATGCCAATTGTTCAAAATAAATTCAAAAATTACCAAGTAAACCCAAATACAGAAATACTTATTTTAGGTACTTTTAGCCATGATGTGGTTGATGGTGCAGATTTTTTTTATGGAAAATCACGTAATTTTCTTTGGCATTTGCTACCTATTTGTTACAATTTGCCTAGTTTAAAAGAAGCTACCTTATTAGAAAAGCAAGCTTTTATGCTAAAATATAAAATTGATTTTGCCGATATTATTGAAACATTAGAAGTTCCTGAAGGGGAAGAAAATAATTTAGACGATACTTTTATTGATGTTCATGCCAACGAGTGGAAAGATATTCCTGCTTTAATTGCTAGTTTGAGCCATTTGAAAACAGTTTATTTTACCCGAAAAACATTTAATGGGATTACCAATTCCAAGAAACAAATTGCACTTACAGCGCAATATTGCCTAGAAAAAAATATTCGTTTTTGTAAGTTGGAAACTCCTGCCAAATTTTTCAGTTCTGAAAAACAGCAACAATGGATTGACACCATTGTAAAACAAAAAACTTGTATGAAGTTATAAAAAAAGCGGTTGCAAAATATTTGCAACCGCTTCACCATTTGTAATATTGAGGGATAATTTATTTCAAAAAAATCAATATCAAATGAAGTACAATGCTATGTTTCCTTGTTTGAATAAAAATTTGAACTACATAGAAACATAGAAACATAGAAAACATAGCGTTTAAACTATGTAACCTATGTATCTATGTGGTTTTTATTTAGCTAGTAATTAATAATTTAAATATAAAATATAATGGTAGCTTAGTCGAAATATGAACTTACTCAATAATTAGTTTTTGAGTAACACTTCCGTTTTCATTACTAATATTTACAAAATAAATTCCAGCTTGTAAATGAGTAAGATTAATATTGGTAAATGCTTTATTTGATTGAATGGTTTCAATTGTTTTTCCACTTAAATCTATCAAAGTTATTACATTTTTGGTTCCATTATTCACTTCAATTGTAACCATTTCTTTAGCTGGATTTGGATATAATTTTACATCTGCTTTAGCTAAAATATTATTAACACCAACGCCTTGAGTTTTTAAATTTTCAAACAAAAAATCTCTTAATAATCCTTCTGTAGTATCCATATAGGCGGTGCTACTTTGTGCAGATCCTACACCTGGAGCAAATGGAACGTGTGGCGCATCTTTAAATGTATAAAATACCGATTTCATTCCTAATGCTTTTGCCATAGAATCTACTACAAAACTGCCACTAAGTTTGGCAACCTGATTTCCAAATGCATAAAAATAATCTGTTTTGTAAGGAACTGTTGCATCGTTTGTTCCATGTACACTAAAAATTGATACATTTTTATTATTGCTCATCCAGCTAACATTACCCAAGGCACCACATAAATTAATTACACCTTTTACTCTCCAACTTTGTCCTGGAGTTCCAGAAGAACCTTCAATTCCGCCTATGGAAATTGTATCAATTTTAGGATCGGCTGAAGCAACTTCACTTGGTAAATCTAAAAATGCTTCATGCAAACCTAATACTCCTCCAGCAGAAACACCGCCCAAATATACTTGCCCAGTACTAATTTTGTAGGTGCTGGCGTTAGCTCTTAAATAACGAATAGCGGCTCTACCATCTTGAGTTCCACGCCATACAGCTTTTGCAAATTCTGGCCCAATAAAACCTTGAGTTACTTCAATGTAATCAACTCCTAATCTATACTGAATTGAAACACAAACATAACCACGTTTAGCAAATTCGTTGCATAAATAAACAATATCGGGAGAATATCTACTTCCACCAATAAATGAACCACCATGAGCTAAAACCAATAATGGTCTGTTGGTTGCTGTGTCGTTTACCGGCTGGTAAATATTCATTTTTAAATCTTGAGGTGCATTACTAAATGTATTTGCATTTCCATAAACCACACTATCAACTGATACACTTGTAAAAACTTTGTCTTTGTATCGTTGTGCTTGCACATTAGTAAACACTGCTAAAGCAGCAATAATTGTAAAAACTTTTTTCATATTTTTTTCTGTTTTAAGTATGGCAAGTTTAAATAAATATTTATTACAATACCAAATTTTAAAAAAAGTTACCAAAAAATGCAGTTTATAATTTGATTTCTATAGCTACAAAACTTTTAAATTATGTCATTGACAATAAACTATTGTTCATTTATCCATAATTATTTATATATCAGTCAATAATTATTATACTTGCACCCAATAATTTAATTAAAAATGGAAGCAGGAATACCTTCAATTGATTTAAACGACTTTATTAGTGGAGATATTAATCGTAAAGAAAAGTTTGTACAAGAACTGGGTAGTGCTTACGAGGAAATTGGATTTGTGGCTGTAAAAGGTCATTTGTTAAGTGAAGAAACTGCTAATAATTTATACCAGCAAGTAGAAACTTTTTTCAATTTGCCACTGGCAAAAAAAGTAAGTTTCGAAAATCCTGAAATAGCCGGACAAAGAGGTTATATTGGTTTTGGCAAGGAACATGCAAAGGGAAGAAGCGTAGGTGATTTAAAAGAATTTTGGCATTTTGGACAAGAAGTAGAAGGAAATGATCCAATAAAAAGTGAATATCCTGAAAATATATTTGTTCCTGAATTACCATTATTTAATCACTACGGTATAAAAGCATATAAAGAATTAGAAGAAACTGGCAAACACATGTTACGTGCCATTGCTTTGTACTTAGGTTTAGATGAATTTTATTTTGATGCGAAAATAAAAATTGGTAATTCCATTTTACGACCTATTCATTATCCCCCAATTTTGGGTGAACCTGAAAGTGCAGTTCGTGCGGCAGAACATGAAGATATTAACTTAATTACTTTGTTAATGGGCGCTAGTGCCGAGGGTTTAGAAGTGCTGAACAAACAAGGCGAATGGGTTGGAATTACGGCATTGCCAGAGCAATTGGTAGTAAATGTAGGCGATATGCTTCAACGGTTGACGAATAATAAATTGAAATCGACAACTCATAGAGTTGTAAATCCACCTAAGGAAAAATGGGGGAGTAGCCGTTTTAGTATTCCATTCTTTTTACATCCAAGAAGTGAAATGCGATTAGATTGTTTAGAAAGTTGCGTTACTTCTAGTTATCAATTGCATTATGAACCAATTTCTGCAGGCGAATATTTAAATGAACGTTTGAAAGAAATTGGGTTGAAGAAATAAATTTATTTAATAAAAACAACAAAAATGCAAGCTTTTACAAAGCCAAATATTACATTTCATGCTGCTAAAAATAGCCATATCGAAGCTAAATTTAGCATAGTTATTCCTACCTGGAATAACTTGGTCATGCTGCAACTTTGTTTGGAATCAATTCGGAAAAATTCAAAACATAAGCACCAAATAATAATTCATGTAAACGAAGGAACAGACGGAACGCATGAATGGATTAAAACACAAGAATTTGATTATACGTTTTCAACTGAAAATGCTGGTGTTTGTTATGCATTAAATGCAATGGTAACGCTGGCTCAAACCGATTATATTTTGTTTTTAAATGACGATATGTACGTTTGCCCTAATTGGGATGTGGCTTTAAATAACGAAGTACACAAACAAATTAATCAATTGTGGTATTTTAGTGGAACCATGATAGAACCAAAATATAGTTCTAATAAATGTGCCATTGCTCCATTTGATTTTGGTAGTTCACCTGAAAATTTCAAGGAAATGGAGTTATTAAGTTTTATTCCCAAAATTAAACCTCCAGATTGGTTTGGTGCTAGTTGGCCTCCTAGTTTGGTTCACAAAGAAATGTTTTCAAAAGTGGGAGGATTTAGTGAAGAGTTTAGTCCGGGAATGTACAGCGATCCTGATTTTTCGATGAAATTATGGAACGAAGGCGTTCGAAATTTTAAGGGTTTAGGCAATAGTTTAGTTTACCATTTTCAAAGTAAAAGTACGGGGAGGGTTCAACGCAATGATGGACGAAAACAATTTGCAGCTAAATGGAAAATTCCAGCATCTTATTTTTATAAAAACATGTTGCTTTTGGGTGATGTTTTTGATTACGAAATTCCTTTAATGGCTAAAAAAGACATTGCATTTTATTGGGCAAAATTAAGAGCTTGGTGGATTGCTAAATGAAACTAAGTGTAGCCATTATTACGCATAACGAATCGAAGAATATTACTCGTTGTATTCAATCGGTTCAATCAATTGCCGATGACATTATTGTTATAGATTCCTTTTCAACCGACAATACCGTAGAACTGGCTAAAGCACTTGGTGCAAGAGTGGTTTTACAGCAATTTTTAGGACATATTGAGCAAAAAAACTTTGCCATTTCTCATGCATTATTTCCATTTATTCTTTCGTTAGATGCCGATGAAGCCATTGATGAAACCCTAAAAAATGAGATTATAAAAATCAAAGCATTAAGCAATCCTGTTGATGGATATATTACCAACCGACACAACAATTATTGTGGGCAATGGATTAACCATGGCGCATGGCAAAGTGATTTAAAGTTACGTTTATGGAATAGCAAAAAAGGTAAATGGGGAGGTTTAAACCCGCATGATAAATTTGAAATGCAAGCAGGCAGTAATATAGAAAAACTGCAAGGTAAAATTCTTCATTGGAGCTATAATTCAATAACTGAACACGAAGGAAAAGTGGAATATTTTTCAACCATTGCAGCCAAAGCATATCATGTAAAAGGCAAAAAATCTTCTTATTTTAAAATATGGTTCAGTCCGGTGTTTCGCTTTGTGCGTGATTATATTTTCAACTTAGGTTTTTTAGATGGAAAGTTCGGATTTGTCATAGCCAAACTAACCGCCAAAGAAGTAAGATTGAAATACAAAAAATTGAAGGAGTTGGGGAAGTAAAAGAAAAACTACAAAATCAATTCTGAGACTTTTTATAAAATATTAAAGTTATTTCTAGAGTTCATCTTATGTAATATAGCAGCTAGTTAAAAATGAAATTTCCTTGTTTTAATAGAATGTACTTAATTTTCTTAGTTTTAGTGAGCTGTAACTCACAAAATAATGAAATAAATAACCAAGAAATTCCTAATCAAACTAATCAAGATTTGGTTAAAAAAATGGAAAATAGAATAGACTCGTTTGTACTTTTCCTTTTTGATGATACTACTACTTATCATAAGGGAAATAATGAGGAAATTAATGAGTTGTTTTCGTATTTTAAATATGAACAATCTAAAAAGAGAAATATTACAAAATTTGAATTATTAAGTGATTCTTTTTATAATGAAAAAAAGATAAAATGTAGTTTTATTAATTACGATGTTTCCATATTTATGAAAAATAAAATTGACCCTTTTATTGGTTGTTATATACTAAATAAAGGTCGTTTATTAATTAATAAAAAAGATAGTATTTCTTTATTATTTACTTCCGAATTTGATAATATTAGCTCTAAAATTATAAATAACATTAGTTGCATTTATATTTTGAATAAAGATTTATTTCCAAGAGCAGCAATAAAAACAACTCTAAAAAGAGATAGCCTCATTTTAGAGTTTTATGACTCCTATTCATATAATAGAAATGATAATAGTTTAAAAGGCAGAAAATATGTTTTAAACTTTATAACCTGAGTTCGGGATAAGAATATGTTGATATTTTTGTTTATAAAAAACTGTAAATCAATTAAATAGTAGCATTGAAATTGTTAAATTTGTAGTGCAAACAATAAACAAAACAATAACAATGCTACGGGATAAAATTACTGAAATTTTTGTAAAAGTGGATGATTTCTGCAATAATTTTGAATTAGAGTACAAAAAAGTTGAGTTGCCTTCACCTGATGGTGTAAGGACAAGGAATAGAAAATCAGGACTTTGCGACTCGGAAATAATAACAATTTTGATAGCTTTTCATGGTGGTCAGTTTCGTAATTTTAAACACTTCTACCTTAATTTTATTTGTGCGCATTTGAAAGAAGATTTTCCTGGAGTTGTATCGTATAATCGATTCATTGAACTAAGCCATAAAAGTGCAATACCATTCATGGCCTTTCTTCATTATTGCTGTAGAGGAGAATGTACAGGAATTAGTTTTATTGATTCAACAGTTCTAAGGGTTTGTCATAATAAACGTATAAAAAGAAACAAAACCTTTAAAGGAATTGCAGAAGTTGGTAAGTCAACAATGGGTTGGTTCTTTGGATTTAAACTTCATTTGATTATTAACGACAAGGGCGAAATACTTTCATTTTATTTAACTAAAGGAAACGTAGATGATAGAGATGCTAAAGCAATAACCAATATGACACAAGAAATTTTTGGAAAACTATTTGGCGATAAAGGCTATATATCAAAGGCATTAAGCGATTTACTATTTGGAAATGGCATTCAATTAATTACTGCTGTTAGAAGAAATATGAAAACTAAAGCTTTAAGTAATGAGGAAAAAATATTGCTTCGTAAACGTTCTGTTATAGAAACTGTTAATGATGAATTGAAGAATATTTGCCAAGTTGAACACACGAGACATCGTTCAATTAGCGGCTTTTTATTAAATATCATGAGCGCTATTGCTGCTTATTCTTTTTTTCCTAAAAAACCATCTATTAGAAAAGATGTGGAAGAAACAAATCCTGAGATGTTAATGTTGTTTGATCAACAACTTTCTTTAGTGGCTTAAACCGAACTCAGGTTATTATTTAATTTAAAATAACAAGTTAAATGTTGGAGGTAATTTATTATTCATGGTTTCAAATTTAGAAATTTCAGCATTGAACAAATTTGTATATTCCAACATCATAAAATTATGAAATATTCCAATATCATTTAATTCTCTTGTTTCAACTAATGAGTTTATATATTCAACTTTTGACTCATTATGAACAATGGAAAGTGGTAAATTATAAACTGCCTGAATATAATTCATTAAGAGTCTTGAAGTTTTTCCATTACCATCATAAAAAGGATGGATGCTTACTAAGTTAAAGTGTACAGAGAACGATAAGTTTATTTTTTCTATCAACGATAGTTCTTTTTTCATTTCTTGATTGATAGCATTTACTAATTCAGAAGTTAGTCGTTCTACTTTGTCGAAGTTTGGAAAATAGGAAATACCGACTGATACATTTCCTTTTCTAAATGCTCCATTACCTGCTTCAATTACACCAAAAGGTGTATGGTATGTTTTTGCCGTATTTTTAACCACCAGCGAGTTTATCTGTTGGATGAATTCATTGTTGATTGGATTCTTTTTATTAGCAGCATTTAGAATGAATTTTAAAGCAGCAAAATGATCAGTAACCATCAAACTATCATGGATTGGTTTTCCTTTTGGTGTTAAACCTTCTGTAATTAAAACTTGAGCTTCAATTTCTGTAAGTGTTGAACCTTCAATTTTAGTGGAATGGTGAACCAATGAAATATGATTGAATTTGTCAAAATCGATGGTTGTGTTAATTCCTAAAGATTGGTATCTATTGATTAATTCTGTAATATTCAATTTTTTTGTTTTTTCAAAGAAAATGTTTTTATAAAGAGTTTCAAATTTTTATTGTATAAATTCATAAATGAAAATTTTTATGAATTTGTATAATGGAAAAAAGCTGCATGCTTGTTTGGAATTTGTATTCTGCTAGTTAAAACTAGCAGCTATTCATTAATAGGAATTTTTTTTTATAATGGGCTAAAGCCACATTATAGAATTGGGATTTGGGTTGATTTTTTAAAACAAATGAATTACAAACATTCTTCTTTTTTTCTTCTACTTTTTCAATAGCTACTTCGAATGCACACAGTATAAATTTCAAAGAAACAATTCCGATGGATCGTGACTAGACAACACTTCGACAAGCTCAGTGACCGATGCTTCCAAGTACAAGGACAATGCAGGCCCGTATTTTTGTCGGTCTAATGCACGTCACAAGTTTAGATAATGTTGTAAAAAAAGCAAACAATTAACAACGAATGCCATGAAAAGACAAATGTTTTTAGCTGGCGGCATTATAGTAGCTACCAACATTTATATCAGCCAGCGGCTTGTCAATACATTCACTTGTATGATGCGAGCGAAGGCGTTTAGTAGTATATAGGTTTATTTATTAGTTTTATCTTTTTCCCAAAGTAATAAATCCCTGTCTGAGATTATATTTTCTTTTTTTTCAATAAATTCGTCAATGGTAAAAAGTACATATCTGATTTTCTTTTTGATATGTTTTTCAGCCTTTTCAATTAAAGTATTTAAGTAATCGCGGTTTAAATTTCCTACAAAAACTAAATCAATCAATTCGGAATCAACACCGCGTCCTAAATCACCAATGAGATATACTTCATGTAAATCACCTAGTTGGTTGATAACCCTAATGAATAGTTGATCAAGACCAGTAAATTTCATCAAAATGCTATTTATTTCGGGAAATAGTGGATGTTTTAAGTTGGCATTGAAAATTTTTTTATTGCCACTATTGATACTTTCCAATAATCCTGCTGATTCTAATTTATTTAATTCAATTCGAATGGAGTTAGAGGAGTCACCAAATTCACTTTCTAAACCGCGCAGATAATCACGATTACTACTATTCAAAAAGAATTTTAGTAGTAATTTTATTCTGGTTTTTGATGTGATGAGTGCTTCTAACAATGGGTTGTGATTTAAGAGCTATAACTCATATATAACTTCGCATGGTGAATTACAATTAAATTATGAAATACACTTACAAGGTTAATTATTGAGTACATTTATTGCTCAATAATAGTATGAATGAATAATAAAACAAAATGTTTTAAAATATATAATGTTTTAATAATCAATAATTATATTTATGTATTTGAAATTGAGTGAATTATTTTGATGTAGATATCAACATGGGAATATGTAAGTAAATACGAGTTTTAAAAATTAAAAACTTTTGATATTTATACTTTTAAGTTACTCACGTTTTGCGTACTGTTACACTTGAGAGAGTCAGTAGTAGTAGTTAAAACGAGTCTGGAGACAATACGGATAGAGATGACATAGGTAAAATGATTCATTAGTTTTCATTTTTTCTTTTTCCATTGCTGAAAAAGAAACAAAAAAGCTAGTCAATAAAAAGCTACCAACCCACAAACCAGAAGCACGGCCCGCTTTATTGACAGGCTAACGCTCGCCAAAAGTATAGCTTTTTGTTTGAAACAATAATGCTTGAAAATTAACAATGGAACTAAACATTCCTAAAAAGGAAGTGCATGGTAGGTGTTATTTGATTTTATATCAGCCAGAGGCTTATCAATATATTCACTCGCAAGATGCGA
>Ga0247839_1004501_pt1 | contig 17869 bp, 17 predicted proteins | sample LaCruzMarch2015__6_FD_192405 | JGI IMG/M metagenome (GOLD analysis project Ga0247839, IMG submission 192405) | Freshwater microbial communities from meromictic Lake La Cruz, Castile-La Mancha, Spain - LaCruzMarch2015_16m | ecosystem: Environmental > Aquatic > Freshwater > Lake | place: Spain... | reverse complement strand
CATTCCGGCTCCTAAAGCTTTGCCAAGTAACAATATATCAGGAATAATTCCCCAATGTTCAAAAGCAAACATTTTTCCTGTTTTACCAATTCCAGCCTGAATTTCGTCAAAAATAAGTAGTGCTCCAAATTCTTTGCATTTTGCTTGTAAAGCAACTAAAAAGTCAAGAGTTGGAACCAAGTATCCTGCTTCACCTTGAATGGTTTCAATAATTACACATGCTGTGTTTTTGTCAATTACTTTTAACGATTCAATATTGTTAAATTCTATAAAATGTACATCGGGTAAAAGCGGACGAAATGGTTGCGTATAATATTCATTGCTATTTAAACTTAAAGCAGCATGTGTACTTCCGTGATATGCGTTTTTGCAAGCTATAATTTTCGTTTTTTTTGTAACTCGTTTGGCTAATTTCAAAGCGCCATCAGTAGCCTCGGCACCCGAGTTTACAAAGTAAACACAATCTAAATTATCAGGTAAATAACTAGTAAGTTTTGCAGCTAAAAGTGCAGATGGTTCCTGTATAAATTCGCCATAAACCATTAAGTGCATGTATTTATCTACTTGGTTTTTTACAGCATCTTTTACAGCTTGGTTTCCATGCCCCAAACTACTAACCGAAATTCCAGAAATAAAATCCAAATATTTTTTACCAATTGGAGAAGTAAGGTAAACTCCTTCGGCACTAATTACTTCAAGCATTAATGGAAAATTGGTGGTTTGGGCTTGGTGTGCCAAAAATAATTGTCGATTAGTTAACATGGGCGCAAATTTATTGAAACAAATTGCAATAGCTTAAAAATAAATAACATCAATTTTGGTTGACAATATTCATTATAATATTTGATTTACAAATGTTTTCACACCACGTATAACCGTTAAATTTGAATGGTAAATAACTGTGAGTTTTATAAATAAATAATTATTGAAATTTGCAAATAATGAATATTTTTGAAAAACTAAATAAACAAACTATGATAACCAAAATTTTAATTCCTACCGATTTTTCAAATGTTGCAAACAATGCTTTGCAATACGCCATTCATTTGGCAAAAAAAATTAATGCTGAAATACATATTTTGTATGTAAAAAACATTCCAATTATGGATAATTCATTTCCTAACAATGTATATCAATCGTACATGTTGGAAGTGGAAGAATTTACCAAAAAAAGTTTTGCAGAATTAACTAGTAAGTATTTAAAAGATGTTGATTTAAATTATGAAACCCACACAGCGTTTGGTTTTATAAATGATGAAATTCAAGAGTTTGTAGCAACAAACAAAATTGATTTAATCATATTAGGAACAACAGGTGCAAGTGGATTGCAAGAAATACTAATTGGTAGTAACGCTGCTTCGGTTGCTTCTGGTGCAGAAGTTCCTGTTTTAATTATTCCTCCTACTTCTACTTTTGAAGAAATTATTCACTTGGTTTATGCCACCGATTATAACGAACCTGAGTTTCCTGCGGTTTCTCGTTTAGCTTATTTTGCAAGTCTTTACGATGCCGATGTAAGTGTATTACATATTAAATCGGATTATGATGATTTGTTTGATTCTGAACATAATTTCTTTAGCAGAAATAAAGATGCAGCTGAATTTACTAAATGGAAAATTGTTAAACTACCCGAAGGACATAGCATTATTGAAAGTATAAATACTTTTATAACAGATAATCATTCAAATATGATAGTAATGGCTAAACATAACCGAAATTTTTTCGATAGGTTATTTCACAGAAGTTTAAGCAAACAAATGGCTTATCATACCAAAATTCCATTGTTGGTTTTAAATAAATAAAGTATTTTTTATTTAATATGAAAGCTGTCTCAAAAGGGCAGCTTTTTTTGCTTTAGACTATCGAATATAAACTAAAAATTAATTAGTCGTCCCTCAAAAAGTCAGTTTTATTTTACGAGTAAATAAAAAGCAAAATACATTGTAAATAATTTCAAAAATATTCGAGCACAAAATGGACATCTTCTTTTTGAAGATGTTCATGACTCGTTTAAAATTAAAGGCAGCAGCCGAAAGCATTACATTTATTGCATCACCATTTATTCCTTTTAAGTAATTTCTAGCCATTCTGTAATCCGATTTTAAATGGCCAATCACTGGTTCGATTGCTGCCCTTCTACTATGTCTTTTTCTCTTTGTTAACGTTATGTTTTTATCAGGTTTTGGTGTGTGTAAATTTGTTTCATTTATTTTCTTTGGTCCTCTATAACCTCTGTCCAAAAACACATTTTTTGCTAGTTTTCCTGTGAGTCTTTCATATTGTTCTAAAGCTGTAGGTAATGTTTTAGAATCGTGCAAAGTGTCTGTAAAATTAAGTGCTCCAACTATTACTCCTGTTCGTTGTGTTACTAAAAAAGATGCTTTACTCCCGAACTCAAATTTCTTATGTTCTTTTCCTTTTGTGTAACATTTTGTTTGTGGTTCGTGTAAGCTATAAATTTTATTACTATCAGATCTTTTTTGAGCTAATACTCGTTTAAAAAGATGCAAATCAAATTCGTGTTTTAGCAACTGTAATGGGTCTAATTTTCTTTCCAAATCTCTTACCAGTCTACCTGCTATTGTTTTAATTTTTTTGCTTGCTTTTCGTGCTTTTAAATCTCCACCTTTATTTCTTTTAAACCTTTGAATCACACTTAATTCTTTCACTGTTCGTTTGTAGCTTTGACGTAACTCTACATCTTCTTTTTGAGCTATGTTTTGACATTTTGTAATTATTTTTTTGTACAATTTGTCATCGGTTGGATAAGTTATATTTTTCTCTTGAACTGTGGTGTCACCACTTAAATTTTCATCTTCACTATCTTTTCCATTGATGCGAATACTTTCTTTCAATATCAGTTCAGCTCCCTCAGTACCTATTCGCTTCCTAAACTCTACCAACTCTGTTGGAACACACGGTATTGTTGGAATAAAACTTTGCTCACCACTAAAATACTGGAAATAGCTGTTTTCTGCCCATTGTTCAACAACGTTTTCATCACTTAGATTTCTTAACTGTTTTAAAATTAATAGGGAAACCATTAGCCTAATTGGCTTTGATGGCTTGCCTTGTGTTAAACTATAATGCTTTTTAAAAGATTCTTCAAAAATATTCCAGTTTACTATTTTTGATAGCAAATACAGCGGATGATTGTGGTTTAATTGATCTTCAAATGAAGAAAAAAAACCGAACTGTAAATTAGATTTTGGTTTTGATAGCATTTACAATTCTGCAAGTTTTTTTTGTTTTTTACTTCATTTCTTGCAAAATTTTATACACCATTTTTTACCAATTTTGTTGATTTTGTTGCTGTTTAGATAGTTTTTGAGGGGAGACTAATTACTACTTGCTAAAACATCGGCAATGTGTAAAAAATTAAAGCTTAAGCCTTTAACATTAGCAATACTTTTTAGGTGAATTAGGCAACTGTAATCAGTAGAAATAATGTTTTGAACTCCTGCTTCTTTAAAGGAATCTAGCTTTTTATTACCCATGTGAACCGAAAGATCGGGATTTGTAATTGCAAAGCTCCCACCAAATCCACAACATTCATTTTGGATGTTAATTTCTACTAATTCTAATCCTTCTACTTGTTCTAAAAGTATTCGTGGTTGAGCTTTCACATGACAACCATTAAGGCCAGTGCAAGTATCCATAAATATGGCTTTCCCGCTAAATTTAGCTCCTAAGTTTTCTACTTTTATTACATCTACTAAAAATTCACTTAACTCAAAAGTACGTTTTTGTAGTTGCCTGAATTTATTGTGATAGGAAGAATTTTGAAACAATAAATCATACGAATTTCTTATCATTCCGGCACAAGCCGTTCCACCGCATACTAAGTTTCTATCTGGTGTAATTTCGTTCAATAATTTTTCACTTACTTGCCTTGCTTCGTACCACTTGCCAGCATTAAATGCCGACAACCCACAGCACGTTTGTTCAATGTTGTAATTTACTTGGCAGCCAGCTTTTTCAAGTACTTTAACCATATTGAATCCTGTTTGAGGATTAAATTGGTCGATAAAACAAGGAATAAATAAATCTATTTTCATTCAAATATATTTTAAAAATTATGCCTTAGCAGTAGTGTAACTTTTAAAGTTTTTTATTTGAAAAATAAACAATAAACCTATAAAAAAGTAAATTGCTAAAGCAACTACAGAAAGACGCATATTATGAGTAATTCCGTTTAACAAACCATAACTAAAAGTTCCTAAAACAATGGCAAATTTTTCGCAAACATCGTAAAAACTAAAAAATGATGCAGTATCTTTTGTGTTTTCGGGAATTAATTTAGCGTAAGTACTTCTAAACATGGATTGAATACCGCCCATTACTATTCCAACCAATGCACCCAAACCCATAAAATGAACAACCACTTTTGGTATTTCTTCTTTATCAATCATATAAAATTCTGATGTATTGTGGATATTGTAGGCTAAAAAACAAATGATTATCCAAACAGTAATGGTTATAATTAAAGTGTAAATATTGCCAATGGCAGCCGAAATTCTTGAAAATGTCCAAGCTCCTAATATGGCTATAAATTGAATAACTAAAATAGTTCCAATTAATACTGCGGTACCTAAATGTAATTCTTCTTCGCCAAATAAACTAGCTACGTACATAACCGTTTGAACACCCATGCTAGTAAAAAAGAAACTCAATAAATATTTTAACATAGTTGGTTGTTTTTTTATTTGTTCCCACACTTTTCTCAACTCTTCAAAACCTTTTTTTAAAATATTGCCATCGTAAGTTTTGTTTGAATTAATTTCGGGTACGTTTTTAAACATAATTTGAGCAAAACCAGCCCACCAAATCCCAACCGAAACAAATGATAAACGAGTAGCAATTCCTGCATAAAAACTTTTTGCTTCATCAGTTGCAAGTTCATTGGTTAATAAAGGATTGGCTGCCATTAACTCACTTGTTTTGTTTTGAATTGGGAAAAATAAATTAGGTAACATGATGGTTAATAAATTTATAACCAATAAAATTACACTGCCAATATATCCCATTGAAAAACCTCTTGCACTCACTTTATCCAGCATATCTTCACTGGCTATTTCTGGTAAAAAAGCATTGTAAAACACTAAACTTCCTGCAAATCCTACCAAACTTAACATAAATAAAATAACTCCCAATCCAATGGTATTTGCAGTAAAAAAATACATCCCAATACAACAAGCAGAACCCATGTAACAAAATACTTTTAAAAAGAATTTTTTGTTCTGCCTAAAATCGGCAATGCCCGAAAGTAAAGGACTGATGAAAGCTACAATTAAAAAACCAGCCGAAACTACAAAAGAATATAACTCAGTGCCTACTACTTTCATTCCCCAAAAGTTTAAATAATAAATTCCATCCTGCATAGTTCCCTGTGCTTCAGAGGCCGTTTTGCACATTTTATTAAAATAAATAGGAAATATTGCTGTAGCAATTGTTAAAGAAAAAACCGAATTAGCCCAATCGTACATTGCCCATGAATTGATTACTTTTTTGTTATTAAGTTCAAATTTTTTCATGATTTTCTCAATTGTTATAGCCGCAATATATTTTTTTTTGTAAAATTATTTAAAAAAACATTTCATTTTATAAATTAAAAAAACCATAAAAGTATTTTTTATGTTAAAAAAACAATTCATAATAAAATTTATGTTCAAATGTGTATTATTTCAATAAAAAAAAAACAATTGATTTAATCAAAAGTCTTATTGTTGCAGGCAAATTTTAAAAAACCAATAAATGAGTACTAAAACTATGTATCAAAACATATTAACTGAAGTAAAAAACAACATTTTTTACATTACAATTAACCGTGAAGCAAAGCTGAATGCTTTAAATATTCAAACCCTTACCGATATTGAACATGCTGTATTAAGCATTTACGATAATGTAGAAGTTAGAGGAGTAATTTTAACTGGAAGTGGTAAAAAAGCATTTGCAGCTGGTGCCGATATAGCTGAATTTGCTGAGTTTAACATAGAACAAGGAACTAAATTAAGTGCCGAAGGTCATATAGTTTTACGTGCCATCGAAAATTGTCCTAAGCCAGTAATTGCTGCAGTAAATGGTTTTGCTTTAGGTGGCGGAAATGAATTAGCTATGAGCTGCCATATTCGTGTAGCTGCTGAAAATGCTAAGTTTGGACAGCCGGAAGTAAATTTAGGAATTACTCCAGGTTATGCAGGAACACAGCGTTTGGCTCAATTAATTGGTCGTGGAAGAGCATTGGAATATTTAATGACTGCCGACATGATAGATGCACAAACTGCTTTAAACTTAGGTTTAGTTAACCATGTTGTTCCTGCAGAAAATTTAATTGAAAAATGCGAAGAAATTTTAAATAAAATAAAAACCAAATCGCCTTTAGCAATAGCAAGTGTTATTCGTTGTGTAAATGCATATTACGAAAAACGTGCTGATGGAAACGAAGTAGAAGTAAATGAGTTTGGTAACTTTTTTGGAAGCGAAGATTTTATAGAAGGTACCAAAGCCTTTATGGAACGCAGAACTCCAGTTTTTAAAGGTGTATAATTATAAAATATTTTTGAAAAAGCCGCTTTTTTTAAGTGGCTTTTTTTTGATTTCTTTTTTTTGAATAATAATTTTCGCAATTTTCATTTGCCAATTGTCTGTTGCCAATTAATTACTCTGTATAATCCAAATCTTTATGGAAACTTTCGGCTACATAAGCAGTGGAAACTAAGGCTAAGGTTAAGCAAATTAAGCCAACTACTAATGCCGATGAGGTAATATTGAAATTGCTTTGCAAAGCAGCAAATCCTAATGTAATAGGAACTACAGCACCACGAACAAAATTAGGCACTGTATTGGTAACTGTAGATCGGATATTGGTGCCAAATTGCTCGCAGGCAACTGTAACAAAAAGCGCCCAGTAACCAGTAGCCGTTCCTAACAAAAAACACATCAATTTAAAATAAGAAACTGAAACTTGGCTGTTAAATAAATATACAAAATAAAGGATAATGCTAAATGCTAAATAACCAAAAATTACCTTCTTTCGGCTTTTAAGCCATTGACTAAATAAGCCACTTAACAAATCGCCAAACGACAAGCCTATATAAGCAAACATGACACTGTCGGCTACTTTTATTTCTATTCCTAAATTACGTGCAAACAAATGCGATTTATTGACTAAAACTCCAATGGTAAACCAAATAGGTAAACCAATGGCAATACATGCCAAATATTTTATCAAATTATTTTTGTTTTTAAGCAAACTTATCAAGTTTCCTTTTTGAATAGTTTTATTGGTTTCTACCATTTTATACATACCACTTTCGTAAGTTCCTGCTCTGAGTAACAATAACATTAATCCTAAAACGCCACCAACCAAATATGTTACTTGCCAGTTTTTTAAAGAAATAGCAAAAGAGGAATCTAAAAACGAAACCAAATAGTGACCGTTTTTACCAACTATAGCAGCAGCAATAGCTCCCAAAGCACCAACCGAAACAATGATCATGGTTCCAATTCCTCGTTTCGATTTTTCCATGCTTTCACTCACTAAAGTAATACCTGCTCCTAACTCGCCCGCTAAGCCAATTCCTGCCATAAATCTTGCCAATGCATAACTAGGAATATCGGTTACAAAAGCGTTTGCTATATTGGCTAAGGAGTATAAAATAATAGAGCCAAAAAGTACCGAAACTCGTCCCTTTTTATCGCCTAAAATACCCCAAATTAACCCACCCAAAAGCATTCCCGTCATTTGGCAATTGAACAAAAAAGTATCGGTTTTGTCCATTTGGTCGGCTGTAATAAAATCGAGCAAACTTTCCTGTTTTACAACGTTAAATACAATCAAATCATAAATATCTACAAAGTAGCCAAGAGCAGCTACAATAATTAAAAAGTTTAGTTTTTTATTCATTTTTATAACGTTGAAATGATTTGCATGATAAGAAATTTTGTTTGATTTTGAATAAATTCAATAAATTTCATTGAATGTCTTTTTTTTATTTAAAATTCGCTTCGACAAGCTCAACGACCACGGACATTGAACATATCTAAATGTTATAACATTTAGTATCTTCCTTATTATTTTCAATGATAAAAAATAGCCTAACACCAATCAATTTGTAATATATTCGCACACTTATTTTTTTAAAAATAAAGAATGGATAAATACAAGGTAATAGGCTTAATGAGTGGCACTTCAATGGATGGAGTTGACATTGCTTATTGCGAGTTTGAATTTAAAAATGAAACTTGGAATTTTGAAATCAAACACGCTAAAACCATTCCTTACGATGAAAATTGGTTAGTTCGATTAAGTCAATTGCACCAGCAACCCATCCATCTTTATCCCAAAACTGATGCATTTTACGGAAGGTATTTAGGTAAAATTACCAAACAATTTATTGAAGAAAATAACTTAACTGTTGATTTTATTTCATCGCACGGACATACCATTTTTCATCAACCAGAAAGTGGGTTTACCGCTCAAATTGGTTGCGGAGCCGGAATAAATGCAGAAAGTAATTTACCAGTTATAAATAATTTCAGAAATACTGACGTAATGCTTGGTGGACAAGGCGCGCCATTGGTTCCTGTTGGTGATTTTTTATTGTTCGAAAAATATGATGCGTGCTTAAATTTAGGTGGTTTTGCCAATATCAGTTTTAAAAAATCACAAAAAGCGTTCGATATTTCACCATGTAATATTGTAATGAATATTATTGCCAATGAATTTGATGCGCCTTATGACAATGAAGGTGAAATTGCTGCAAGTGGAACTGTAAATAGCGAATTGCTTTTAGCATTAAATAACTTAGATTTTTACCAAAAACAAGGTGCAAAATCGTTAGGAATTGAATGGGTGAAAACTGAGTTTTGGCCTATCATTGCTAGCTTTTCACAAGTAAGTGATGCTGATAAAATGACAACATTGAGCGAACATATTGCTTTGCAAATTGCAGCTGTTTTAAACACAAATAATATTGAAAATATGTTGGTAACTGGTGGTGGAGCTTTCAATCATTTTTTGATAAATAATATAAAAAACAAAACAAAAACTAAAATAGTAATTCCTGATTCAAACATCATAAACTTTAAAGAAGCAATGGTTTTTGCTTTTTTGGGTGTGTTAAGAATTAGGAATGAAATAAATATTTTAAAAACAGTAACGGGTGCTATAAGCAATAGCATTGGCGGAGCTTTACACGGAAATTTTAGTAAAATAATTACGTCAATTGGCAATAAGCAATTGGCAATTTGAAATACAAAAACTTTAAAATTAAGTACAAAACTATCAACTGACTACTAAAAACAGACAACTATTATGCAATTAGATAAATTAATACAAAAGTACGAATCGAAACAACCAGAGATTGTTTTTGAATGGAAAGACAGCGAAACCGAAGCTGAAGGTTGGGTAGTTATTAACTCGTTAAGAGGTGGAGCTGCTGGTGGTGGAACGCGTATGCGCAAAGGTTTGAACAAACATGAAGTAACTTCATTGGCTAAAACCATGGAAATAAAATTTGCCATTGCTGGTCCAGCTATTGGTGGTGCAAAATCTGGAATCAATTTCGACCCATCAGATCCTCGTAAAAAGGGTGTGTTGGAACGTTGGTATAAAGCAGTGATGCCATTATTGAAAACTTATTATGGAACTGGTGGCGATTTAAACGTGGATGAAATTCACGAAGTTATCCCAATAACTGAAAAGTTAGGTTTATTTCATCCACAAGAAGGAGTAGTGAACGGACATTTTAAAGTAGATGCTACTTCAACAAAAAAACGTTTGGCCAATTTAACTGGTGGTGTTTCAAAAAAATTAACCGATTTACGTTTTATTCCTGCCGATGATAAAAACTTGGTAACTGCTGATATGATTACAGGTTATGGCGTTGCTGAAGCTGTTCGTCATTACTACGGAATTTGGGGTGGAAATGTAAATATGAAACGTGCCATTATTCAAGGTTGGGGAAATGTAGGCGCTGCGGCAGCTTATTACCTAAGTTTGTATGGTGTAATGATTGTTGGAATTATTGACCGCAACGGTGGTTTAATTAAAAATACTGGCTTTACAAAAGATGAAATCAAAGATATGTTTTTAAACAAACAAGGAAACACTTTGGTTCATCCTGACATGCTTTCGTACGAAGAAGTGAACGCAAAAATTTGGGACATTGGTGCTGAAATATTTATTCCCGCTGCTGCTTCTCGTTTGTTAACAAAAGAGCAAGTTGATAGAATGATTGAAGGCGATTTGGAAGTAATTAGTTGCGGAGCAAATGTTCCATTTGCCGATGAAGAGATATTTATGGGTGCAGTTGCAAATTATACCGATGACAAAGTAGCTGTAATCCCTGATTTTATTGCTAATTGCGGCATGGCACGCGTATTTGCTTATTGCCAAAGCAACGATGAAGTAGATTTAACTGATGAAGCAATTTTTAAAGATTCTTCAAAAGTAATTTGGCAAGCCATGATGCGTTTGCACCAATTCAATCCAAAACATACAGGATTGTTGAAAAAAGGATTGGAAATGACATTAGTGAATCTGGTGAAATAGTTGATTGGTTGTCCCGATAATTATCGGGATGTTATATTGTTGAATTGTTAAACCGTTAAATTAAATCTTCCTCCCGATTCATCGGGATTGTAACCTTCCAATCTTTGTAATCTTTGTAATTCAATAACCAATGCAAGAAGCACTCGAAATAAAATACCTTGAAAACCCATTGCGCGAATACCTTATTTGCGTGAGTATTTTGTTGTTTGGTTTTTTACTCAAACGTTTGTTTGCTAATTTAATTAGTAAACAAACGTTTAGAATATTTAAAGGCATTGCCAAAAAACAATATTACGATCAATTTTTACTGCTTCTACGAACTCCATTTGAGCAATTAATTTCATTGGTTATTTTATATGCTGCTTTTAGCCGATTGAATTTCCCTGATGCTTGGCATATTGATGGTATTGAAAAATTTGGATTGCGTTGGGTCATTGAAGCCATTTATGAAATTTCATTAATTGCAGTAGTTACAAAACTTGTTTTAAAATCAACTGACTATATTGCTTATGTTTTAACCGAAAGCGATGTAGAACATTTAAACTTAGATTTGATTAGGTTTTTGAAAGAACTTTCAAAAGTTGTAATTATTATTTTTGCGTTTTTTGTTTTGCTTCGATTGGCTTTTGAAGTAAATATTATTGCCTTAATTGCCAGTTTGGGTGTTGGAGGTTTGGCTATTGCGTTAGCTGCTCAAGATACCATTGCCAATTTATTTGGCTCGTTTATTATTTACCTCGATAAACCTTTTAAAGTGGGCGATCAAATTGAAGTTTCTGACGTAAAAGGAATAGTTGAACGTGTTGGTTTTAGATCAACTCGTGTAAGGACTTTTGACCGCAGTTTAGTGTATGTTCCTAATAAAAAAATGGTAGATTCAACACTTAATAATATTAGTTTAAGCGAAGAATTGAGGGTTAAATTTATGCTTCAGTTAACTTATGAAAGTAAGTCGGTTGATATTTTAAATATTATAGATGAAATAAAAAACTCAATTATTCAAAACGAAGATACCAGCGATGATTTCAATGTAAACTTTACCGAATTTGATTCAAGTTCATTGAATATTTTGGTTATATATTTTGTAAAATCAAACCAATACGAAAAAAAGATAGTTGTGAAACAGGCCATCAATATTCAAATTATGGATATAGTGGAGCGCAATCATTGCAAATTTGCCTACCCAACCCAACGATTGTTTTTGGAAAAGGAGTAAAGGTTATTTGAGAAAAAAATTTTCAAGTTCTTCCGTACCATCTTCTTGATGATAAAGTTTAAACAAAGAAGAAGTATCTAAATATATTTTCATAGTTCTTCACGTCTTTCGTTAACTACTGTTTCTGTAAACGACCCTTTAAAATTTTGAAGATTTTTTTTGCTTTTGGAGAATGAAAAGTCTGTAAAAGCGAGCGCATTTTCAGATTTATTTTGTATCTCTTCTAAAAAAGTTACAATTACTTTTACAGGATTTTTTGTTGAGTAATCCTTATCAAGTTTCAAATACAATCAAAATTGTAAAGGTTAAATTAGTTTCTATATTTTGCTTTAGGCTTTTGTTTCATCAACCAGTTTTAGCAAAAGCCAATTAAAGCACTTAACCTAAGTAGTATTTATCAATGTGAAACCATTGAGAATACCTGTACATCGGTATTGTAAACACAGGCTTAAATTACACCTCCGCAAAGGGGCGGAGCTGCGTTTAAGCCTTATATGTTATGTGAAGTATTATTTTTTTTCGTCAAGCTTTCTTAAAAGTTCCTCTATTAGTTTATCTTTTTCACTAATAGTTTCGTTTTTTTCTTTAAGTTCTTTAAGCAACACTTTTTTTTCGTTTTCAAACATTGCGTTTACCGTTCTCCAAGCCTCTTGTTCCGTTTCTATTTTTTTCTTTTCTTCAGGGTCAGTTCCTGAATAATGCAAAATATCTGTCAATATTTTAACTTCTTCGAGTTCGGTGTCATGTTTAAATTCTTTTATTATTTTTTTATCGTCCACAAAGTTTGTTTGTTCAAAAACGCTTAATAGTTTGTCAAGTTTTGTAGAATATCTATCAGTTATTCTTTCTACTTGAACTACATAGCTGTCATGTGTTAATTTTTCAACAAAGTCACTTTTTGTATCTAATGTTGTTTTATTTATTAAGTCTTTATAGTTTCTTTCAACTTTAATACAAGGTGTTATTATTTCGGGCAGTTTAAACCCTAAAATGTAAATTGTTGTTATTGGCAATACTACTTTTTCTTCATTTATATTTTCTTCTTTTTTGTATTGTTCGGCTAAATAATTCCTAAATCGCATTAAATCTATTTGATTTTTAGCTTTTTGTATTTCAATTAGTACTTTTTTGTATTCTTCAGTTTCAGTTTTTATTGTTGCAATAAAGTCAAGTCTAAAAACAGAAATTCCAGCAAGTTCGTCTGTGTAAGTAAATTCTTGAGGTTTAACTTCAATAGTTTCAATATTTTGATCCAATAATGTTCCAATAAAGAATTTAGCAACTCTTTCATTTTCCATCATTTTCTTGAATACTACATCATATATAGGATTTGCAATTACCATTTTAAGTCAATTATTATTATTGCAAACATACTTATTTTCAATTGTTCAACCTAATGTTTATGCCTGCAAAACATCTATTCAATATTGCTTAAATTACACCTCCGCAAAAAGGCGGAGCTGCGTTTAAGCCTTATATGTTAGCACCCGTTTTTATTTCTCTGTTTTTACATTATTGTCGGACAATGTCATACTCATAAAACCATTGATTTCCCCAACTATTCTTGAACCGTCTGCCATTGGGAGTTTTGATTGAAATTTTATAGGAAACAAACTGTCAGCCGTCTCACCTAAGACATTATAAATTCCGTCTTTCGTTTCTTTGTCAGGTTGCATTATACCAAACCAGAACATTATAAATTGATTGTTCGATAAAATGTATGGTTGAATACTGCTTATTGAGTTGTCAAAGGAAGGTGAACATATTCCGTTGAATTTATTACCAGATTTTACTACAAATTCACACTCTATAATTAAGAGTCCTTCTGAAGGGTCTGGAAATGTTAAGTCGAGCCTTGGTTTAAGAGTTGTCTCGTCTTGCCCTTCTTCTCCTTCTTCGTCAATTGCAAATTCCCAAATTGGGGAAATCTCAAAATGGTTTACTCTGAAATCGTCAAACTGAATTCTTAAATTTTCTTTATTGTCCATAGTCTTTCTGTCTTTGTAAAATGGGTGCTAACTTAAATATATACGCAACTTCATTGCGCCAATCCACCCAAATTTGGTTGGCTTTACGCAACTCATTAGCGTTTTTTGATTTTACAATTATATTCTTTTGTTTTAAAAATAATAGTAAATTTTTTAAGGAACGGCATGGTAAAAATTCGTACAGCCATTCCTCAGTTAAGGAATGGCACCTTCATTTTTCAAGAAGCAGTTCCTCAGTTAAGGAATTGCACTTTCAATTTTTAAGGAGCGGTTCCTCAATTAAGGAATGGCATCTTCATTTTTCAAGGAGCAGTTCCTCAGTTAAGGAATGGCACTTTCAATTTTCAAGGAGCAGTTCCTCAGTTAAGGAATGGCACCTTCATTTTTCAAGGAGCGGTTCCTCAGTTAAGGAATGGCACCTTCATTTTTCAAGGAGCAGTTCCTCGGTTAAGGAATGGCACCTTAATTTTTCAAGGAGTGCTTACATGGCTTATTATGAACAAATTGTTAAATTTACATACTCAATAGGTACTATTTGTTAAAAATAATATTTTTGATGAAAAATATAAAATTATGAAATACGAAAAACTAACCAACGACTTATTTAGTTCTGATACTTTTAGTCGCAACGAAATAAACCTTTTTGGTGGCGATATGATTGCTAGAATTAAAAGCATGATTAATTCTGTGTTGCCTCCAGTAGAATTAACTGTTTTAGAAACGCTTCATAATCAATTTACAAAACACTTAAGCGATTTTACCAATAAAACTTATATTCAAATAAGTGGTACCATTAGCAAACAAGATGCTTTTGACGATGCCTTAGATTTTATTAGAACCAAAGAAGGTATAATAAAAGGAACTTTTAGAAAAGAAAGTGCTGAGTATGCTGAGTTTTATGCCCAAGGTTTATCGGCATACAACAATGCAAAAGTAGAAGAAATGAAAGCATTGTTGAACAACTATGTATTGGCGGCCAAAAAATACCAAGCTAAATTAGGTGTTGATTTTATAAACGAGGTAACTGCTTTGCAAACTGCTTATGAAACTGCAAGAGACGAGCAAGTAGATAAAAAAGGCGATAATTCGAGCATTCAAGCTCAATTGCGCGAAAGCAGAACTGCTTTAACCATGCACTTAAGCAGTTGTATATTAATGATTGCATCTAAACATATAAAAAACCCAGTAGGCTTTTTGGCTTACTTTAACTTTGGTTTGTTGGAAGTAGATAACGATAAATCTACAAATGATGAAACTATTCTTCCACCACCAGATGGTAAATAATTAAACAAAAAAAAAGCAGCTCATTTGAGCTGCTTTTTTTTGTGGGTAGCCATTGCAGGCAAAAATGCCTGCAATGGCTTTTAAATGTTGGCTAGTACGCCAGGCTCCATATTCTTTATTCAAATTTTATTTCATTAGAAGTTACAGTTAAAGTTCCTCCGCTAATCCAACCGCAGTTTTGAGCTATTAGTCCTATGTCTTCAAGCTTGTTGGGTTCTATAATTGAATAGTTTTGAAATTGCCAAATATTAGCACCCGAAATATAAGTAATGGTGTAATCGAACAACATTTTTTTTGCTGTAGTATTTTGTATCATTAAATTTACCTTGCATTTGGGTTTTAGTGTTTTGCAATTAGTTTCTTCGTAAGCTTCCATCTCTTGCAAAAACTTAAATACAGCCACTACAGGTTGGCTTCCAGCCGATGAATTTAAGTCGTTAAGCGAAATACTTCTTACTAAATTGGGTAGTTTGGTAGGCACACAGTTTTTGTTCAATAAAGAAGAATTTACTGATTCTTCTTTTACACAGCCTACTAATAAGGTCGAAAATACTAGCGCAGCTAAAAGCCGCGCTAGTTTAAAGTTGTTTTTCATAATTTAAATTTTTTGTTCAAACGCAAATCTATTACTTCCATTGAATAAGTACATAACAATTTTGTTAACAGCTGTACATAATTGAAGAATTTTGATATGTTTTATTTAAAAAACCCTGTTTTGGGAATAAATAAATGGTAAAAACATAATATTTTACCCAAAAACCCAATAAATATTTTATTTTATTTTCCAAAACCCTTTTAAAACCTAACTGCGACAATATGCCGAAGGTGCTATTATTTAGGATAAATAGCAGTAAAAAAAATCAATCAAATTATTTATAACAAAGAATTTTTATTTTATTAAGCCAATTTATGGTGGTTTTTATATTAATTGCAAAGCAATAAAGTTAGTTATGTTCAATAAATTCAAACTGTTTGGCACATTAATAATATCTATAATAAGTACACTTTGTAGTGCGCAAATTGACAACAGTTTTTTAAATCAATCCATTACTGTAAATAAAGCCGATAGTGGAAAATTTGGCTTTTCAGCTACTGTGTTTAACTACCTGCGCAATACCGAATATTTTAACAATATAGAGTTAGGTAGAACTTTGTTTGGTTACCAAATAAGTCCTTCGTTATCCTACCAACCTAATGGCAATATAAAAATTCAAGCAGGCGTTTTTGTACGAAATGATTTTGGAGGCGAAACCACGTTATTTCCTACTTTTACTGTAAAAACCAAATACAATGGTTTGGAAATGCTTTTTGGTACTTTAGAAGGAGCCACCAACCACCAAATAATAGAACCCATGTTCGACATAGCAAGAACCATAGAACACCGATTAGAAAATGGATTTCAGTTAAAATACCAAAAGCCAAAAACTTTTTTAGATGTTTGGTTAAATTGGGAAAAATTCATTGAGCGAGGCTCACCATTTAAAGAGCAATTTACTGCTGGTTTAAATTATACGCAATTGCTAAATAACTCTGCTAACAAATTTAAAGTTTACACTGTTTTACAGGGAATGTTAAGCCACGCTGGCGGACAAATAGATGCTGATTTGGTAAATAAATTAACCATGCGAGCCAACTACGCTTTAGGTTTAAAAACCAGTTATGAAATTACTAAAAAACAAAAAGTAGTTTTTGATGCTTATATATTGGGCTATAAAGATACTGGCGATACGCTGGTGTTTAAAAATAGAGATAATGGTTCTGCTGTATACAGCAATATATCTTACCAATACCACAACCTGCAGTTCATGTTGAGTTATTTTGAAAGTAGTTATTTTATATCGCCACGCGGTACGGCTATTTACCAATGTCAGAGCATTGATGATCCAAAATATGTAACAGAAAGTCGTTCTTTAATTATTCCAAGAATTATATACAACAAAAACCTGTTCAATCAAATTCAAATGAGTGCTAGGTTTGAACCTGTTGTTGACATTCAAAATCATATTTTTGATTACTCGTATTCGTTTTATTTGAAATATTATTTTGAAAAAACATTTCGTTAAATTTTTTATTTTGGTTTACTTTGAACACTTAATTTATACAATACAATAAACATGAAAAAAATAGTTATTTTTAGTTTTTTAGTTTTAGCTGGCATAAGCCAATTATTTGCTCAAGATAAAAAAGAGGGTTTAAAAGCCGAAATATTTTTTGAGAAAACAACCCACGATTTTGGTACCATTTGGGATGGTGCTCCTGCAGAATATAGTTTTGAATTTACCAATAAAGGACAAGCACCTTTAATATTAAGTAATGTGCAACCAAGCTGTGGTTGTACTGCTCCAAGCTGGCCTCGCGAGCCTATTATGCCTGGTCAAAAAGCAAAAATTGCAGTGGTTTATAGTGCAGGTTCGTTAAGAAGTGCGTTTACAAAAACCATTACAGTAGTAAGTAATGCTAGCAATAGTAACTTAATATTAACCATAAAAGGTGTGGTAAAAGACAAACCTCGCGATCCTGTTTCGCCTGTTAAAACACAACCTGCCGAAGGAGGTTTTTAAAACAAAAAGGTTTTTTAAAAAAATTTGAACCACATAGGAAATAGAAAACATAGCTTTATACTATGTAACCTATGTTTCTATGTGGTTTTTTATTTTACTATTTTTAAGTTGTAAGAAAACTTGAATGGTAACAAAATTGTGATTATGTTGATAGATAATTTAAAAAATAATTTTGAACCACATAGGAACATAGAAAACATAGCAATAGACTATGTAACCTATGTTTCTATGTGGTTTTTTTATTTTACTATTTTTAAGTTGTAAG
>Ga0247839_1004494_pt1 | contig 17882 bp, 21 predicted proteins | sample LaCruzMarch2015__6_FD_192405 | JGI IMG/M metagenome (GOLD analysis project Ga0247839, IMG submission 192405) | Freshwater microbial communities from meromictic Lake La Cruz, Castile-La Mancha, Spain - LaCruzMarch2015_16m | ecosystem: Environmental > Aquatic > Freshwater > Lake | place: Spain... | reverse complement strand
CAATAGATTTATGTGATTTGATTGAAATTATACCTTTTCGTGTCGTGACTAGAAATCCAAATGCTATTCATCTATTAGAAAAAAAGAATGATGCTAATAGACAGTGGCGAGATGTATCCGTTTCATCGTCATGTCAATATCAAACTGCAGTTATATTTACTGGTCTAATTTATATAGTGTGACAACTGGAACAACTACTATTATGATGAACGTGTTAACCAGTTATTTCACAGAAGATACAACACACAAAGTATTTTATCAAATATTAAATTAATATTATTCTATATAAATAGCTATTCTATTTGTAATTAATAATGTAAAATAATTATTTGATGTCAGAGTGTAGTTTAATATAATTTTCTTTTCATATGTAAATTTAGCAAAATTTATATATGTAATTAATATAAGTAATGAATCATTTAGAACAATTAAAACAAAAATTAATGGTCAAACCAAATGTCCAAGAACGAGAAAGAGTTGCTGTTGTTATAAAAGGAGAGAAAAGACATAGGGAACCTAGAGAAAAGACAATTGGTGAAAAAGTTGAAGAAGGAGTATTAGATTTAAGTGAACAAATTTCAGAAATACAAAAAATAGAGGGTATATTACCTCAAGCTCTTGATATTGAAGCGAATATACCTTTGGACGAAGAACCTCAAGAAGTTACTGGACGTCCAGTTATTGTTGATAAAACTGAACAAGGATATGATAGAGCAGCATTGTTAAAAAAATTAGCAGAAAGCAAAAAGACAAAGGTAACCATGAAACCTGTAACAAAAATTGAAGAGCGAAGTGAACTACGAGAACCAACCCCTGCACCATTAATAAAAAAACCGAAGAAAATTCAATTTAAACCTCTAATAATTGAAGGAGAGGAGGAAGATGTCCAGGAAAAACAAGTAGAAGAAGATTCTCCAGAAGAATTTATTATGAAACCAAAAAAGAAAACAGAGGGTGAACCTACAGAAATTATACCAATTAAAGTACCTGAGAAAAAGAAACGCAAAACTGAAAAACCTGAAAAGGGAGTTGCAGTTCTTGGACCGGAAGTTGTTATCGAAATGGGAGATACTGATATAACAAAACGTTTGCCAACGAGATCTCCGCCTCTTAATATTAAAGTTGCAAGTTATATTATGAATGATAGAGAGATTTTTGTAAATTTTATTAACTCACTTTTTGAACCATATAAACGTGAACTAGAAGAAAATAAAGAAAATATATCATGTGATATAATTGGTAAAACATCATCAGATTTCTCTCTATTAACTCATCAAAAGATTGTACGAGACTATATGAATTTGTATACACCCTATAGAGGATTACTTTTATATCACGGTTTAGGTTCAGGTAAAACATGTACAAGTATTGCAATTGCAGAAGGTATGAAAGACTCCAAAAATGTGATAATTATGACACCCGCATCATTAAGAGCCAACTATATTGGTGAATTAAAAAAATGTGGTGATTTATTATATAAGAAAAATCAATTCTGGGAATGGATTTCACTTGATGAAAATCCAGAATCTCTAAAAACTATATCAGCTGTTTTAAATTTACCTCAGGAATATATTAGACGACATGGTGGAGCATTTTTTATAAATGTTAAGAAACGTTCAAACTATAATGAATTAAGTGATACGAGTAAGCAGGTTCTTGAAGAACAATTAAATGAAATGATTAAACAGAAGTATCAGTTTATTAATTACAACGGTTTAAGAGAAAAACGTTTGGAAGAAATGACATCTGGATATACAAAAAATATATTTGATAACTCTGTTGTTATTATTGACGAGGCTCACAACTTTATCAGTAGAATTGTAAATAAATTAAAGAAGGAAAAACCAATTGCCGAAACTAAACGAGGAGAGAAAGAACATTTCCCACTCAATTTAGCTACTAAATTGTATGAAATGTTATTAACTGCAAAAAACGCAAGAATTATATTACTTTCAGGAACTCCTGTTATTAACTATCCAAATGAATTTGGAATTCTTTTCAATATTTTAAGAGGATATATCAAGACATGGAAAATACCATTAAATGTTCAAACTAATAAAAAGATTGATAGACAATCACTTTCTGAAATATTGATTGGAGAAAAATCATTAGATTATTTGGATTACTCGCCATCAAGTAAAATGTTAACCATAACAAGAAATCCTTTTGGTTTTAAGAATAAAATTAAAAAAGACAGTGGATATCAAGGTGTTTCTAATACAAAGAAGAATGAAAGTGGTCAAACAGAAGTTGATAAAGAATTTACTTCTGATGATGAATTTGAGAGAAAAATCATTAGTATACTCAGAAGAAATGATATAGATATTGTGCCTGATGGTATTGAAATTAAATATCGTAAAGCTTTACCTGATAATTTTGATGAATTTATTGCACGTTATGTTAACGAAACAGACAGAAAATTAAAAAATAGCGATGCTCTTAAAAGACGTATTTTAGGATTATCTTCTTATTTCAGGAGTGCTCAGGAAAGTTTATTGCCAAAATTTGATAAATTACTAGGAGTTGATTATCATATTGTTAAAATCCCTATGAGTGATTATCAATTTAAGATTTATGAGGCTTCTCGTAAAGAGGAGCGAAAACTTGATAAGAAAAAACCAAAACAAGGTATGTCAGAAGATTATGAAGACAAAGCTTCAACATATCGTATTTTCTCTCGTTTAGCGTGCAATTTTGCTATTCCTGATAGACCAATACCAATCAAAAGTAAAAAGAAAGAAGAAGAGGAAGAGAAGGAAGATAAGGAAGGAAAGGAAGATGAATCCGGAATGATTGCGGTTTTAAAACAAGGTAAAAAGATTGAATCTAAACAAGATGTACAAGATAACAGAGAAGGTGAAATTGAAGGTGATGAAGTATTAAATGAATTAGGTGGAACAACTTATGTTGAAAGATTGCAATCAAAACTTAGAGAAATGGAAGAACATTCAACAGAATACTTTACACCAGAAGAACTACAAAAATACAGTCCAAAATTTTTAAATATTCTTGAGAACATACAAGAACCTGAATATCAAGGTTTACATTTAGTTTATAGTCAGTTTAGAACTGCTGAAGGTATTGGACTTTTAACACTTATTCTTAATAAAAATGGATTTACTCAATTTAAAATTAAGAAAAATCCACTTGGATTATGGGAAATAAATATTCCAGAAGTAGAAGAAGGCAAACCTACATATGCATTATATACTGGAACTGAAACTGTTGAAGAAAAAGAAATTGTTAGAAAAATTTATAATGGGGAATGGGATGATATTCCAGATAGTATTGCTAATGTTTTAAAACGAAAATATGCAAACAATAACATGGGTGAAGTTATTAAAATATTTATGATTACATCATCAGGTTCTGAAGGTATTAACTTAAGAAATACACGTTATGTCCACCTTATGGACCCTTATTGGCATCCTGTGCGTTCTGAGCAAGTTATTGGACGTGCAAGACGTATTTGCAGTCATAAAGACTTACCACTTGCGTTGCAAACTGTAGAAGTTTTTGTCTACTTGATGACATTTTCTGAAGAGCAATTAAGGTCTGATGAAGCGATTGAATTAAAACGCAAGGATTTAAGCAAATCTGTTCCAAAAACTCCTCAAACCAGTGACCAATATTTATTTGAGATTTCTGAAATAAAAGCTAACTTAACATCTCAATTAACAGATGCTATAAAGGAATCTGCATTTGATTGCTATATTTATTCAAATGGAAAATGTGTTAATTTTGGCGAACCAACTATTGATAAATTTTCTTATGTTCCTGATTATGCAGAGCAACAGAATGATACAACCGTTCAAGCAAATAAACAAGCTATCGAATGGAGAGGTAAGCCAATCAAAATTAATGGACAAAATTATGTTGCTCGTCGTATTAATGCAGAGGTTATTAATATTTATGATAGAAAATCATATGAAGCCGCATTAGCTGACCCAACAATATTTCCAGTTCAAATTGGAACTCTAGAAAAGAATCAACGCGGAGATAATGTTTTTAAAGCTATTATTACCAAATAAGTAAATACATATTTACACCTTTGGACATTTAAAACGCCGATTTTTATATAGTAAAAATTATATAAAAATAATTTATTGTATTACCTTAATGAAGATAGAAGACATTATTAAGGAAAATATATTATTGAGAGAAGAAAATGAAAAATTAAAAAATGATTAGGGGTGCGGTTTTAAATCTTCAAGGGTGTAAATGTCCAAAGGTGTAATCTAAATTAAGTTAAATATATTTCTATAATTTAATTATAAATATTTGAAGCCTTTATTTTTTAGTTAATAATTCTAGAATTATATCCATTTTATTATTTATATTTCTAACTTCTCCCTCTAACTTAGCTATTCTATCTTCTTTTAAAGTCGGTTCAGGTATTTGAAAAGTTATATTTTCTCTCTTTTCCTCTTTTTTATTTTCACCCACCTTCTTGAGTTTTGCAAATATATTATCGTCTTCATCATCTTCTATCTCAAAAGTGTTAATCTCTTCAATATTACTGAAGGCAACATTTTTCTTATCTTTTGGTGAAGTTTCCTCTTGTAAATCGTTTAAAAATTTAAATCTATTATACGTTTGGTGAGGTTGTTGTTGTTCTTGAATTCGAGGAGTAAATTTCTCAGTTTTGAGAGAAGTTTCTTGAGGTTTAAGCCAATTATCAGTTTGTGAACTATTAGTGTATGTTCTATTTATCTGTTCAATTTCATAATTTCGTTGTGCTTGCATATCTTTTAAAATTTTATCCATTTCATGAATAGGTATATCTTTATCCTTATCAGCAAATTCAGGAATAGGTGGAGCTTTAACTGTCATAAAATCTTCAAAATCTTCTTGACGCTTATTAAAATCTATCTCAAACTGAGATTTACGTTCATTTTGTATTTCTTCATAAGTTATCAATTCTTTAACAGGGTCATTATGAATAGTAATTTTACTAGGCTGACTAGGATAAATTTTATTGATATTATTAAGAATAAGTAGAATATATTTTTTATTAATATCAACCAGTAAATTTGTTTTAACACGTTCATTATCAAAAAAACCCTGTATATTATTCAAAAATAATTGATAGACTTTAGCCTGTATATCTCTAGATAAAAATTTAAATATTTCTTCATCGCTTATAACCTCCCATAACATATTTACATTATCTTTTTGAATAAATTGTCGAACAGACATTTAAATTATATATATAATAATAGAATTGTATGTTTATATATATTTTATAACGAATCATTGAAATAAATATGTCTAAATTCCTGCATATATTCATCTTTAAGAATATGCGTTTTAATATAATCTTCTGTCACTTTGTCTTCTAACATATGAACGATAAAAAAAATTGAATACATACCACACTCAGTATTTCCATTCTGATGTTCAATTCCTTCATTACTATCAAACTCAAAATTTATAGGTTTTTTAAGATTAACACCTTGTTCTTGAATTTTTTTAACTAACTTCATAACCTCTGATGGTGGGGTGTCACCAGTACTATCAAAGAAAAATATCTTCTTATTCTTAATATTAATGAACATAGAAATCCAATGTTGTCCTGGTTTATTGTCTGGGTCGGTATTGAAAATAATACCAATCTTTGTTTTACCTTTCTTAATAAGTTTTTCAAGGTCAAATTTACAAAGTTCTTCCCAAACACATTCGCCATATAATTTTTTGGTATCAAAATTAATTGGTGTAGGTCCCATAAAATCAAAACATTTATATGCTTTTTCATATTGTTTCATAACTTTCATAATATCAACACTAGATAACCATTCATTCGGGTTTTTCTTCCATTCACTAGGTGAATCGGGCGCAAAAGAATCAGCCAGTTCACTTTCAAGTTGTCCAAAAACACCTTTCTGCTTTAACCAACATGCTTCATTATTACATACATCTTTAAGATATTCGCTTAATTTACTATGAATTTCTTTTGGTGAATTAGTTTCAATATTTACATCTGGATGTCTAGCATTCCAATGATCTCTCAATTCAATAAGGGATTTGTTAGTATAACAGCTATAATCATTTAATTGATCTTTAGACTTAGGACTGCAATTAATTTTTTTACTTTTAATAATCTTATCAGAACCACCATATTTATTTCTAGTTTTTCTTGTATGATGATATCTTTTCTTATTTTTTTTGAATGTTTTGTTCTTCATTTTTTTCTTTCTTATTGTCTTCATATAAATTACTAATATTATTCTTTTTTAATCATTTATTTTAAAATTCGGTTTTCATAATATCAACTTCTCTCTATTTAGTGAAAATAACTTCATCTTTTTTACAATAAATAGTGCGTTTAACATATTTATCTAAAGTATGTAGACACATTTTAACTGAACGCATCTTTGTCTATCAACATGTTTTCCCTTCGGTTGTCATATCTTTTACTTGACATCTTGTATTATTATGAAATATACCTGTGCCACAAATTTTAGGAGCTGGATTTGGATTAAAGCTCTCAAATGTATCATTTCTAAATAATAATTCGTGTGGGTTTGGTTGTGTTCTTGTCTTAAATCTGTAATCATATAAGTCTGAATTGGATGAAGGAACGTAAACGGATTGACTACATTTTTGTAAAGCATAAATTTGATTTCTTAATTCTGATTCCATATTAATATTTGTTGCAAACCCTGAAAATGGTGATTGACTATTACCTGGGTTAAAAACATCATGAACATTATATGTTGGCATTTGTTGAAGAGGTACACTTATATTTTTTCTTGGATCAACAATAGGAAAATAAGAATACTTAGTCATCACAGGACGAACCTCAATGTATGGTTGTAACATTTGCGAAGGAATATTTCTACTATATATTCTTTGATTTGTTTGTTTGTGAATATCTGAAACACATTCATCTGATTGTCTATAAGGATTATCCATTTGATATATTTATATATTATTATTTTTAACATTATTTTTAACATTGTTCAAAGCCAAGGTTATTAATTTATAATATGTGTGGAATATTTGGAATTATAAATTCAGAGGAAACTACAGATATTGAAAAAGAATTTATGAAAGGAAAAAGACGTGGACCTGAGTTTTCTAAATTAGAAAAATATATGGAATTAATTTTAGGCTTTCATAGATTAGCAATGAATAGTCTAAATGATAATTCGATTGTGTTTAATAATATGTAATACTAATGCCACAGACCCAATTGCGAGAACGCTAACGATTTATTAAGCAATGTCTATTCTTATCGTTAGCTTAAAAAATCACTAATATAGGATAATAATAATATTTATATAAAGTATATGAAATCAACTACTTTACATAAATATCAAGAAATATTATTTGATTTATTTATTTATATCTCATATTTTTTAATTATTATGTCAGCTCTTGGAATTTCAGAAACTGTTCCAAAATACTTATATAATTTAGATTATTATGTTAGAGTTTATATTTGTTTATTTTTAATGTGGCGTTTCAATCCATTGAGAAGTCATTATGAATTCACAGATTTAGACCGTAAAATAGCATTTACTGCAGGAGCATTTATTTTAACTACTACAGCATTAAATCAATATTTAGTTAATTTTAAAGATGAAATTAAAAAACTATTCTAATTATTTATTTTTTAATGTTTTAATGTTTTATTTTTTTTATTTCCTCTATTTTTAATGGTTCTATTTTTTGTAGAACGATTGAAAAATGAGTGCAAATGTGATATTATATGTTTTCCTAAAATTTTGTCAACTTCATATTCTTTATCATTTTTTTCAACAACCATATATTTAAATAATTTTATATGTTCCATCATTAAATTATCAAAATTATTATCATTATCAATTAATCTTATACCTACAACTGATTTTTTAAATCTCTCTAACATAATGTCAAAATTTAAATCGTGATAATATGGTTTTATATTAATATAATAAATATTGTCATTTTCCATTTCAGGATAAAAATAATCATCCATAAAACATATTTCTGCATCTGCTGGAATTTTTGTACATCTAATTAAATCTTTATGGGTTTTATTTTGTGTAGTTCTACAAATCTCTACGCGTTTTCCATTTATTTTAAACGCAGCAATTATTTGGTCTACTAACTTGAAGTTTATTTTTTTCTCGAAATAACTTATAATATGACGAGCCCATTCTTGTGGACCAGTATTATTTGTGTAAATCATCATTTTGTTACAGCAATTTGTTCTTTTTTTGTTCTTTAAATAGGTTAGAATATTTATTATATTTGGACGTAAAAACTCTGGAAATATTTCTAAAACATCATGAAAATCTGTTTGTGATAAATGAATTTTTTTTATTTTTAAATAGTTTGACAAACTATCCCAAAAAATTCCAAATTGAGTAAAATAACCCAATGTTTCATCTAAATCAAAAACTACTATTTTCATTACTTATATATATTTAGAAATATGTCTTTAAAAAAATATTAATTTATATTATTATGAGTAATATATTATGAGTAATAATTAAAAATAATTAATGAGAAAAACACATTTGCCTTGTGAAAAATTCGGTAATTTTATGATGACACCTCCACACCCTCTTCATATTATATCAGCAAATCAGGTTCTATCATTAAATGAATTAGTTAAAAATAATCAACAATATGCTATTGATAATTCTATATTGTATAAAGAACTTTTTGATATTGAGGGCGAACTTAAGTCATTAAAAAAATATAATTAATAATTTATATTATCATACACCTACATATTATCATGTATAACCCTCTTTACAATTAAAACAATACCTAATTTTAATTATTTTATTTGAGTTATATATACTAAATGTCTGAACTTACAATTAATGACTATAAACATATTTTAGAATTCTATAAAAAATCTATACCAAAGACTAAACGTATACTTAAAATGCAAGCTGAAAAATTATTAGCCAGTAAATTATGTCGTTGTATTAAAAAAGTTGATAAGGGTTCAGAAGATCGTTCTATTGGAATTTGCACAAAAACTATTATTAATAATAAAGGGTTTACTCGCGGTAAATTTACATGTAAAAAAAAATTAACTATTAAACTTTCAAAAACAAGAAAAACAAGAAAAACAAGAAAAACTAGAAAAACTAGAAAATGATTTATTATTTAGATATATGGTATGACCTTACCATATTTAGTGATGGAGGAAGTAGAAAAACTAAAAAAAATAGAAAAAGAAATTCGAGACGTAAAAGACGTTAATTTACATAAAAGATTATATTATCATACTATATTATGAAATCTAAATATTATGATATAATTATTATTGGAAGTGGTATGTCGGGATTATACAGTGCATATAATATTAAGAATAATAGTCCTGAAACATCTTTTTTAATATTGGAAAAATATAAGAAAAATTGGATTGGTGGCAGAACAAGTAATGAAAAATTTTATGGAACTGAAATTGTAACAGGAGCTGGAATTGGTAGAAAACATAAAGATAAATTACTGCATAAATTGCTTACCGATTTGCATTTTCATTTACCTGAATACATAGTAAATCCACAATATTCAAGACTAATCGACAAGGTTGATATTAAAAAAATTATGACACACTTAAGAAACGAATATAATAAATTTAAAGACCAACAACTAACTTTTAAACAGTTTGCTACAAAAGTTCTTGGAGAGAAATTATATCAAAAATTTATTATATCTACTGGATATACTGACTATGAAAATGAGGATGTGCTACAAACGCTTTATTATTATGGAATGGAAGATAATACTTGTTGTTGGAGAGAATTTCGTGTTCCATGGCGTAAAGCGGTATTAAAGTTATATCATAATATTGGAGAGAACTACTTTAGGTTTTCAAGTGATGTTATATGTATTCAAAAATTACAAGAAAATCCATGTAAATTTCAAATTAATCTAGAAAATGGTATACAATATTTATGCAATCGCGTTATTATTGCTACAACAATTGATACTGTTCAAAAATTATTACCAAACCACTTAATATATAATTTTATTAAGGGACAACCCTTTTTAAGATTATATGCAAAATTTACAAAAAAATCGGCAGAAATTATGAAACAATATGTAAAAGGATTTACGGTTGTTCCCGGTCCTCTTCAACGCATAATACCAATGGAACCGAATAATGGTGTTTATATGATTGCATACAATGACAATAACAATACATTAGCGCTTAAAAATTATTTAAAAAATACGAGCGAGAACAGAGAATTATATGAAACATTATTAGAACGTTCATTAGGTATTCCAGAAAATTCTCTCAATATTATTGCAATAAAAGATTATTATTGGCCAATTGGTACTCATTATTATACACCATTAGATAAATCATATAGTTCAAGGGAAGATTTTATCAATAAAGCGCAACATCCTGAAAAAGGTATTTTAGTTGTAGGGGAAGCTGTTTCAAAAAATCAGGGCTGGACAGAAGGAGCTTTAGAGAGTGTAAAAGCTGTGCTTACAAAGAAGTGGATCACAAGTGAATGTTAAAATATAAAAATTTTTAAAGTATTTTATATTTTAATCTCTATATATAAATAAAAATCGGCGTCTAAAATAAATAATATAAATGATAACCTATTGATGCAAAACCGAGCATTAATAATAGCTCAAAGAATTTACGTGTAGTTTTCTCTCCATTATATCCAATATAAATTAATAATGGTCCAACAATTAAGACATGAATTAAGTTTACCCATATTCCTTTACCCACGTTCAAATAACCATATATTTTGTATAAATGGTAAAAAATAATAACTAATCCTAAATAGAATAATACCGAGAATAATCCTCCATATATTTTCTCTCTATTTATTCCTACATAAAGAAATAGACCTCCAACTATTAAGATATGAAATAAATGAACAAGTGTATGACTATCCATATATTTTCATATGATATTTTTTTCTTTTCGTTATATATAATGGAAGGAGAGAATGCCCTAGAGAGATTTAATTACGAAAATACTGAAACCAAGCAAATGGGTGGTATGAAATTTGTGCGCAAAGTATCTGTTAAAAGAGGAAAAGGTTATAAGAGTATTACTAAATACAGAAGAGGTAAAAAAATGAGTAGTGTTAGAAAACCAATTCATCACGAACATTTAAAAATGATTAAGGGAGGTAAGTTTATTACAGGTCTTTTTAATGACTGCAAAAACTGTAATAAAACTAAAAAAAGACGATAACATATATAACTTAAACTATATAAAGAATTTAGTAATAATATAGTTAATGACATTTAGCGTTATATTAATCACTTGTTTATTTTATTTAATACCAGGTATGACTGAAAAACTTTCTCACTATAATAAATATGTTGTAAGTACAGGACTTGCATGCGAATATTTAGATATTCAATATAAAAGAAATATTGTGTATATTACTGCTGTTTCATCAATTTTCGTTTCATTTACTAAAATGTATATATTACGATACTTTTTGTATAGTTTATTTTTATTTTCAAATTATTCATACTTTACTACAATTAAAAGATGGCATTTCGAAACTAACTTAAATTATAAGTTAAAATAATATAATAGTTAAATATAGAAATGAGACTACACGATATAATTGAACGATCAACTGATTTTGGAACATTACGGTCACGAGATAATTTCTTTTCATTTACATTAAAAATTTTATTCTATATCATTCCTGCAGTTATACTTGGCAACTATACTGATATAACTATAAAAAGACTTCAAGAATATAAAGCATTCGGCGATAATAAAATTTATTATATTTTACTACAAACATTGATAATTATATCAACCCAATATATATTTTTAGCATTTTTATTGAATTTTATCAGTGAATTTCAAGTAACTATTGCAGGTAGTTATTTTATTGTTCTATATTTTGGTATGCAAACGAATTATTTTCATATGATAAAAGAGTATATTACGATGGTCTAATTACATGTCTTTTTAATGACTGCAAAAACTGTAATAAAACTAAAAAAAGACGATATAAAGAATTTAATAATAATATAGTTAATGATTACATTTAGCGTTATATTAATCACTTGTTTATTTTATTTAATACCAGGTATGAGTGAAAAACTTTTTCACTATATAGTTTATTTTTATTTCAAATTATTCAAATGAATTCACAAGATTTAGATCACGCCAATTAATTTTTCAAATTGTTCTAATAATTAAATAAATATCATCATTAATGGTTGGTATTATTTTGCCAAATGGTCTAATGCAGACAATAAAACCATCTCTTGGTCGGTTAGCTTTTGAAATATTAAATTTTTATCCATCGATATCTGAAAATGTCTAAATGGATAACCCACATTTTTACAAACGCAAAATACACCATCATCCGTTATTTTCATTTCACAGAATATAGCACCCTTTGTTAAGTGAATATTATTTGGTTCCTCAATAGGTATCCATCTCACATATGTTCCATATTTTAATTCATTCATTTCATCTACATATTTATAGTCTTTTAATTTATTATAAATATTAATTGTCTCTTTTTTTGGAAGATGTAACTCTTTTAATATATTTAAAGTCATCTCTCTAATTTTATCGCTACTAAAGTTGAAGAGTGATTCGTTTGATTCATCGTCTAGTGCTTGTAATAGTTTTTGAACATTCATTTATTAATTTAAATAAATTTAATTTTATACTGTTTATTTAAATTATATTTATTTACCATGAACCAAATGCTCCACCGCCTAAAACAGAATTTGCAGCCATTGGTTCAATTACGCCCGTTTCACTCATACCTGGAGTTGCAGCACCAACTAACGGAGTAGTATCTTGTCTATACATAGCATCATAATTTGGTTGTTGTTGTGAATCTATTGTGTTTTGATTACCTTGGGGAGCATCATAAGATGGTAATGAGCTTATAGCAGTTCCATCCGTATAACTATTCATTGGTTGACCAATTACTTGACCTGAAATTGGTTGTGAAACTTTTACAGTACCCTTTTTACTATTCTTTTTAGTATATTGCTTACCATTCCATAATTCAGATATACGGTCAACTATTATTGATACTTTCTCTCCAAGTTTTGTTTGTAAACTCATAGTAATCATTAAAATTGCTAAAATTATGTAAATAATGTGAAAATCTGGGTAATTAGTTCCACTATATGTTGGGATATATGTGATTATTCTATGGATTAAAAGTAATCCAATAAACATTACAATTATTTGAATTATTAGTTCGGCTGAGATTTCTAAACTACTTTTATTATCATCAGACTCTGGGACATATTTTTGCATTGTTTTATTTAAAATAACAATTGGAATAATTGCAATTAATGAATATTGAAGTATATTTAATATTTCTGATTTTGAATCATCATCAAAATTGAAAACATGTTTAAAGAAACTTTTTGAATCGTCAGTTCTATCCATATGATTTATAATTAGAAATTAAAAAATTAAAATGTCTTTTAAAGTAAATAATTTAAAAACATAATTCTAAATATATTAATGGAACATATGGCTGAAGAATATGCTAATGGATTTGATAGACTTGATATGGTTGATAGAAATGATTTTGTTAGAAAGCTTACTACAGAAGAATTGGAGGAACGTAAATTAAGAGAGATATATGGTAATTCTAAAACATCGAACAATATTTTTGCTAATATTAAAAAAAAACAACATGAAGAATATCAATATCTAAATCTTATTGAAAATATCCTTGAAAATGGAACTTGGGAAGAAGGTAGAAATGGCAAAACTAAAAGTATTTTTGGTGCTTCTATGCGTTTCTCTCTAAAAGATGGTAAAATTCCTATTTTAACAACTAAAAAGACTGCTTGGAAAACATGTTTAAAAGAATTATTATGGTTTATTCGCGGTGATACTGATAATACAATTTTAAAGAAACAAGGTGTTCATATTTGGGATGCAAATGGTTCTAGAGAGTTTTTAGATAGTAGAGGTCTTACTGATTATGAAGTAGATGAATTGGGACCGATTTATGGTTACCAGTGGAGAAATTTTAACAAACCATATTTATCTAATTATATACAAAAAACAAAAAATCAAGAAGAATTATCTGGTTTGCGTATTGATGATGATTGGATTGAAAAAGAATCCAATCAAAATGGTATTGACCAGCTTCAACAAATTATTGATGCTTTAAAAGACCCTAAACAACGCACTAGTCGTCGTCTCGTAATGACGGCTTGGAATCCTTGTCAGTTAGACCAAATGGCTCTCCCTCCTTGTCATATTCTTTGTCAATTTAACGTCCATGATGGTAATAAATTAAGTTGTGCTCTTTACCAGAGGTCAAATGATGAGGCTCTTGGAACTTGCTTTAACATCGCATCATATTCTTTCCTTACGCATTTGCTAGCAAAACATTGTGGATTGGAAGCATATGAATTTGTCTATTTTAAGGGGAACTGTCATTTATATGAAGATCATATTGAAACCATAAAAGAACAATTAAATAGGGAACCTTATCCTTTTCCAACAGTTTTTATTAAACAAGTTAGAGAGAATATCAATGATTATCAAGTGGAAGATTTTGAGATACAAAATTATCAACATCATCCACAGATAAAGTTTCAGATGATTGCATAAAAATATCTTTATTTGTTGTATATAAATTTACATATGAAAATAAAACTATATATGAGCAAAAATTAATAAACCATTGTTGGTTGTTTCTGTTTTTACTTTAGCAATAATTTACTTCATTTTTTTTAATATTTAATTGCGTAACTAATTTAGAAACAAATTGTAATATTAAGTATATTATGAGTTCACGAACACTTACTGCTGCTAAAGCTAGACGGGCTGGAGAAAATGCTCCACCTGTTAGTGGAAATAGACCTATTACTTCAATTGGTTCTCAAGCTGCGTTTGCCCAACAAATGCCTTCTCATATTTCTTATAATATGCCACCTCCGCCTAATAATGTAAGAACAGCACGAGCTATACCTCCACCACCTCAACAACAACAATATGCTAGACCACCACCTGCTCAATATCAACAATTTTATCAACAATCTCAACAATCTCAACAATCACAACAATCACAACAATCACAACAATCAAAACAATCACAATCAACAGAAGGATTACCATTCGCAAAACTAAGTATTTCAGATGCTATTGGTCTTATTACTTTAAGACTTGGTAGAGTTGAACAATGGGTTATTGATAATGACCATGAAAATGAATCAACTGAAAAAAATAATTTTACTAGTTCTTCTAATATACCAGATAATCACATGGTTATAGATAATTCTGTTTTAACTACTATCATTAATCGTCTCGATTCCCTTGAGAAGAATGGTGGTTCTGTTGCTCCATCAGAAGATTTAACACATCTGGTAGAAGAATTTAAGCAATTTAAGGAACAATTTGCAAGAATGGCTGATGATGTTACAAAACATACTATTGAAATTTCTAAAAATACAGAGCAAGTATTTAGATTTAACAGAGAGCTTATTGAAACAAAAGATATTCTTAAATCATTTATGGTAAAATATGATATGTTTGCTCAGGAGACTGCTCAAAACTTTGCTGATTATGAGATTGCTCTTGGTGATTTAGAGAAGAGATTACCAGAAGAACCAGAAAGTGAAATAGTTGATAATTCTGAAACTGAACCAGTAGGAACTAGCATTAGTGATATTGATGGAGAGAATATTAACCCTATACACATGACTGTTGATTTAAAAAATATTATCGAACAAGAACTAGCTAATACTTAAATTCAAAAACATATTAAAAATAAGTTAATATTTATAATTAATATGGATTTTACAATAACAGATAAAAAGAAAAAAGATACCTTTATTTCTATTTTTCAACTTTTAAAGAGTTCATCATTACAAATAAATGCAAAACTAAGTAAGGAAAAGTTACATATTCAGGGAATGGATAAGTCACACGTATGTCTATTTGATTTAAATCTTAATAAAAATTGGTTTAATACATATAATATTGATAAAATTTTTGAATGTTGTTTTGACACGTGTTCCTTTTATTCAATGATAAGTATTAAAGGGGATGAACAGAGTTTAGTAATTAAAATGACTTCAGACGAATCATTATCAATTGAGTTAATAAGTGGAGAGAAAAAGAATGATTATAACAAATATTTTACTCTACCGTTATTAGAATATGAATATGAAGAAATGTTAATTCCTACTACTGATTATGATACAGAATTTTCATTACCTTCTAAGAAAGTAACTGATATGTTGTCACAATTGAACAATTTTGGTGATGATATTAATATTAATTGTTCTGATGATTATGTAGATTTTAAGACAAAGGGAAATTCAGGAGAAATGCGGGTTAATATTCCAGTTGATGATATGTCAAGTTATAGTGTTATTGAAGGCGACGAAGTAAATTTAACATACAGTTTAATATATATTAGTAAAATGTGCATTACAAATAAATTATCAAGTGATATAGATTTCTCTTTAAGTAACGATTATCCAATGAAAATAAATTATGATTTAGGAGATGATAGTTCACTTACATTTTATATTGCTACAAAATTAGCAGATGATTAATTCCACTGTAAAGGCATTGCCACCTTCGGTTAAGAAAAGTGGACCAAACGCTACATAAATTACAAAGTCTGTCTTTAATAAAGGTAGACTTCGTTATAGTTGTCAAATATTATTATCATTTTTAGTTAAGATGAGAATAATAATAGGAATTTGTATATTTTGTTTAGTTTTATTTTTATATCTTCATATTCAGTTTCATTTAAAAACTGGCGAAGATTTAGAAATGTATGAGATTGAACAGCCTTCAAAAGATAAATTAGAAGAAATTTGTGACTTAAGGCAACCTGTTATATTTGATTTTGATTGTGAGAAAATTATGAATACAACTAATCGCACCTATATTGCTAACAATTATCATGCATTTGAAATTAAAATACGTAATATAAAGGATACAGACAAAAATAATGAGTTATATATTCCCTTACCACTACATTCAGCAGTTAAACTTTTTGATGAGGACAAAACAGCTTCATACTTCTCCGAAAATAATTCAGATTTTTTAGAAGAAACTGGTGTCGTCAAAAATCTTAAGTATAATGATGAATTCTTAAGACCATATATGGTCTCAAATTGTAATTATGATATACTAATGGCAAGCAACGCAACTTGTACACCATTTAGATATGAAATTAACTACAGAAATTATCTATTATTAACACAAGGAAGCGCACAAATTAAATTAGCACCACCACATAGTGTTAAATATTTATACCCAATTTATGATTATGAGAATTTTGAGTTTAAATCTGCGGTTAATCCTTGGAACCCACAACCAAATTATTCTGCCGATTTTGATAAAATTAAGTGCCTTGAATTCACACTTATGCCCGGCAAGACTTTATATATTCCTGCTTATTGGTGGTATAGCATCAAATTTAACGATAATACTAGTATATCATGCTTTAATTATAGAACATATATGAATAACTTAGCTGTTTTACCTTATATTTGCTTACATGCATTGCAAATACAAAATGTTAAACGCGATGTTGTTAAAAAAGTTAGTATTAATGAATTAAATAATACTGAAATTATTTATTCTGAACATCATGAAGATTTAGATAATAGTGAACAAACTCACACTGACCATTATCATCAAGAAGATATGCCGACTGAAAGTACTGATATAACTAATTTACCTGAACCTGCTTCAACATGTGATAATATTGGTTCAACCCTTGATTAAAATTCTATTCTTTTTCTTCTCAACATTTTTTCTTCTTCAGCTTTAATTCTACCAATCACATTCTGTAATTCTCTATTTGATGGACTTAATCTATTTTTACCTTTTACATCATCTATTTCAATATGTAATGATGTTAAAACTTCTGTATCTCTCATTTCTGTTGTTACATCAATACGCTCTCTAATAT
>Ga0247839_1004482_pt1 | contig 17921 bp, 21 predicted proteins | sample LaCruzMarch2015__6_FD_192405 | JGI IMG/M metagenome (GOLD analysis project Ga0247839, IMG submission 192405) | Freshwater microbial communities from meromictic Lake La Cruz, Castile-La Mancha, Spain - LaCruzMarch2015_16m | ecosystem: Environmental > Aquatic > Freshwater > Lake | place: Spain... | reverse complement strand
GCTATCGGCTCTCGCATCATTGCCCGCGAATCCATTCGTGCGATCCGAAAAGATGTTCTGGCCAAGTGTTACGGCGGAGATATTTCACGTAAGCGCAAACTTCTGGAGAAGCAGAAGGAAGGTAAGAAGCGGATGAAGATGGTGGGACGCGTTGAAGTTCCACAGGAAGCCTTCGTCGCTGCCCTTGCCACCGATGCTGATATCGCGAAGATTAAAGCAGCGCGCAAGCTCGAATCCTAGAGTGATGCTCTCGTTCTACGTTCATATCCCGTATTGCGTTAGACGCTGCGGGTATTGCGACTTCAATACCTACACGCCATCAGAGCTGCAAGATGGGGCAACTTTAGAAATAGTCTCCGGTGATTACATCGATGCCGTGCTCAAAGAATTGGCAGCAGCCCCACTAGATGAAGTGCCGACAATCTTCTTTGGTGGCGGAACACCATCGCTGCTACCGCCAAAAGATTTGGGCCGGGTTATTAGCGCAATTAAAGAGCGTAATGGCCTCACCGAAGATTGTGAGATTACCCTTGAGGCAAATCCAGATTCAGTGACGCAAGAAAAGTTGGAGCAGCTTATTGCGGCGGGTTTTAATCGAATCTCCTTCGGTATGCAATCATCTAATCCAGAAGTGTTAAAAGTTCTTGATCGCACCCATAATCCGGAGAATGTTCGCAAGGCTGTTGATATGGCGCGCGCAGCCGGATTTTCTTCCGTTTCAGTCGATCTGATTTATGGCAGCCCCGGAGAGTCATTGGCTGATTGGGCAGCAACTATCAAAGAAGCGCTCTCACTTAATATCGATCACATCAGTGCTTACGCACTCATTGTGGAAGAAGGCACAAAGTTAGCTGCCCAGATTAAACGCGGTGAATACACCATGCCTGATGATGACTTGATGGCTGATATGTATTTACTTATTGATCAGCAATGTTTACAAAAAGGTTTGAGGTGGTATGAACTTTCAAATTGGTCAAAGCCTGGCCATCAATGTCGACACAATATTGCGTACTGGAAATCTAATAATTGGTGGGGGCTTGGTCCAGGTGCGCACTCACATATCGATAACAAGCGTTTTTGGAATGTGAAGCATCCAACAGTGTATAAAGAGAAGGTCTTTGCTGGAACTTCACCCATCAAAGATTCGGAAGTATTAACTGATGAGCAGAAGAAATCAGAGTATGTAATGTTGGCACTTCGCATGCCCGAAGGCGTGAAGAAGGCGGCTTTGACAGTGGCGCAATACGAGCGCACGTTGGAGTACATCAAGAGCGGACATGTGATTGAAAAGCACGACGCGCTGGTACTGACCCCGACAGGTCGCTTGATTGCCGACCGCCTGACACATGAAATGCTCCGCTAAGGCGCACCGGTTAAGATTGAGACCTCATGACTACCGATAGACGCCTAGAGATTCTTCGAGCAATCGTTGATGAATATGTAGAGACCCAAGAACCTGTGGGCTCAAAGGCAATTGCTGATAAACGCGCTCTTGGCATCAGCCCAGCAACTATTCGTAATGAGATGGCAGTACTGGAAGAAGAAGGCTTTATTACCCAGCCTCACACCAGTGCCGGGCGCATACCAACAGATCTTGGATACCGACTCTTCGTCGATAAGTTATCAACGATTAAGCCACTATCCACCGCCGAACGTCGCGCCATTGAAACATTTCTTGGTGGTGCACACGATCTAGATGAAGTTGTAAAGCGCAGTGCGAAGTTACTTGCAGATATCACCAAGCAGGTAGCAGTTGTGCAGTACCCAATTCTTGGTGATTCTCACGGCCGCGACATGATGGCTATCTCAGGAACGGCAAACCTTGCCCGCTCAGGTGATGATTTAGGTTCTACTCTTTCTCCCATTCTAGAAGCGCTAGAAGAGCAGGTAGTTCTGTTGCGACTTCTTAGTGATGCTCACCCCACCGTGCACGTAACAATTGGAAGTGAACAGCACGAGGCGAATTTGCAGACAACTTCCCTTGTCACCGTTGGCTATGGCCAAGGCGAATCTCCAATGGGGGCGCTAGGAATTATTGGCCCTACTCGTATGGATTATGCAGGATCAATTTCGGCAGTCTCAGCTGTTGCTCGCTATATCGGTCGATATATCACTGAGGGTTCAAGGTAATGGCTGATTACTACGGCTTGCTTGGTCTTGATCACGGTGCATCACAAGATGATATTAAGAAGGCATATCGAAAAATTGCCCGCGAACTACATCCGGATGTTAATCCTGATCCAGAAGTTCAGAATAAATTTAAAGAGGTAACTGCTGCCTATGACACCTTAAGTGATCCACAGAAGCGTCAGCAATATGACATGGGTGCACAAGGTGGATTTGGTGGTGGATTCGGTGGTGGATTCGGTGGTGGCGGATTTAGCGACATCATGGATGCATTCTTTGGTGGCGGTGGTAACCGTGGACCACGTCCACGTATGCGCCAAGGACAAGATGCCTTAATTCGCATTGAGGTAGATCTCTTTGAAGCGTGCTTTGGGGTGGAGCGCGAAATTACCTTGGAGTCAGCCGTTGTTTGTCAGAAGTGCACCGGGCAGGGAACAGCTAATAACAGCGCGCCATCAATGTGTCCGGTATGTAAAGGTCGCGGTGAAACACAGTTTGTGCAGAAGTCATTCCTTGGTCAAGTGATGACATCTCGTCCATGTAATAACTGTTCTGCCTACGGTTCGGTGATTACCGATCCTTGTCGGGAATGTGCTGGCGATGGTCGAGTACGTGCTCGACAGACTATTAATGTGAAAATCCCGGCCGGTGTTGAAACTGGAAATAGAATTCAGATGGCAGGTCGCGGAGAAGTAGGCGCCGGTGGGGGACCAGCAGGAGATCTCTATGTCGAAATTGTGGAGACTGACCACGACTTCTTACTGCGTGATGGCGATAACTTGCATATCGCGATTGAAGTCTCCTTTACCGCAGCTTCACTTGGCACCACCGTGAAAGTTGAAACCTTAGAAGGACCAGTCGACCTACAAATCAAGGCGGGCACGCAGAGCGGTGCCACACTTCCCATTAAAGGCAAGGGTATGACTCGCCTTCGCACCACCACACGTGGGGACTTGATTGTCCATGTTGATATCGCAACCCCGCATAAGCTATCTAGAGAACAAGAGAAGTTACTCAAGGAATTTGCACAATCACGTGGTGAAAAAGCGGGCGATGTGAAGATTAAGAGACATAAAGAGGGTCTCTTTACTAAATTTAGAGATTCATTCGGTCGCTAAGTGCTTACACTTTTCTTTGTTGATGATTTACCCACCACGGTGGGTGCCAAGTATGAATTTGCCAATGAGGATGCCAACCACGCTATTCGCGTGCTGCGTATGCAAAGTGGTGACTACTTCAACTTAAGTGATGGCAAAGGTAACTGGTCCCACGTTGAGATTGTGGAAGTACATAAGAAACATCTGACAGTTACTGTCCTTGAATCCGGATTCCAGGAGCCACTGGAAACTACCTTCACCGTCATTCAAGCGATACCTAAGGGTGATCGCATCAAGGAAGCTATTGAACTCTGCACCGAAGGGGGCGCCGACCGCATCGTGATGTGGAAGGCAGCGCGAAGTATTGGAAAATCTGAATACAAAATTGAGAAGTTACAGAACACTGCGCGAGAGGCAAGTAAGCAATCGCGCCGTTTTAGAATCCCTGCTGTTGTTGGGGTGGCAACGACTGCCAACATCATCGATGAAATTGCCAAGGTTGATCTGGCAGTTGTTTTTCATGAAAGCGCCACGATGAAACTTTCCCAAGTGATAGTTCCAGGGGCGAAGAAGATTGCCATCATTATTGGACCCGAAGGTGGGTTAACAGATGATGAAATCGATGCTTTTGCAGCAGCTGGTGCAAAGGTTGCGCTCATGGGGCGCCCGATTCTGCGCTCGGCCCATGCTGGGTTAGCCGCACTTTCTGCCATCAACACAGCGCTTTCCGTGTGGTGAATTCACCCTATTAACGATAGATTTTCAGTTATATGGAACGCCTGTTGATCACGGTACCTCCCGCCATCTCGATGGTTTCACTGCTCGGAATAAGCGATGCAAATATGTTGGCAATCGAAGCCGCATTTCCTTCCGTAAATGTCACCGTGCGCGGCAATGAAATTACATTGCGTGGTCCTCATATCGATTGCATTGCGATGGAAAAGCTCATTACCGAGATGATGGTCGTTATTCGCTCTGGTCAAACATTGAATGTGGATGCGGTCTCGCGCAGCATTGCCATGTTAGAAGCGATCCCAGAGCAGAGTCCGGGTGAAGTGCTCTCACTTAATATTGTCTCTAATCGTGGTCGCACCATTAGACCTAAGACTGCCAATCAAAAGCTCTATGTCGATGCGATTGAAGAGAACACCATCACCTTTGGAATTGGCCCAGCTGGAACCGGAAAGACATACCTTGCAATGGCAAAAGCTGTTGCTGCGCTGCAAGCGAAGAAGGTTAACCGCATCATTTTGTCACGTCCGGCAGTTGAGGCAGGAGAGAAGCTCGGCTTCTTGCCTGGAACGCTCAATGAAAAAATTGATCCATATCTGCGCCCCCTCTTTGATGCGCTGCACGACATGATTGATATCGATTCAATTCCGCGCCTGATGCAATCAGGTGTGATTGAGGTAGCACCGCTTGCCTTTATGCGTGGTCGCACGTTAAATGACTCATTTATTATTCTTGATGAAGCACAGAACACAACACCAGAACAGATGAAGATGTTCTTAACCCGCCTTGGCTTTGGTTCCAAGATGGTCATTACCGGCGATGTCACTCAAACCGATCTTCCGAACGGTCAGCGTTCCGGGCTTGCCATTATTCGCGACATCTTAAATGGCGTTGATGACATCTCCTTTATGGAGCTCACCGCAGATGACGTAGTTCGACACCGACTTATTGGTGACATTGTGAAGGCATATGATGCCTACGATGCAACCAAATCGGCTCCTCGTTCTCTTCGTAGCAACTAAGTCCTGTCATGAGCGTTGAGTTGACAAATCGTTCTGGGGCTTTGGTGCCAGAAAAGCAGATGCATTCACTGCTTGATTTTGGAATTACCTATATGGAACTTCATCCGGATTGCGCAATCTCACTGACCTTTGTTGATGTAAATGAGATGGAAGAGCTCCACATCAAATGGATGGATGAATCTGGACCGACCGATGTGCTCTCCTTTCCGATGGATCTTCCAGAACATGATGGTGAGATTGTGACTCTTGGTGACATTGTCATTGCACCAGCAGTTGCAGCTAAGCAAGCAAAAGATGCCGGCCACAGCACTGAAGCAGAAATCTATATCCTTGCTACCCATGGACTACTTCATATTCTTGGTTATGACCACGCAGATCCTGATGAAGAGAAAGTAATGTTTGCCCTGCAAGAGAAGATTGTGAAGGAGTGGTCACAGAAGTGAACCAAGTTCGAAAGAGCATCAGCCTTGCCCTGGCATTTATCTACACCCCGATTGCTAAGGGTGTGATTGCACTCGGTAATCTGATTACCCCTGATAAAGGTTTCAAGTGGGGCCTATTTACCAACGAGAGCGAGTTCCGAGAACTGATGGATCACGCCCACGTTCAAGGTCTGGTGGAATCTGATGAACACGAGATGCTACAAAATGTATTTGAGTTAGGTGACACCTTGGTGCGCGAACTGATGGTCCACCGCACAGATATGGTCTGGATTGAACGAGATAAATCACTGCGGCAAGCACTTTCATTGGCGCTGCGCTCTGGGTATTCACGAATTCCGGTCACAGGTGAAAACATCGATAACGTTATTGGTATTGCCTATGTGAAAGATTTAGCTAAGCGCGCCTTAGATCACCATGAGGCAGAGACAACTGAAAAAGTAGAGCAGCACATACGCCCGGCTGTCTTTGTCCCTGAAAATAAAGAGGCGGCAGAGCTACTTAAAGAGATGCAGCGCGATCAGATTCACTTAGCAATCGTGGTCGATGAATACGGTGGCACCGCGGGCATTATTACGATTGAAGATATTATTGAGGAAATCGTGGGCGAGATTGCCGATGAATATGACGATGGCATTGAAGAATTTAATTGGATAACCGAGACAAAAGCGCGCGCTAAGGCATCGATGCATATCGAGGATTTGGCTGATGAACTTAAAATTGAGATGGACCGCGATGAGTTTGAAGATGTAGATTCGGTGGGCGGTTATATGGCTGAAAAACTTGGCCGTGTTCCGATCGCTGGTTCGACCATCAATTTACATGGTTACTCCATTACCTCTGAGCGCCCCTTAGGTCGCCGTCGCCGAATTAGCTCAGTTATTATTGAGCGGCTGGATAAGGAGGTTGATGAGCATGAATAATCCAGAAGATGCAAAGCTGGTCACCCTTGCCACATCCACTCTTGCTCGCAGTGGAGCAGAACAAGCGGCAGCGCTGCGTGATTCAACCGGGCGCACCTATGTGGCAGTCAATGTCACATCACCATCACTGAACCTCGATGCCTTTGAAGCTGTGCTCACAGTTGCCCTCGCATCTGGAATTTCTGGAATTGAAAGTGTGGTGGCAACTGGATCAAGGCCCGCGAATGTGAAGGCGATTAAAGACTTCACACCAAGTGCGACCGTATTTTTCGTTGCAGTAAGCGGAGAAGTTATCTCGCTTTAGGCATCTGGCGCTAGGAAAAGATAAGATTGTCCAATGCGCGTCGTTCGATTTACTCCTCAACCTGATGCTGGACTAGGAAACGACCCACTCTTTGGAATCCTGGAAGATGATGATCAGATAACAATCATTTCTGGAGATCCGATTTATCACGGTATTCAAAAGACGGCGGCGAAGGTGGAGCTGGCAAAGGTGCGACTGTTGGCCCCGGTCATCCCGCGCTCAAAGATTGTCTGCGTGGGAAAGAACTATGCCGACCACGCAGCTGAAATGGGCGGTGAAGTTCCGACCGAACCCATCATCTTCTTGAAACCAAATACATCTGTCATTGGCCCCGGCGACACCATTGTCTGGCCGGCGATGGCGCCAACGATTGATTATGAAGCAGAGCTGGCAATAGTTATTGGTCGAGTGTGCAAAGAGGTTCCGAAAGAACGAGTGAAAGATGTGATCTTTGGCTACACCATGGCAAATGATGTGACTACGCGTGAGCTACAAAAGCGTGACGGACAATGGACGCGTGCTAAATCATTCGACACTTTCTGCCCCTTAGGCCCATGGATTGAAACTGAGTTTGTGCCTGGCACACAGCGCATCTCACTCACAGTCAATGGCGAAGTTAAGCAAGATGCATCAATTTCACAGATGATTTTCGGTATCGAAGATATCGTGCACTTTGTTACCCAAGTGATGACCCTGCTACCTGGAGATGTAATCATTACTGGAACACCTGCCGGAATTGGTCCGCTACCTGAAAAATCTACCGTCACAGTTTCTATTGAAGGACTGGGCGAGTTAACAAATAAGGTTAGTGCGCGCCCATGAGTACAAAGAGAGCAGTCAAAGTTCGCTTTGCGCCATCGCCAACGGGAGACTTGCACGTTGGAAATATTCGCACCGCGCTCTTTGATTGGGCATATGCCCGTCACACCGGCGGCACATTCTTATTCCGGATTGAAGATACCGATACCACTCGCGTTACCGATGAATACATTCAGGCAGCTATCGACACACTTAAATGGCTTGGCTTGCAATGGGATGAAGGTCCAGAAGTAGGTGGAGCTAATGGTCCCTACCTGCAATCACAGCGACTTGATATCTATGCTGAGTGGGCGCAGAAGTTTCTTACCCAAGGCGATGCCTATCACTGCTACTGCTCACCAGATGAATTAGAAGCGGTGCGTGAAGGACAGCGCAAAGCAAATGTGGCACCGGGCTATAACGGACACTGCCGTGACTTAACTACCGAGCAGATTGCCGCCTTTAAGGCGCAGGGCCGAGAAGCAGTAGTGCGTATGCGGATGCCTGATGGCAGCACCACCTTTACTGATGAGATTCGCGGAGATGTCACCTTCGATCATAAGTTTGTGCCGGACTTCGTCTTAGTGCGCGCAGATGGTTCACCTCTTTATACACTCGCTGTTGCCATCGATGACATCCTCATGGGTGTTACACATGTGCTGCGCGGAGAAGATTTACTTTCATCCACCCCGCGCCAGATTCGCGTCTATCAAGCGATGGGCGTTAAGTTAGAAGATTACCCAGTCTTTGCCCACCTTCCCTTTGTGATGGGCCAAGATAATGCCAAGCTCTCTAAGCGCAACGGTGAAGTCTCTATCGCCTGGTATCGCGAACAAGGTTATTTGCCAGAAGCAATCTGTAATTACTTAGCACTGCTTGGTTGGTCACCTGGCGATGATCGGGAAAATATCTCCATGAAAGAACTCACAGAGCTCTTCACTGTGGAAAAGGTGCATTCATCACCTGCTCGCTTTGATATGAAAAAGCTGGAAGCGATTAACGGCGATAAAATCCGAGCACTCTCACTCGAAGAGTTCACCACCTGGACCCTGCCTTTCTTGATAAAAGCCAACGTGATTGCCGGAAGTGCTGAAGAAATCGAGTTGGTAAAGAAGGCGCTACCTCTGATTCAAGAGCGCATTGTTAAGCTTGATGAGGCGCCAGCGCTGCTACGTTTCCTCTTTGTACAAGAGTTTGCAGTCGACCCAGAAGCAGTTGCAAAGATTAGTGATGATGCGGCCAAAGATATTTTGAGGCGCTCAAAGAAAGTGCTAGAAGCCTTGGCTGCTTGGAACCACGAATCGATTGAAGGTGCTCTGCGCACCTCGCTGATCGAGGAGTTAGGACTCAAGCCACGGATTGCATTTACCGCACTTCGTATTGCAACAACAGGTAGCACTATCTCCCCACCATTATTTGAATCGATGGAGTTACTTGGTAAAGAGGCCTGCCTGACTCGTATTTCTGCAGCTCTGGCTCAGTAATTTCTACTGTGATGGTGGGGTAAACTTCTCACCTTGCCACACGGTAAAAATTTAATATTGGGGTATGGGGTAATTGGCAGCCCTGCTGATTCTGGTTCAGTAAGTCTAGGTTCGAGTCCTGGTACCCCAGCTAATACAACTGAATATGTTTGTCCTAGTTATTTTTTGGCACGGCCCCGTCGTCTAGCGGCCTAGGACTCTGGCTTCTCAAGTCAGCTACGAGGGTTCGAATCCCTTCGGGGCTACAGTAAGGCACTAACATCTACGGAGATGAGATGGCATTGGCGATAACAGCGCGCGTTGACCTTAACGCCGAACAAGTTGCTGCCCTCTCATTGCTAGTGAGTGGGCGAATCTCACAAAATCAATCTGTGCTTGATGCACATGGGCGCGATGAATCAGCATTCCCGCCAGTGCAACCATCGGCGGTCGTCACCGTTAAATCTACTGAAGAAGTTTCAAAGGTCCTTGCGTATTGCAATCAAGAGCAGATTCCAGTTGTTGCATTCGGTGTTGGCTCTTCCTTAGAGGGGCACGTCCTGCCACTCTTTGGCGGAATTTCACTGGATCTAAGTGAGATGGATCAGATTCTTGCCATTTCTCCGGATGACTTGACCGTCAAAGTACAAGCGGGCGTCAAGCGTATGGCGTTGAATAAGAAGTTATCTTCCGAAGGCTTGTTCTTCTCGGTAGATCCTGGCGCCGATGCCACTATCGGTGGAATGGCATCAACTGGAGCAGCTGGAACAACAACGGTGCGTTATGGCTCCATGCGAGAAAACGTCTTAAAGCTCACTGCAGTACTTGCAGATGGAACGATTTTAGAAGTGGGGCGCGAGACCCGAAAGCTCTCCGCCGGCTATGACCTTACCCGTCTGATTGTTGGCTCCGAAGGAACGTTAGCGGTCATTACCGAAATTACCTTACGTCTCTTTGGAATTCCAGAGAAGATGGCTTCTGCCGTTTCTTGCTTTGCCTCCCTGGAAGATGGCGTGCAAGCAGCGATTGCCATTGTGCGATCAGGTGTTGCCATCGCGCGCTGTGAATTTCTTGATGCGCAGTCGATTAGGAATGTGAATAGCCACGACGGAATATCGCTTCAGGAAGCCCCCACATTGCTCTTTGAATTTCATGGTTCTCCGCGTGGTGTGGAAGAAGATGCACAATTGGTGCAAGAAATCACCAGTGAATTTGGTGGAACTGACTTTAAGTGGACGACCGAAGAGGGCGAACGCAGAAAATTATGGCAAGCGCGTCATAATGCCTATTGGGCAGGAATTGCAGCACACCCAGGAAAGCGTGGCATCAGTACTGACGCCGCTGTTCCACTGTCAAAACTGGCACAAGCTGTTGCGATATCAGAGAAACTACTCAAGGAATCTGGTTTCCCCTTCTCAATTCTGGGACATGTGGCAGATGGTAATTTCCACTCGTTTATCATTACCGATCCCACAAAACCAGAAGAGTTAGAACAGATACGTGAACTCACCCACGAGATGACTTCCCAGATTATTGCAATGGGGGGCACATGCACGGGCGAACATGGAATCGGTGCCGGCAAGATTGATTCATTGGTGGAAGAAGCGGGTGCGGCTTCGGTTGCGGTGATGCGCGCGATTAAGGCCACCCTTGACCCCAACGGCATTTTGAATCCTGGAAAGATATTTAGCTAATTTTATTTTCTAGGTTTTTTGAAAGTGTTGATGTAGAGTAAAAGTATGAAGATAGCAAGATTTGGTAAAATTGGTTCCGAGCGCCCAGCGGTAATGATCAGCGATAACAAGGCTGTCTATGTCGATTCTCTGATTAAGGATTGGAATCGAGATGAACTGGAAGCAGGAGCGCTTAAAAAAGTGCGCTCAGCAGATCTCTCCCTCCTTGAACCATTTGATATTGCAGGCCTGCGTATTGGCAGCCCCGTATCACGCCCCACCAAGCTCATCTGCATTGGACTTAACTATGCGCGCCATGCCGCTGAATCAGGAATGACTCCACCACCAGAGCCTGTTGTCTTTATGAAGGCGCCAGATTGTTTAGTTGGGCCTAATGACGACATCGTTATTCCACCGAATTCAACAGCTACTGATTACGAAGTAGAACTTGCCATTGTGATTGGGAAGCGCGCACTGTATTTAAAGAGTGAAAGCGAAGCTCGCGACTACATTCTTGGATACTCCATAGGTCAAGATGTCAGCGAACGCCACTGGCAAATTGAGCGGGCCGGACAATGGGTTAAAGGCAAGTCGTTTCCAACCTATAACCCGATGGGGCCTGTCATTGTTACTGGCGATGAATTCGAACCCGATGATGTGCGCGTGTATTGCACGATCGATGGCGAGAAGCGCCAAGATTCACGCACCAGCGATCTAATTTACGGAATCAGTCACATTGTTTGGTATGTCAGCCAATTTATGGAGCTACATCCTGGAGATATCATCAACACTGGAACTCCAGAAGGTGTGGGATTTGGCTTTAAGCCACCTAAGTACCTGCGTGCAGGCCAAGAAGTGATTACCGGTATTGAGGGCATTGGCGAGATACGTTCAAAGACTGTGGCGCACAGCTAAACCCTATCTCGTACAATATCTCGTACAAGGTGCTACAGTGACTCATCTATTCAAGGAGCACACATGATCATCTCTGCATCCAAAGCACGCGAAAAGCTCTTCCCGCTCATTGAGCAGGTAAATCTCGATCATGACAGCGTCACTATTACATCCAATAACGGCAATGCAGTGTTGGTCTCAGAAAGTGAATGGGAATCAATGCTAGAAACCGCCTTCTTGCTGCGCACGGCAGCTAACCGCAAGAGCCTTGAAAAATCTTTAATCGAGTTAGCGGCAGGCAAAGGAAAGACGGTGAAATATAAGAAAGGTCACGTTCTGGAGCAGATTCTTGAACTGACAACGCCAGCCGGAACCATTTCAAAGAAATCCACAAAGAAGCGTCCGACTTCGAAATCTCGCGCGTAATTTAGTCAGAGTATGCCCATGGCATCAACCCCGCGCCTTACCAAGATCACTTACACCCCACAGGCGCTAGCTGACCTCGCCTACTGGAAGCGCGAGAACCCGGAAAGATTAGTCAAGATAGCAGCGCTAATCGAAGATGCCATGAAAGATCCCACATCGGGAATCGGAAAACCTAAGCAATTGAAATATAGCCTTGAGGGGCAGTGGTCCAGGCGGATTACTGAAGAACACAGACTTGTTTATTCTTTTACTCGAGACACCCTGCAAATAATCCAGGCACGCCACCATTATTATTTACTAAAGCTGCGAAACTCGAGCCTTTGCAATAGCTACCAATAACTTGGCATCGACATCCCAATCAACGGGAACCTGAATCGTCTTCTTATTTACTTTGTATTCCTTGAGCTTAGGTGCGAACTTAGCGATGATTCCATCACCCCAGGGACCGAGCAAAATATGGTTTTTAAGCACCGATACACCCAAGATGTAATCATCGCCTAACTTAAGCATCGGATGATTCCAGGCAATGACGACTTTCATTTCGGGGTATTTCACCTGTATTGCTTTAAAGATTGCCCTCAGTGTCTTCTTCTTCACCGCATCGTGCGGCTCAAGATAACTTGTCAGAGTCGTAAACCGCTTTGATGTACTAGAGCCTCGGTGGGACATCACTACGGCATTGGCGTGTGCCTGACTAAAGCCATGTTCTTGCCGCAAGTAGGCAATCTGGGCTGGATATTTATCTGCGTCCAAATCTTTCAGACGCGCAAACCAATAAGACATCGGCTGTCCATACTTCTTCTCTATTGCAGGAAAGAAGGCGGAGCGATCTCCGCTTTGTATGGCCATAAGTGAACTCTAGCGCTGAGACTTATGCCGATCAGCCATCATATCCATCAGCGCAAAGAGCACACCTGAAACAACGAATGTCATATGAATACCAATGCGCCATCCTTCACGTTTGGCGTCAAAAGTTCCTTCTTGCATAAAGTCTTTGAGAAGTTCAATGACTGAGATTGCAACCAATGAACCAATGAGCTTGATTTTGAGGCCGCTGAAATCAACGTGACCCATCCAGTGTGGACGATCTTCAGAGCCTTCAGCAATTGCCATCTTGGAAACAAAGTTTTCATACCCAGCAAAGAGCACGATGATGATCAAGTTAGCCAGGAGCACTGTGTCGAGCAGTTCAAGTACTTCAAGAGTTACTTCTCCGGTTGTGAGATCTGTCAGGTGAGTAATCATGTGCCAGAAGGCGTCAAAGAAGCGGAACAAGATTGGTACTAGGGCAAGTGCGAGTCCTAAATACAGGGGAGCAAGTAACCAGCGACTGGCAAAGATAATCTTTTCAATAAGTCCTTCTAGCATCTTCACATAACCTCCGAGTTGGATCGCCCTCGAGTGAAGGCACGCCGAAATTATTACAGCCACCTACCCGACTTCTTGGGAAAAAGGGCAACATGGCTTACTAATATTTCCTGAGAATTCCTTTTCCACGAGAAACCATGCTCACTCTGCCGCCGAAAGCGAACTATGGCAGTTGCACCACCTTCTCCACTATCTCTTCGGCAGTTGCCGTAGCACCTAACTCAACGCTGACGTTGGTAGCAAAACCGCGCAGCGTGGCCTCTGATAACAAGACCATCTGCGCTGCTATATCTGTCATCCAATAAAAAGCGCCCGGCCCCACTTGTTCAATCAGCTCGGCTGCTTTCTCAAGTGTTTCATCACTAAACTTTTCAGAATCACTGCGATTATCTGCCAGGACCTGCAGTAAGTAATCACGGATATCAATGGCATCACGGCGGACCTGTTGATGTCGATCGAGGATTTCAGTTAATTCGCGATCCATAGCCTTATGTCGAAACCAGTTGAACATGAGCTGACTCTAGATCTGGGCACTGACATCAGGTCAGAACTATGCTCTGCCCATGACACTGGCAACCCGCGCCCTGGCAGCGATGCTGCTCATCGCTGGTATTGCCCACTTCATCGCTCCTAAATCACTTGATGCCATCGTTCCGGCATTCCTACCTGGTGGCCCACGCCTCTGGACTTACTTAAGTGGCGCGGCCGAGATTGCAATCGGCTTGGCGCTTCTTGCGCCACTATCTATGAAGATCGGCTCAGTATCCATTCGATTACTTGCTGCCTATGCCGCACTCTTTCTCTTTATCGCCGTCTATTCTGCCAATATCAAGATGGCTATCGATTGGCGCGATCGCCCGATGCCATATCCACTCATCGCTTTCGCGCGGCTACCACTGCAATTTGGATTGTTCTATTGGGCGTGGTCAATTATTAAAGCTTTAAAGCGGTAGCTAAAGATATGAAAGCAAAGACCAAGAACGGATTTGCCCCCAAAGTCTGCCTTCGATGCAATTTGGAGTTTGAATGGCGAAAGAAGTGGGCTCGCGATTGGGAGAATGTGAAATATTGTTCCGAGAAATGTAAAGCAGGTAAGTAGCTGTAGTATCGGCCAGTAGTGAATCAGGAAAGACTAATAAGGGAAGAAGGAAATCATGGGAGCTTGTCAGTGTGGTCACACCAGAGATGAAGAGAAGAATTGCGATGGAACACATAAGGTCGTAAAGGCAGTTAAGGAAGATTTAGCTGTGAAGTTAGAGGCTGCTGGCTTTCCACACGCCTCTGAATTTGTGAAGAATAACTAAGTACTTTTCTTCGTATTCAATATGGGGGTAAGTCTGCCTCCCACTGCCATCGCTGCTCCAATGAGAACTAAGTTCTTTACGATGTACTGACCTTCGAGAGTTAAGTTAAAAGGTATTTCTATAAAACAGACCTCGGGGAGCAGGACCAGCGGTAAGAAGGTGCCGGGCATTTGTAGGGCAAGCAGAAATAGCCCAACTCGGATAAATGAAGGCACCAGCAGACAGAGGCCGATTGCGGCCTCCCAAATACCCAAAATGGGAATGAAAATATCTGGGTTAAACCAGTAGACGGTTTTTGTAATGAGATCGTTAGCTGGACTATCACCAAAAACTTTCAGCACGCCAAACCAAATGAAGACAATACCAAGTGAGATTCGAAGCGCAGGCAAACTCACCTTATTCAAAAATGTAATCAGATTAAGGTCAAACTTTTTAATATCGCTTAATTCACGTAATTGCATTTTCAGTTCTCCATTCGCACTCACCAGATTCTACTCGCCCTGAACTTACTAGGTGAGTTAGAATTCTGGAGCGTAAAGATATGGGGTGACTCACAGATGGTTGAGATAACAGTCATTTATGACGGTCAGTGCCAGTTATGTAAAAACTCCATTTCTTGGGTAAGTAAGAAATTAACCATTACCGCGCTAGATTTTCACACCGCAGACCTCGCTCAATTCCAGTTGAGCACAGAGCAATGTTCGCGTGAGGTCTTTGTGATCACCGAAGTCAAGCGCTATAGCGGAGCACGCGCCGTTGCCTTCTTGCTTAAAGTGCGAGGAAACACAGTTCTCGCAACACTGCTTACTATTTCTGGCCCCATTGGTCGCGCTGGCTATCGCTGGGTTGCGGGCAACAGAAACTCATGGCCAGTTAAGGCTCTTTCCAGGATTTTAGAAAACTAAATCCTTCCCTGCTCAAGCCCCTTGAGTACTTCCTTCGCCCGCATTTTCAGTTCTGGCAGATCACTTAAGCGATTGAGCCCATACACCTGTTGGCTCATGCGATGGTTTTTTGCAAAAGTTTCTCTATGACGGTCGAGAAAATCCCAATACAAGGTTGTAAAGGGACAGGCCTTAGCACCGACTCGTAACTTTGGGTCATAGACGCAGGACTTGCAGTAGTTAGACATACGAGAGATATAAGCACCACCTGCGGCATAGGGCTTAGTCATCATCGCCCCGCCATCGGCATGCACTCCCATACCAATCACATTGGGCACCATCACCCACTCGGTGGCATCGATAAAAACTTCGCGCATCCAATCGAGAAATTCCTGTGGATTTGTGCCAGTGACCAGGGCCAAGTTGGAGAGCACCATCAGCCGCGGAATGTGATGCACCCAGGCGTGATCTTGGATATCGCTCACAATCTCCTTCATGCAGTTCATCTGCGTGGCAGACGGATCAGAAAAGAGTGGCAGTAGTTTTCTGGTGGCAGCTAACTGATTGTTATTACGGTAATCAGGGCCCAGAAACCAATACATGCCATTGACATACTCGCGCCAGCCAATGAGTTGGCGTATGAAACCTTCGGCTGATGCAATAGGAATGGAACCTGTCTTAAATGCCCTCATCGCAGCGTGAATGACTTCACTGGGATGCAAGAGGCCATTGTTCAGATAAGGAGAGAGAAGTGAATGATGCAGCGCCCAGTTATCAGTGGTCATGGCATCTTCGAGCGGGCCGAATTCAGCGAAGTGGTTGTCAATAAAGTTCTGCAGCACCTTCAGCGCACCCTTGCGAGTAGTGGCCCAGGTTGTTGTGGCGGTAAATGAAAGTTCACTCGCTACTTCAAGATCAATCTCATCTCGCTTCTGTTCCAGATAAGCCGGTCCCTCATATTTCTTAGGCGGTGGCAGCCGATTCTCCTTATCAAAATTCCAGGCACCACCTTCAGGCTCTTTGCCATCCATCAGAACATTTAGCCGGGTGCGCTGCTTGCGATAGAAGTTCTCCATCAAATAAGACTTTTGCTCATTAGCCCATTGTGCAAAGAGCGGACGAGGAGTTAAGAAGAAGTCATTATCAATAAATTCTGCGCCATAGCTTTGAAGCGCTTCATACTGCCTAAAAGAGCTTGGCTCGGCGCAGATGACAGGCAGCTTTGGATATCTCTTCGCAATCTCTTGCAAGCCATCAACCGTGTTGGGCGCTTTGAGGTATTCCACGGTGAAACCTTCGGTCTCTAGTGCCTTTGCAAAGTGGCGAGCGCTAGAGATAAGAAAGAAGAGCCGCTCTTGATGCCAATTGCGCCCAGTTGTCATGCGGGCACTTTCGACCATGGCAATCAGATCAGTGGCTGGGTCGGCCTCTTTTAAGGCGCCAAAGTTGCGATGCAGATGGTCGAAGGGGATATAGATAATCCGCTTAAATACATCAGTCCTCGACATGAGGGCAATGGTAGGTCAGTGCGCTCGAGGTCGAGGTTTCACAGGCTGGGGGTGGCCATGGTTTAACCTAATTTGTCGCTAAGAGTTCAAATTCTGTTCACCAAAGTCACCCTAAAGCAATCATGCGTGAAAGTTAGCCTCCCGGTTACCAAACGCTCACTTAACTCTCATGGAGGATACTTTGAAAATCAAGAATGCCATTGCGGCATTAGCAGTGACTGCACTAGTTGCTCCGATGTCACTTGCAGATGCAAGCACGTTTACAGATACAGGAAGTCCTGTGACTCTGACTATTTTACATAATAACGATGGTGAGTCCGCACTCCTACCTGAGCAGTCTTATACATTACCGCAAGGTAAATTGATTTACGGAAGTGCGGCAGCATTTTCAACTGTGATGAAACGCGAAATTAGCTCAGCCAAGAATAGAGGCAACGCTGTGGTCTCACTCTATGCCGGAGACTCTTTTCTTGCTAGTAAAAATCTGATTTGTTCAGATCCGGCAAACAGTGCTTCAACTATCCCTGTTTATGACGGACTGGCGCAATCAATGATGCCGTATGACGCGCACATCTTGGGAAATCATGAATTTGATTACGGAACCGGATTTCTTAACCGTTACATCAATTCCTTCACCCAAAAACTTCGCTACCAGTTCCTTTCCGGTAACTTAGATTTTTCTAAGAACGCCGACCTTTCACCCATGACATCAAAGTCAGGGCAAATTATTCGGGCACGGCATACTGGCAAGAAAGTTGGACAGTCGTATGTGCATAAGGATTACACAACTGGAGCCATTTTTGGAGTAGTAAGCGCGGTGACTCCAACTCTTCGAACAATCTCCTCACCAGGAACAACTAAAGTCACAACGATAGACATTCCAGCCACAGCGGCACTACTAAACAAGCAGGTAGAGGCGCTAGAAGCACAGGGTGTCAACAAGATTATCTTGGTGAGC